>Ga0224553_1000257_pt1 | contig 25801 bp, 20 predicted proteins | sample 714S21014metaG_FD_179897 | JGI IMG/M metagenome (GOLD analysis project Ga0224553, IMG submission 179897) | Peat soil microbial communities from Stordalen Mire, Sweden - 717 S2 10-14 | ecosystem: Environmental > Terrestrial > Soil > Wetlands > Peat | place: Sweden: Norrbotten County, Stordalen... | reverse complement strand
ATCTGGGTACAGCTAGCATGATATTGCTCTAAGCTATTGCAGGGCAATAACCTATATGGAATTTCTCTTGCCTGGATTTGAAATGTGCGCGGCTAGTTTGAAGCATGAGTGGGGTGGTCGACTTGAATCTTTCGGTGCCGTGACGCGATCTTGCTGAGTACACAATACGCACACAACGTTTCGTTGCTCTCGTTGCAATTGCAACAAAACACGGGGTCGCCGAGGCCCCAAGCGCCGATCTGGCGAATCAGTGGACACCACCTCGTGGTGCGTACCAGGTCAAATAGATAGTGGAACAAACGGACGGCTGATCCCAGAGTGCAGCAAGACGGAGCTAAGGCCGGGACCGGACAGCAATCAGCCAGCAAGCTTCTGCTGTATCCATTCGTCGAGGACGGAGGCGCGGAAGCGCCAGACTTTGCCGATCTGCAAGGCGCGAATGTCCCCTCTCCGTGCCATCCTTTGGAGCGTCTTGGGATGGAGTAGCAAGATCGCTGCCGCCTGGCCCGAGTCGAGCAGTGGCTCTGGGAAAAATGCACCTGGCAATAGCGCCTGCAAGCGCGCCTTCGGAGGCTCAACATCAGCAGCGGCGACCGGCTGAGTTTTCTCCGGAACGCCCCGCACGGTTAATCTGTCTTTGCCCGGAATAACCTCGTGCAGATGGTTCCGCGCCCCATTGCCAGCGACTGGAGAATAGCCCTCCGCCGCACGACGATCCTCTTTTCGCATCGCATCATTCATCTCTACCCTCCACAAGGGTGTCACAAAATGGATTATAACATAATGTAGATATTACACCATTCGGTTAGTATTATTAACAAGCAATACACCGTTAAAGCATTCATGGATAACGACATAGTCGGCTATTTCTCAGGGGATGCAATGGGAGGGCGGTCGCTTGCTGATCTCCAGCCCGCCATGAGCGATAGAGAACCCCTCTATCGCTCATGATCCGCGCCGCTATTTGCTTTGACGATGGCGTTGCAGCTTTGGGCTGCTAACCGCCCCGCCGTTCTCTTGCGGTTCAAGAGTTGGTGCTGCTTGCACCACTGTTGGCGTATGCGATGCAGCCTCTGCGGGACCCGAATCCATGCAACCTCGAATCCCCATTCCAGCAACCAGCCCGATTACCAGGGTCGCAGTGGAAATCAGCGGAATCCAGAAACACAGCAACCAGGTGTTCAGTTGATGCAAGAGCGCATCCAGAGCATTCTCCCGCTTCTCCAGAGACTGCGTGAGCCGGTTATTCGCGGACTCAACCTGAGCAACGACTCCGCCGTTTGAATCACTCAGATTGCCGAGCGCGGCAGAGAGTTCCTTCTGGGCGCGCGTCATCATCTCGCTGGTTCCTTGCAGGCATCTGGCCGCAGCGGGCAGGCCAGATTCGAGAAAATTCTGGCGTAGACTTTCACTCAGCAATCTTGCAATCTTCTGTGCATCAAGCCCGGATTCGATCTTCTCGGGCAGTCGAGCAATCCGCGACTCCAGCTTGTAGACATAGCCGAGCATCTTCTGTTGCGCATCGTCTGAATACTGCTGATGAAGGTCGAGCATCTCCTGAAATCGCTCCCGCTCTTCGGCAATCTCCATCGGCGTTTGGCGCGTGAGCAGCGCCAGGATGCCCATCGCTTCGAGAATGCGCAGCATCTCGTCGTCGGGGCTGAGCTTGCGAGTATGTGCAAGAACGCGATAATACGCGGCCTGCATCTCTTCGGGGACAAGCCGGGCGAGAGAGTCGAACAGAGTCGGCTCTCCCACCACGGCAACTGCATTGGACGTTTCCGGTTCCGTGTTCATGGCAGAAATACCTGCCTTGCTCGGTCGAATTCAGAGAAGAGGCGTCGCCGATAGCTCTGCGCGCGCATGACGAGAGACGCTCTCTTGAGTTCATCGACATCGGCTTTACGGTCTGCAACCTGCCCGAGTTGGATACCATGCTGGCGGACTGGATTCTCAAGTTCAGCAAGCCGGAACTCCATCTGCAAGATCTCTGGAGTGAAGGCTTCGCGGAAGCGATTTGCCTGCTCCGTGGACTTCCAGTAGGTGAAGTCCGCCAGCGCGCTGGTTGCGTTCTCGACGATGACGTACTCGACCCGTTCCTGAAGGCGGCTTGCCCAGGCCAAGACGCTCTCGACGCTGGCCGGGTCAGGCGTGACCACGCCAACCGCTGTGAAGCGGACACCGGTTGCAGAGACATCGTCGTACATCGACTCGAACCAGTCGGCCGCGACCTGCCCGGTGCCCGCTCCCATGTCGGCAAGTATGATGGGAGTGCCGCCATCGAGATGGTCAACGAAGGCGTCGAGTCCGGCGGGCGTGTGGATATTGACTTTGGTGACCCGCCCATTGAAAAAGTGTTGCAGGGAGCCACGCGCCTTGTTCTCCGTGTCGAGATCGAGCAGAGTGACAGGAATCTCATTCGCCTCAAACCACTCGGCCAGGGCGACCATCACGCCTGTTTTGCCGACGCCGCCTTTACCGCCCATCGTGAAAACTACACGCTTCGTATTGACCGTCATTGTTCACCTCCATTGGTTGTCAGGGTCAGTGGTTCATTCTCACGGAAGACGAAGCGCGCGCGCTTCGATTCCCGCACGGCGGGCTTTGCCTTGAGTGCAGCGACGCGTTCGAGCACCGGCGACTCCGTCGCTGCCTGGCCAACTGGCGGCAGTTCGAATTGCGTTCGCTTGCGATGCTTTGCGCGGACCTTCACAAAGGAGTGAAGCGTGCTGAGTGCGACATGCAGACCCAGCCGCTCGTGGAAGAGCCGGGCGACTTCGCGGTAGGTCCGCCCTTTACGGCGCAGCTCGCGGATCAGTTCACGGTGAGGCTCCAGTTTGGAGCGTGGAGGCTTGGGCGGAAATCCGGCCAACTCGGCAGAGCCGGTCTGGCGCTCTGCATTTGTAGTGGAAAGAAGAAGAGTCATGGCTACCCTCGGAGGCGACTGAGGCCGCTCTCGGCTGACGACCATTGGGCAGGTCGTTGGGGAGCTTTTTGAGCGACTGAAAAATCAGTCCCCATTCGTTCTAGGCCCATATCCATTGGTTAAACACGATTCTTGTCGATCTTTGGAACCCGCCTTTGGGCGGATCGTTGGGCAAGATCGTTGGGCAATGGAAAATCGGTCCCCATTGGTAATGGGGACCGAGGTCAGATCGTTGGGCAGATTGTTGTGCATTGCAATTTCAGTCCCCATAAGGTCCCCAATAGGCGTTTCCAGCCGTTCCCAGGGGGGTCACAGGGTTACCACCCGTGCCCTGTTTTCTTGTACTTACCGAAGGTTTGCGTCCCTCATAACCCAAAGGTCGCTGGTTCAAATCCAGCCCCCGCAACCAAGAAACTCAAGATTCTAAACGGCTTCCGTGAGTAACCCGGAGGCCGTTTCCGCGTTTGGAGGGAATTTAGGCAAATCTTGGACAAATAATTCCTTGTCAAGAAGTGCTCCAAGCTCTCCGGCAATCCGAACATCGTCTGCTATCACCAGATGTATGTACACCATGGTTGGCCGCGCCGTGGAGATACCGAGCACGTCGCGCAGCTGCTCGCGTCACTGGTTTGCATCAATGCGGTCAGCACTATGCCGAGGCCGGAGGAATTCTCCCGTCTCTGGGTACAACCCCTCCCGAACTGCTTCAAATTGCTCCCGCGTCACTTCTCCACGCAGACCCAGCAACTCCGCGCCGCATCCAAGCCATTCACCTTGAACGCGACGGCCTTCATCGTAGTAGTCGCGGTGTTCCAGGTGCGTTGGGCATATCCAGCATCATCCGTCACGGCTCGCAAAGTCAGTTGTAACCGACGCTAAGCCCTCTGCATCCAGCACGGTGTTCAAACGCTCATAAAACGGATGCCCCGGCGCAGTGGCCAACTGCGTGTGCGCCACCCACAAATCTTCCTGCCGCTCTCGATGCTGCCGTCTGCCCATCGCCATGCCAATTAAACGTTTTCAACTCAATCCCGTACTTGCGCCAGCCTCACTTTTACCACGGGCTGCTAAAGAGAATGCAGTTTGAGCTCGAATGCTCAGGTGATGCCGGTCCATCGGCAACTCCAGAATATTCAGATCTGACCTCTCCATGCTGCGTTGGTCTTAATAGATCAGATTTGGACAAAACGACCAGATACTCTCAAAAATGTTGGAGAGAAAGACAACGGCCCCAACAATTTCGAGGAACGTTCATGAATAAGTTTATGTTTCTTGCATTCGCAGCTGCCGCCGCACTCATTATCACGGCAGGTACGCCTCAAGCGCAGGCTCAGATCGGCATCAGCATTGGAGTCGAACCGGCTTGTCCCTACGGTTACTATGACTCCGCACCATATGGCTGCGCTCCCTATGGCTACTACGGCCCGGAGTGGTTTCATGGCCGCACCTTCATTGGAGTCGGTCCATGGTTTCACGGTTCCAATGAATTCCGCGGCCATGTGAATAATAACTTCGATCCATATCACGGGTACAATGGCCGCGCACCGAACTACGGCGAGCGCGCCAGAGGCCGCGGCAGAGCGCCCAGGCGGTTCCAGGGAAATGAAATGCGCGATGGGCGCGGCCATGGAGACGGAGACCGGCATGAGGGCGGGGATAAGCGCTAGAGCCCATGCGTATTGTTGGATTGCCTGCTGCTCACAACGACATCTATGGCGCCTTTTCTCTATCTGAAATCGAGCGTCATTGCCGTGATTCGACAGACATTCCGCGGCTTTTCTGTAAATTGAGGCGTCTACGGAAGGCGCCTCATTCAAACCTGTAAATGTTGCATCCACGGAGGTGGACCTGTGAATAAGGATCGAGTGAAGGGCATGATGGATGAAGTGGCGGGATGCGCCAAGCACAAAGCGGGTGAACTGACTGACAATTCCAAACTTCAGGCTGAAGGCATGGCTCAGCAGGTGAAGGGCAAGGCTGAGGGTGCCTGGGGCATGGCGAAAGAGGCGGTGTGTGATGCCATTGAGGGCGCCGAAGTACACCTCGACGCGCATGTGAAGCTTGGATTGAAGAACTCATCGACGGATACCGGCTGCAAGAAGTGTAAGTAGGAAGCATAGCTTGAAAACGCACGCGAAAGAGGATGGAGCATGTACACATTGATACGCACTGGACGGATGCCGAGTCCCCGCCCGATCGACAAAGGCTCGTCGCTGGGAACTCAGGTAGCGCTGCTACTGTTGGTAGCGGTCATGCTTGCGGGATGCCAATCGAAACAGAATCAAGCGCTGGATCAGGCCAAGAAGCAGGCGGCCGCAACCGGGCAGGCGCAACAGGTGGTTTCCGTAGACAAGAACGGGACCACAACGACGACAATCGTGCAGCCGCCAGCGGCGGGACAGAGCAATGAAGTTATTACGACGACAGCGACACCGCCTGTGGCAGGGGCGCCCATTCCAGCACTCTCGGCCCCGGCGGTTTCCACAGTGCCGCAACCGGTCAGCGTGAATATTCCAGCGGGCACGACTCTGGCGATCCGGATCGATCAACGCATCAGCGTAAAGACCAGCCGCGCCGGAGATACGTTCACCGGAGAAATAGTAGACCCGGTTCTCACCGGTGACAATCGTGTGCTGGTTCCGAAGGGTGCATTGGTAGGTGGCGTGGTGGATGCATCCCATCGCCGTGGACACTTCAAAGGCCGTTCGCTATTGGAATTGAGATTGACCTCACTGACGATGGACGGGAAGCAATATCCGCTGGAGACGCGGGATACGGCGCGCAGCAAAAAAGGCAAGGGCAGACGCTCGACAGCCATGATTGCCGGAGGTTCCGGATTGGGTATGCTGGTAGGTGGCCTGGCCACCGGCGGCACAGGGTTGGTGGTGGGCGGCTTGGTAGGTGGTGGCGCCGGTACCGCAGCCGCAGGGCTAACAGGCAACCGGGATATCGATATACCGGCGGAGTCTATTGTGCACTTCAAACTGTCGGACGACCTGATCGTCCAGACGACTGAGTAGAAACCATTCGTGGCCTTCATTCCCCGATCCCAGTGGATACGATTGCTGTTGAAGTCGCTCGGCCCCGGCATCATCACCGGGGCCGCGGACGACGACCCCTCGGGCATTGCCACCTATTCCGTTGCAGGCGCGCAGTTCGGAACAAGTCTTCTATGGACCGCCTTTATCTCATGGCCTCTAATGGCCGCGGTGCAAATGATGTGCGCCCGTATCGGCAAGGTGACCGGGCAAGGCCTGGCCGGTAACGTCAAGCAGCGATTTCCAAAAGGTCTGCTGATGGCATTTGTGATCGCCCTCCTGGCCGCAAACACGATCAACATAGGCGCGGATCTGGCCGGCATGGCGGATGCGGTCGCTATGCTGTCGGGAATCAATTCCCACTGGTTCGTGGTTGTTTTCGCTCTCCTTATTTCGTGGGCAACGGTCCGGCTTCATTACTACCAAATTGCGAACGTCCTCAAGTGGCTGGTCCTTGTGCTCTTCGCATATCCCATTACCGCGTTTGTTGTGGGAGCCGATTGGGGCCAGGTGCTGCGCGCCACACTCGTTCCGTCCATGCCGCACAGCAGAGATGAATGGGCGATGCTGGTTGCGATTCTCGGCACCACCATCAGTCCGTACTTGTTCTTCTGGCAGGCGAGTGAAGAAGTTGAAGAGGAGAAGTCGGCCGGCCAGAGCACGCTTGCTATGCGCAAAGGAGCTACGCCCCAGGAGCTAGCTCTGAGAAACATCGATGTGGGCGTCGGCGCATTCTTCTCGAACATGGTCATGTTCTTCATCATTCTCACCACGGCCATCACCCTCAACCGGCACCACATTACGCAGATCGAAACCTCACGCCAGGCGGCCGAAGCCCTGCGGCCTTTTGCCGGTAATTTTGCTGCGACCCTTTTCACCCTGGGGATCGTCGGCGTAGGCTTTCTTGCCATCCCCACGCTGGCGGGATCGGCTGCATACGCCTTCGCTGAAACTTTAGGCTGGCGTCAGGGACTGAACAAGAAACTGAGACAGGCGCGTTGGTTTTACGCTCTGATTCTGGTTTCAACCGGTGTGGGCGTAGCGCTGGATTTCATCGGCATCAACCCGGTAAAGGCGCTCTACTGGACAGCAGTCATCAACGGATTGCTGGCGCCCTTCCTTCTGATCGCGATCCTGATCGTCGCCGCGGACAAGAAACTGATGCAGGGCCAACCGAGCTCCCGCCTGGGATGGATTGTCGTCGCGGTCACCACAGTAGCCATGTTCGTGGCAAGCGTTGCGATGTTTGTTGTGTAGGCCATCGATCGCGCAACTCCCGCGCATGGTGAGCGATAGTACACAGACTTGGGAATTCCCGCGTGTAAGCCTTGATATGAACGCATTACGCCACCTTTCAATCCGCGAAGCCCGAACCGGCACAGCACATCCCGGCAACCGAAGGATCTTTGGCAAGAGGAGTTTTATGAAAACCATCCGGATTCTGTTAGTGTTTCTCGCAATTGCCATACCGGCCGTCGTCTTCGGACAGGTTGGCATGAGTATCGCTATCGGCCCACCCCCGTTGCCAGTCTACGAGCAGCCGATTTGCCCCGGTGACGGCTATCTCTGGACCCCTGGATACTGGGCCTATGACGACAGTATCTCCGATTACTACTGGGTGGATGGCGCATGGGTGTTGCCGCCGGAAGAAGGCCTCCTCTGGACTCCAGGTTACTGGGGTTGGAGAGACGGCGGATTCTTCTTCAATGATGGCTACTGGGGCCCTGAAGTCGGCTTCTATGGCGGAATCAACTACGGATTCGGTTACTTCGGCGAGGGATATGGAGGCGGCCGCTGGGATGGCGGACACTTCTTCTATAACAGTTCGGTGAACAATGTGGACATCGCAAGGAACCACAATGTCTACAACACAACGATAGAGAACCGCAATGAGAACCGCGTCAGCTTCAACGGCGGTTCAGGCGGCATCGCGGTGCAAGCGTCCTCACAGCAGGAAGCAGTGGCCAGGCAGAGGCATCTCTCGCCGGTAGCTGCTCAAACCGAGCATGCGCAGGCCGCGCGAGCCAACCCGGGATCGCGGGCCTCTGTGAATCACGGCCAGCCGTCCACAGCAGCAAAGGCTATGCCGATAGGTTACAACGATCACCAGGCGCCAGCGCCTCAGCAGGCAATCGCGTCCCGCGCCGTAGTTCATCCCAATGACCTACCCGCAATCAGCCGCCCCGCGCCGGTCAACTCGGGAAATGCGAAGGCAGACCAAAAGTACGAACAGCAGCAGACCAATCTGATCGCCAGGCAAACCCAGGAGCGGCAGCAGCTCCAGCAGAAGCAGGAATCGGAACATCATCCCAACGCAAGCCCTGCCCAGACGCAGCAGTTAGAGCAGCGGCATTCTCAACAGACTCAACAGATGGCGCAGAAACACCAGGTCCAGCAGCAGTCGATGCAATCTCGCCAGCCTCAGCCGCGGCCATCCCCAGGAGCGGGCCGGAAATAGCGGGATACTCCTCATGCAGTCTATGATTGTTCTATCACTCTGTTACCGGCCGGGGATCACCTCCCATAAGCGCTAACTTGTTAGGTTCATGCTTCGTCGATTTGGCTTGCTTTTGTCGGCGGGGTGACATAGTTTTCCAATTATGGATGATCCCCGTGTTATGGACGAAGACTGGCCCCTGTTGCTCTCGATGATGCCGAGCGGGTGGCAGGAGTTAGCCAGAGAGACGCACGCGCTCAAGGGTTTGCGTCGGGATAAAGAGGCGGGTACGTGTTTGCGCATCCTGCTGCTCCATCTGGCCTGCGGTTATTCCCTGCGCGAGACGGCCATTCGGGCGCGGGAGGCCCAATTGGCCGACCTCTCGGATGTGGCGCTACTCAAGCGTTTACGTAAAAGCAAGAACTGGCTGCAGGCGCTCTATTGCCAGTTGCTGAAAGAACAAGCCACATTGACCCGGACTGTGGCCGGTCTTTCCCTGCGGCTCATCGATGGGACGGTGGTGCGCGAACCGGGTCCAACAGGGAGCACATGGCGTATTCACTATAGCCTGCGCTGGCCCCAGCTCAGCTGCGACTACTTCGAGTTGACGGCGACTGAAGGCAAGGGCAACGGCGAGTCGCTGACGCATTTTCCGGTGCAGGCCGGGGATCACCTGCTGGCTGACCGTGGGTATTCCAATTATGCGAGTGTCCAGCATGTGGCGGCTCATGGAGCTGTGGTCACAGTCCGCCTCAATCCCCAGGCGGTTCGTCTTATCGATGCCTCGCAACAGCTCTTCGCCTTGCATAAAAAGCTGCGCAGTATCAACAAAACCAACCAGGTGGGCTGCTGGCCGGTGGCGTTAACCGGTGCTGCTGGGCAAGCTCCGGTAGTGGGTCGGCTGTGTGTGTTGCGCAAAAGTCAGGCGGCCATCGCCAAGGCGCGCGCCGCAGTCATGCGCACTGCCATACGCAAGGGGCGAAAGCTGCAACCGTCCACACTGCTCTATGCCGAGTACGTGATGGTCTTCACCACCGCGCCGCAGTCTTTCACCGCACAACAAATCCTGGAGATCTACCGCCTGCGTTGGCAGATCGAACTGGTTTTCAAGCGCTTCAAGCAACTGGCCCAACTGGGACATCTTCCCAAGCAGGACGACGAAAGCTCCAAGGCATGGCTGTTTGGAAAACTCTTTGTGGCCTTGCTCACTGAACGCCTCATACAACGTGCGGAGTCATTTTCCCCCTGGGGATATGACGTGGCGGCAACGCCAGAATCAAAGCCACTGGCGCGAGTTTGAGTTCATGCTGCATCAAGTGCAGTGTGCCATCGATATGCGCCTGCCCTTGCGCTCTGTCCTCGATCAATGGCCCCGTATCTGCCAAGGTCTCGCCGAAGCCCCGCGAAAACGCCGACCAAGAGGCTTCAGGCTTGTCGTCGACACTTGCGAATCAAGTTAGCTCTTATGCCACTGCGCCCCCGGCACCCCGCCCGTTTCTAAGTGGTGCCGGAGCACCACACTGCGGACAAAACCCTGCCAGGTTCAGCACAGTTGAATCGGTCAATCTCTTCCGGGGCTGATTCCCCGCCGCTTGCGGCGTAACGTCAACTCGGGTTTTTAGGATACCTCGCCGCTTGCGGCGAGGTCGTTCATTTAGACGGTTTCGAGGGGTTGGGCAATAATAGCCGATTTGGAATCTCAAGCCTTCCAATCCCATCGCCGTCGCGATCGAAACAAACGCCCTGAAACCGGCCGCCCGCATAGCTGCTGAATAAGCCATCTCAAAAGGTTTCGATCCCCTTGGCACAAGCATTGTTGCGAATGGGTGAGTAAATATCCTCCGGCAAAGCCGAAGGATATTTACTTATCGTGATTGGGCTGACTGAGAGCGCCGTGAGAAGTGGATGTCGTGATTTCCTTGCGTATTTTGTTGGCATCGTCTGCGTCGAGCAGTGCGGCCGCCTCCGCTTTGGTTTTTGGCTTTGCCAACCGCGCCTTCGCAGGGTCGAAGACGTTTGCGTCCGAGGAGCGAAAGGTGAATGGTTCGAGATGGAGCTTGGTATCGAAAATATCGGTGATTTGCGCGGCAAGCGCGTCTTCGAGGTTCAGCGGCTCCAGTCCCAGCAGTTCGTCGATGGTGCGGATGATAGAACCCGTGCTTGTGTGCTGGTGCGAGATGGCGCCGGGAATCACCCAGGGACTGGCCACGAAGAGGATGCTGCGGTGCGCATCGACGTGGTCGACGCCGCCTTGCGGATCATCCTCGGTGACAAAGAGCGCGGAGTCCTTCCAGATGGAAGTCTTTGACAGGTAAGCGACGATGCGTCCTGTCGCTAGATCGTTGTCTGCAACGTAAGAAGCCCGGTATGGATAGCCGTCGGCGGGACGCGGGCGCGTGATATGGTCGTTGCCCAAGCGGATGACGATCAATGCCGGAACCTTGCCTGCATCGATCCGGGCCTGGAGGTCGCGCGCGAACTCGTCGACGCGGAGCTGGTCGGGAATGCCTAGATTGAACGTGGGAAAATTTCGATCGGTATCCTCGAAGACGGGTTGCAACACAGGCGAGTTCAAAGCGAGGCGCTGGCCCTCGGGCTCCGCGCCGGGGATCTCTTCATTGCCTTCCAGTTCCAGACCCTCTCCATAATTAAGGATGCCCTTGCCACTTGCGGCAACGTGTTCCCAAAGAGAGCCAAACTCGGGCTCGTCCTCGGGCATGGGCGCATCGGCGCCGCCAAACATGGCTCTGCGGCCGGGCTGCGCGGCCACGGGGGAGTGGGTGCGGCGGCCACCGTAACCTGAGGTCCATGCGGTGTTGAAAAAGGGCGTTGGGATCATGCCCATCAGAAATCGATGCCCGTCGTTCGATACATCGCCATCCAAAAAAAAGTTATCGCTCATTGCGAACTGTGCGACGAGAGCGTGCAGATTCGGCGTGACGCGTAAATGCGTCGCGGCTTTGTTTTCTTCTGCCCAGCCGTCCATGCCGAAGCGTGCGAGAGAGGGATCGCCATTGGCCCGGGCATCGTCGCCGAGCAACTCGTCGTAGGTGCGGTTCTCGCGGATCACAAGGAAGCAATGCTTGAGATGCGGAAGTGGGATATTGCCTTTGACGGCTACCGTGTTGTCGGCGATCACCTTTGCCGTGATGGAATCAGCCGGTGGCAAGCTATCGACAGGAATGATGCTCAAGCTGCCGAATTCGAGTGACCCGATATATGCGGGCATCTCAGAATTATGATTTTTTCCGCCGTTCGGTCCCGTACCTTTGCCTTTGGTATTCACGACGTAAAGAATCTTGCCGTCGGGCGAGAACGCCACTGCCGAAGGATTCCATCCCACCGGAATGTGCTCGATCACCTGCAGGCTCGCAGGATCGAGAACGCCGACTGCATTGATTCCCGACTCAGCGACGTAAAGCCGATTTTCGCGCAACGCCAAACCGCTCGGCATGACGCCGCGCAGTGGCCGGCCCGCGCGGTCGTGGAAGCGGCTTCCCGCAAACGGCGAAAGGCTGGAGCGCGTGAGAAGGCGCGTCCCGTCGGAGCTGATCTTCACGACTTCATCTTCGTGGGCCAGCGACACATACACCGTATCGCCATCGGCAACCACACCGGTTGGGGCTGCTCCCCCGACGACTTCTCCGCCGTCCTCACTGATTTTTTCTCCCAGGCGCAGCTTTGCGGTGACCGAAGGATGCTCACGGCCGCGCACATCGTAGGTCCATAACGAGCTGCCGCGAACAGAGTTTTCATCGCCCAACCCGGGAATCTTCTTGCCTTCGACGGTTACTCCTTCGCGGGCGGCTTTTGACGGATATCCGAAGGGCGGGAAACGGAGACCCGTATTTAACTTGTCGTGCTCATCGTACCCGGGGACAGTAGAGTACTCGAAAAGACCAGTATTGGTGACGTAGAGTTTCGTTCCATCCGGCGAGAGCGCCAGGCCAAAGGGATAAGCGCCGGTCGGCACCTGGCTCAATCGCGTCAGAGTGCGCGCATCGAGGATGACGACTCTCCAGTTGCCCTGATCGAGCGCGTAGAGAGTCTTGCCATTGGCAGAAACTACTACCGTGGCGGCAAAACTCCCCTGCCAGATTTTTCCCGACATAGGGCCGTCGAGCGAGACTTCGCCGGCAGGCTTCCAGTCGTCGGTCCGATAAGCGCGAATCTTCCCCGAGTCGCCGGTGGCGACATAGAGCAATGCTCCGTCAGGTGAATAAGCGAGACCCGCGTGGACCTCGATGGATGGATCATTTTCAGAATGTGGTCTCTTGGTTCCGGGCGCAGCGCGGATTTCCGCAGGCATGCGCTGGACCGCAGGAGTTGTACCTCCGGGATCGGCGATGACATTCAGGGCGAACGGAAACCCAATCGAGGGAATGGCGATCTGCCGACCGTCGGGCCGCACGGAAAAAGCGAATGGATAAGGGGCGAGCGCGATCCAATTTCCGACCGGATGAATCTGGCGCCCGTTGGGGAGCACAGCGTTCACGTTGTCTTCGGCGAGCGCGAGGTCGGCCGACAAAAGAGCGGAGAAGAGAAGACAAGCTACAAATGAAATACGCATGAGAACTCCAGTTCATAATCGCAGTAGAGATTAGAGTGCGGCTGGCAAGAGCATTTCCATCTGACGCAGCACGGAATGAATCGCCCGCAGCAGTTGGTCGATCTCGGTAGTCGTAATTCTGCCGATGCTTCCGATGCGAAAGCATAAGTCTTTCGATAGTTTCCCCGGATAAATCACAAAGCCCAATGACCAAAGCTCCGCATAGAAGTTTGAAAAGTCAAACCTAGGGTCGACAGGATATCGGAACGACGTAATGATGAAGCTCTGATCCTCTTCCGCGAGATACGCCTCGAAGCCCATCGCCTTCATACCCATGCACAACGCGCGATGGTTCTGCCGATAGCGCTCCCCACGGGCCCTGACTCCACCTTCTTCGTCCAGTTCATTAAGCGCCTGCTCAAAAGCTAATAGTGTCTGGATCGGCGGAGTAAAACGAAAATGTCCGCCGCTGCTTTCCATGATGGCCCATTGGTCGTACAGATCAAGGCTCAATGTTCGTGCATTCCCCTTCGCTGATTCGAGGGTGTGCCGGTTGGCGAGCACGAAGCCGAATCCAGGAACTCCCTCAATGCACTTGTTCGCGGAGGAAATCAAGAAACTGATATGCGCCCCTGTCATATCAATTGGGATGGCTCCGAAGCTGCTCATGGCGTCTACAATATAAATCGCGTTGGCGGCGGATACCACGCGCCCAATCTCTTCCACTTGATTTAACATGCCGCTGGTTGTTTCGCAATGCACCACCGCGACGTGAGTAATCCCGCTGCTGGCCGCCAATCGTTCGGCAACAATCTCCGCGGTAAACTTGCGGTTCTCCGCGAGTTCAAAGAGATCCAGCGCGATGCCGTGTATGCGCGCTATCTGCGCCATGCGGCGGCCATAGGCGCCATTTACCATCACCATCAGTTTGCCGTCGCGCGGAATCACCGATGAAAGGACCGACTCAACGACATAGGTTCCGCTGCCCTGCATCAGTACGCACTCGTAGCTTTCGCGCGGGTAAGAACCCAGCGCGAGCAGGCGCGAGCGTAGGCTTTGAACCAGCGCCAGAAACTCGCCATCCAGAGAACCCAAGTCACGAAGCATCGCTTCTTTGACCGTCATGCTGGTGGTCAGGGGTCCGGGCGTAAAGAGTAACTTGTCTCTGCCACTTACGGCCATGTTTGTCATCATCATTTCTCATCCTCCTCAGGCGGCATCAAGACCGCTCAGGCAATCGTCGATAATTTTCACCGCGCTATCAAGGTGCCTCTCCTCAATAGTCAATGGCGGAGTGAGAATCAGAGTGGATCCCATTGACACCTTGAAACTCAACCCACGGTTTAGAGCCCGGTACATCACTTGTTCCGCCTGAAGATTTGCCGGCGAGCCATCGGGCAACCGCAAAACCACAGCCACAAGCAGCCCCATTCCACGCACGTCATAAATCAACGTATGCTTCTGTTGCAGTTCTCTAAGCTGCTCCATAAAGCGATTCCCCAGAATCGCCGCGCGTTTGGCCAGTCCCTCGGACTCGATCACCTCGATAACGGCCAGTGCGGCGGCACAGGCGACCGGGCTTTTCTCATGAGTAAAATGGCCGAGCGCGCGATCCTGTCCGATGTCGAGATCTTCGCGCGCCAGCAAGGCGGCAATCGGAACAACGCCTCCGCCCAATCCTTTGCCGATCACCAGCATATCCGGAACAATGCCGTACTGTTCGCAAGTAAACATCGATCCAGTCCGGCCCAGCCCATGGGGAATCTCATCGAGGATGAGCAAGGCGCCGTGGCGTGTACATATCTCGCGGAGCTTTCGCCAGTACTCGGGCGGCGGCACGGTTCCAGTGCTGCGCACCGTCTCGGCGATCACGGCAGCTACATCGCCCTCTTTTTCCAGCACATAATCCATATACCCGGCGCATTGCAGATTGCAGCTCTTGCCGCAGTGGAAGGGACAGTGCAGCGGCTCGGCGGGCGGCACATGCTCGGAGCCTGGCAGCAAAGGCCCGATGTTGTTGCGAAAGAGCATTTCTCCACCCAGCGAAATCGTGTCGAGCGTGGCCCCGTGAAACGAGTCCCACATCGAGACCGTCTTGAAGCGGCCGGTAGCCATGCGCGCCAGTTTGACGGCCATCGAAATGGCTTCCGCGCCGCCGGGGGCAAAGAGAGATTTGTTCAGCGTTCCGGGCGAAATCTCGGCCAGCTTGCGCGCCAGCGCAACCGCATATCGGTTGGTATAGCGGCGCGTGCAGAAGGGAAGTTCTTCCAGCGCCTCGTAGATCGCGGCCTTTACCTTTGGATGACCGAAGCCAACCTGATGCACACTGTTTCCGTGGAAGTCGAGATAGCTGCGCCCCTGAGTGTCCACAAGAAAGCTGCCCTCGCAACTTCGCAGCGCGTTCAGGCATGGAGAGGAGAGAGACTGATGCAAGAAGTAACGCGCATCCTCGGCCAGCAGGGCGCGGGTCGCGTCATCCAGATTCTCTCTCTGCCAACTTTCGCGCGCCGAAGACAGATTCACATCTCCCTCCGACTGAGCGATGCCGGCCTTCTGTTCGATATTATCGTTGCTTTCCATTTCATCACCTGGTGTTGACATTGAGCTATAACCAATTCTCAAGCTGTCAGTTCGACTTGTAACTCATGAATCCGCGAATCAGCGCGATCTTCGGGCTTCTGCTTCCATGACGGAATAAGAACGGCCGCCGCCAGAAAAGCAGATCCGGCCAAGACCAGGAAGAGGCGATCCCATCCATAGCGCTCACTCACATAGACCACGACATAGGGCGAAAAAAGCGAGCCCAAGTGGCCAATGCCGTCTACCAGGCCGGATGCGGTTCCCGTAGCTCGCACATTCCCGATATCCTGTGCGGCGGCTCCCGAAAGAAGCGTATCGGGACCATACGAGAGCACCCCCGAAAGCGAGATGGCAATCCCCGTTCCCACCAGCCCGTAAGCGGCCAACGCCGGCTGCATCAGCATGACACAACCCAACCCGAAGAGCATCATGGCTGATATGGGCGCCCTTCTCGACTGCATAAATCGGTCCGAGACATAACCGGCCAGCAAGGCGCCCGCGATGCCAATTAATTCGTAGAGAGAAGATAGATAGCCAGCCGCCTGAAAGCTGTACTTGAGCCGGTTGACCATATAAAATGGCAGCCAAAACATCAGGGCATAGCGGCATAACTCCAAAAAGAAATAGGAGATGCTGATCGTCCATAGTGATGGCTTTGCCAGCAACGCCAATAGGTCGCTCCAATTCGCGCGATCAGGCAACAGGTCAGGCTGTTGGCGCGGCGATTCCGCACTGAAGCCCTTCTCCTCCGGCGTGCCGCTTACGCCAAACGAGAACAGGATCGTGATGCCCAGCAGCAGGAGAGCGGGTAACAGAAAACCAAGACGCCAACCCATCTTGGGAAAAAACACGCTTTCGGTCACCGCCCAAGTTGCGAAACTGGTTGCGAGAAACCCTCCTAGTACGTAGTTGGTTCCCCACCAAGCCATCACGATTCCGCGAATATCGCTGCTGAACCAGCTTGCCATCATCTTTACCAGCCCGGACCAACCCGTCGACTGGCCAATCCCATTGAGGCATCCGAAAACCAGCAGCCATAGAAATGATGCATGAACTCCCATCAACAGGTTGCTGCACACCACGAGTAACATGCCGCCGGCAACTACGCGCTTGGCTCCAATACGGTCTGAAAGAAATCCAAATCCGAATTGCCCCAGCGCATACATCAAGCTATAGCCAAATACAACGTTGGCTAGCTCCGAGCTTCGCAACCCGGAGATCTCGTGCAGCATCGGCAAAACGATGCCGAGATTTTTGCGGCAGAAATAGAAGCCCGCATAAGTAATCCAGGTGATGACAAACACTTGACGGCGAGCGGCGGCGAAGCGCAACAAAGATCTCCGTTTCTATTGGTGAGGCTCTTGATGAATGGGTCGAAGTTTCCCACCCATTCCGCAACAAAACGCGAAATGGATGGGGCACGGTGTCGCAATGCTTCTGGGCCGGATCAATAACAGCGGCGCCAGTGAAGACATATCCCGAAGCTGTTGCGCTCAAGTCGATATGCCATCAATGTGTAACTGTTTTGCGGTGAAATTACCGCGACATCGATCTTGCCTTTGCTTTAACGCGCGTTGATGAACGCGGCGTTGACAGCTTGTGAGCGCCAGCAGGGAGAGGGTTTTACATCAAGCAGACGGGCCAGCGTCGCGGCTGTGTCATATTGCATGATCGTGGTCTCGATCTTGTAATTTGCGCGGATGCCGGGACCGCTGATCACCCACGGAATCTCCAGTTCGCTCATGGAGAGGCCGCCGTGGGTTCTGCCGATGCCGCCGTGATCCGCAGTTAGCAAAATCGTGGTAGAGTCGCGCAGCTTCATCTTTTCAAGTGTGAGCAGCAAGCGGCCCAACATTGCGTCTGTCTTTTCGACTGCGGCGAGATACTCCGGCGATCCCCAGCCATGAGCGTGGCCGGCATTATCCACCAGGTCGAGATGGAGAAACAGAACTTCCGGCTTGTCGCTTTCGAGATACGCAAGGGCATGTTCGAGGGCGTCGTCCTCTTTTTCGTCAACGGAGTAGACCTTGCTGGCCACACCCGGCTCAACCAGGCGCACATAATCGGTCCAGTCGGTGAAGATGCCGATGCGCGCAGCCGGATGCTGCACATGCTCGAGGCTATATATGGTGGGGAAAACTCCGGGTGCATCCTGGCAGGCTGGCGCGATCGTGAAGCTGTCTGGCTGCCAGTGGTTGGAAGTGACTCCGGTCAGCTCGGTTGGGGCGCCCATAATCATGGCAGCCCAATTGGAACTGCTGCTGGTGGGCATGACCGCGCGCGCGTGCATTGTCCACGCCCCGGATTTGATCAGCCGATGGATGTTGGGAGTGTTGGCCTCGGCAATGCCTTGGGGCGAAAGTCCGTCGACGCCAAACAGAATGACGCGTTGCTGTGCTTCAACAGGGAGCATACCGGAGAGGGAGAGAACTCCGGCAAGAATCAAAAAACGATTGAGAGTAAAACAGCGCAAATTTCTAGCTCCTGGCGGAATGGCGCCACGCTTCTGCTATTACCATCTCAGCAGCGAAGGAGGATCGAAACGTTCAGCAGGTTAAGGGCGCCAACATTACCGGTTAGACACACCCGACTCAGCGCACCAAAAGCGAACGGCACATGAACATATCGTGAATCCCCAAAAACAGTTCTATTCAACTCTCTGTAATGTATAGCCGGTATTTTGTATATAAGGATGGTCGCCACCAGTTCAGCCCAATGGACAACAGTCAAGAAATTCCGGCCCAGGAATTGCATCTCCATGCCGCTGAATTGCGAGATGCCCTTGAGACTGTGTGCCGCAGCCGCGCTTTCCGAACTAGCCCCAAGAGTTGTGAGTTCCTTCGCCATGTGGTGCATTATGCCCTGCTCGGCGATTTTGATCAGTTAAAGGAGCGGCTGATCGGAATGACCCTTCTGGGTCGTGACGCAAGTTATGACACTGGCTCTGATGCGGGTGTGCGAGTACGCGCCAACGACGTGCGAAAGCGATTGATCGCCTACCCGGATACCATGTCGGCGGATGCGGTTTTTAGCTTCGAGCTGCCGCCTGGTTCCTACGTACCGCATTTTATGCGCCGATCTGCTTTGTCTTCGCGAAAAGTTCTCAAAAACGATCCGCCCGTGGAATTGGATCAACGACTGCCCCGCCCCATCTCTAACCAGCAATTGGCAATGCCGGCATTGATCGCTCTATTTCTGTGTGCGATGTGCATACGATGGCAGGTCGCGCAGGAACACCCATTCATGCTCTTTTGGGATGCGGTCTTTCAGGCACGTCAAGCAACCTTATATATGCCGTCGGCGTATTCCGATCAAGGTCAGGAACTTATTGCCGTGCAGCAGTTCAAGACCGTAGCGCCGCTGCTCGACCTGGCGGGTCAATTTCACAGTCATATCAAGATGGCCAGCACGGCTGTTCTGCCAACCGTAGCGGGAGATATAGTAATTTCTATCGGAGAGGTCGCGGACCATGCGGCCGAGCCAGTAAGAGTTCCGACCGACAAAAACCGGATTTCATTCATCATCACCCCGCATGGCCGCGAGATTGTCGACCACGGCTCGTCAGATTCCCACCGGCTCGCGGGACGCGCGGCATTGCTGAACATATCCAATGGATATCCGCGTTCGATCCATATTGATGGAACGGATGACGCCGCCATCGGATCCCTGATCAATATTCTATGCAATCGGGATTCCTTTCCTGAAACGCTCGCGGATAGCTTACAGCAAGGCATGGTCACGCAGGCAGTCTTCCTTTTCACACCACACCCCGATATCATCGTCTTCCACGAATCCATACCGCCCGCGCAAGCTGAAGTAGCTCAAAGACAATGACCCTCAAGCCAGGCACGCTCGAATCTTGGCGCGGCCAGATCTATCTGGCCGCGTGGACGCTGTATGCCGGCTATTACTTCTGCCGCAAGGACATGGGAGAAGCCGTTGGCGGGTCGCATTTCGCCGTCAGCCTGGCCTGCTTTGGATTGACTTATGCGGTGGGCCAAATTGTAGGCGGCGCGCTCGCCGACCAATATGGCCCTCGGCGAACCGCTCTGGCAGGCGCGGCGATTTCGATTTTTTGCACGCTTCTGCTCACCTGGTTTTCGCAACCGGCCCCGGAGTTGTTGCTGCAACTCGGCAACGGCTTGGGCCAAGGCTTCGGCTGGCCCTCGCTGCTCAAGTTGATTGGGGCTTTCTTTGGGCGTGACGAGCGAGACCGGGTGCTCGGTTGGTGGAGTTCAAGCTATATTCTATGTGGATTGCTTGCCACCTCGATGACCGCCTGGCTGGTCGTTCACACTGGTTTTGCCGTGCATTCAGGTTTTCAGTCGGCCTATCTCGTCTCTTCAGCAATCCTGCTTTGTGCAACTGTGTTTTTCTATGCCATAACCTGGAGAGTGCCCGATCCTCTCTCTGCTTCTAACCCGGAGCTGTCAACTGGCAGATGGGTCATGCGGACGAACGCCGCCGCGCAAGTGCATGGATGGAAGGTCTTGCTCAGGAACCGCAGCATCCAGATCATTTCGGGCATGTACTTCTTTCTCAAAATGACCCGCTACACGCTGCTCTTCTGGCTGCCTCATTATTTGATTTCCAGCTTCGCTTATAGCGTTCATCAGGCCGAACACACGGCATCCTATTTTGAACTCTGCGGGTTTCTTGGTCCGATCGCGGTCGGCTATGCCACGCAGCGGTGGTTTCGCAATCGGCGGATGGCGCTGGGCGCAACCATGTTGTTTACTCTTGCCTTTGTCTGCCTTCTGCATCCGGTACTCGCCGAAAGCGGCTGGTTTGGCATGGTTGTTTCCATTTCGTTAATGGGCATTCTCATCCATGGCGCGGACCTATTGATGTCTGGCATGGCGGTCCTCGACGCGGTTCCAGAACAATTGCACGGAAGGGCGGTGGGACTGGTCAATGGATTTGGCTCGATTGGCATGGTCATTTCACCGCTGCTGGCTACGATTTTTGTGGCGAGGCTGGGATGGAACCAGTTATTTGATCTCTTCGTTTTCTTCGCGCTGGCCGGAGGCAGCATCTGCGCGGTTGGCGCGCAGTTACGCCCACCGTCCGCTCCGCCGCTTAACCGTTCAGTGCTTGTAACGGAGCAGCAGCCGATATAAGCTGCAAGCATGAATTCACTGGTGAACAAACAACCGCTCCGCGCCGTCCTGCTTGATTGGGCTGGAACCACCGTCGATCACGGCTCAATCGCGCCCGTGCTTGCCTTGCAGAGTCTCTTCTGCGGGCATGGACTTGATATTTCAACCGAAGACGCGCGTAAGGATATGGGCTTGCTGAAGCGTGACCATATTCGCGCGATCCTGGCGTTAGACAATATTCGCGCCGAGTGGCGCGACAAGACCGGACAGTTTCCCGGCGAGGCCGAAGTGGCTTCACTGTTTGGCGAATTTGGGGTATTGCAGTTGGAGATTGTTGCACGCCATTCCCAAGTAATCTCGGGCGTCGTTGAGACGGTTCGCCTATGGCAACAGCGCGGTCTCCGCATCGGCAGCACGACCGGCTATACGCGAGAGATGTTGGATCCGGTTCTCATCCAGGCCCGCAAGGATGGCTATTGCCCCGACGCATCGGTTTGCCCCGACGAAGTGGGAGCCGGTCGCCCTTTGCCCTGGATGCTCGCCCGCAACGCGCAACTTCTGGACGTATACCCGCCGTCGTCATGCGTGAAGATCGGAGACACAATCAGCGATATAGAGGAAGGCCTCAATGCCGGCATGTGGACCATCGGCATCACGCGCACCGGTAACCTCGTTGGTCTCGATGCGGACGCATGGACAGCTCTGCCCGAAGATCAGAAAACTGAGAGAATTCGGCGCGCGGAAGAAACGCTTCTCAGCGTCGGCGCTCATTTCGTTGCCGAAGACCTTCCCACGTGCGATCCCATCCTTGGCGCGATAGACGACCGGTTGCGACTCGCGCACGGCGCTCCGCAACCTGCCTGAGGTTGCATCGCCTTCCATATTGTGTTTTGAGAAGCGGTGAAAAAGCGCAGTGCCTTCGTGCCCCATCCATTCCGCGCGCTTTGCGGAATGGGTGGAAGGGCGCAATAAATTTACTTCATGCCGGGTGAGTAACTCTTCCCATCAAGGAGTTATGTTACATAGCGATAAAAGGAAGATGAATATAACAGCTCCGCAATGTGGAGTGGCGCAGCTTTCATTGCCGTGCTGCTTCGTTTTAATGCTCCATTTATATCTAACGTAGATCCGTGCCTTGCTTAACCTGCTGAACGTTTCAGGATTGCGGAGACCATCCTAACGTGGAATCAGACCGCTATCAGCTGGTTCGCTGCTCCTTGGGGAGCGCAACCGCACTTTGCTGCTATTCATTTCTTCGCGTCGCGGTACTGATAAAGGCGCCAGGATTACGTGAAAGGGAAGTCGGCACGAGTAAGAGCTGGCGATCTCCTCCGATTAACCGTTCTACAACATTTAGGAGTGTTGACAAAATGCAAACTAGCAAAAAACTGATGCGATACGGGCATGTCTTTCCACTAGCAGGCCTTCTGCTGGGCCTACTGTCAGTAGTCCTTCCAGCCACCGCACAATCCATTCATGGAACGATTATCGGTTCCGTGACGGATACTACGGGCGCCGTGGTGCCGGGCGCCACTATAATCCTGACCGACACGGATAAGGGTGTTGTGCGCACGACGACCGCCAGCGCTATTGGCGACTATCGGTTTCTAGACGCCCAAGCGGACCACTATAAAGTGGAGGTCGAGGCTCACGGGTTTGAGACGTGGTCCACGACAGGATTACAGTTGAATACTCTGCAAACCCTGCGTGTCGATGTGAAGCTCCTCATCGGCCGTGCATCGGAAACCGTGCACGTCACGGGCGAAAACACCGGCGTGATCGAGACGGAGACGCCAACGGTCACTTCCACTTTCGACGCCGCTGATGTGGTGAACCTTCCTACAAATTTCCGCGCCAGTTCTGCTGGTACGATGGTTCTGGCCGCTATGTCCGCCATGCCCGGTGTGCAGGCAGACCAGGGGTCATACTCAGTTGAGGGGAACCGTCCGTTTACAACGGACATTACCGTGGACGGAATCACAAATGTCAACAACGATAGCACCGGCACTCCTCTGATCGCACCCACTGCTGACGATGTGGCTTCGATTCGTCTTACCGGCGTACTGGCCACTGCCGAATTTGGGGACCCGGCCCAGGTGGCGATCAGCAGCATAGCAGGCTCTAATACGCTTCATGGCGCCGCATGGGAGTATCACCAAAACTCGGGCATGAACGCGAATACTTTCGGATCAACCGTCAGGCCGCACATGGTGGCAAACACTTTCGGCGGGAAGCTGGGTGGCCCGGTGGTGATTCCTCACCTATATAATGGGCGCAATAAGACCTTCTTCTTCGGCGATTACGAGGGTTTCCGTCTTCCGGAAAGTGTGTCCCTTCAAGCCACAGTGCCAACAGCGGCGATGAAGTCCGGCGATTTTACAAACTACTCGAACCCTTCGGCGACCTTCACTGGCTTAACCGATCCTTATACGGGCGCTAGTTCGGGCAATACAATTCCAACCATAAGTCCGGTTGCGCAACAGTTCTTGCAGTTTTACCCCGACCCGAATACAGTGGCAAAGTTGAGTGGAGGCGGCACAGTTCCCACGACCTCCTACGTGAACGGAGAGTCGGCAAACTACTACAGCAATGTGTCCCAACCCACGTCGTCAAATCAGGTAGATTTCCGTGGCGACCAGTACTTCGGTTCGAACCAGAAGCTTCTGTTGTGGGGCCGTTATAGCTACCGCGACTTCCCGAGTGTCAGTGCATACGATATAAACTTTGACTCCAGCAACAATATCAACAAAGCATCGAATTTTGTCAGCGGCCTGAGCTGGACAATCAAGCCGAGCCTGATCAACGTTTTTCTTTTTGGCTTCACACACTCGAACACTGGGCATAGCAACCCCTTTAATGGCCATGATTTCACGCAGACGACCGCGGGTCTGAAAGGGTTGCAGGATCTGTGGTACAACGGAATGCCAGCCCTTAGTTTTACCAACATTACGGCTCCGCCGTCGGGGATGCTCAGCACTACCGGCGTCACCGACACCACCTCTTATAACGAAAGCGTGTTATGGACCAAGGGACGCCATGCCTTTAAGTTCGGTGGTGATGTTCGCTACTACACGTTCATCGGCTCAACCGGCATCACCGACGGAGATAATTACGGAAACTTCAGCTTCAGCAACTCAGGCAACGCCACCGGTCTCTTCACGGGAGTTGACTTTGCCGACTTCCTGACAGGCCTCCCTGACAGTTCATCATTTGACGTTATACAGCAGGAGATGGACGCCGTGACTGCGGAGTACCACGTTTACGGCGAGGACCATTGGAATGTGGCGCCAAGGCTGTCAATCGACCTCGGCGCGCGATATGAATATCGCCCCGGCATGTATGACGTGAATGGCTTTTATTCCAACATGGATTACAGCGTGCCGCTCACGGGAAGGCTTATCTATCCGGCCTTGCCACAGCCAAACCTCCAGTCGCCAGCCACCTTGGCGTCTGCCAATGCCTGCGACCCGGACGGCGTGAATAACACGAACAACGCGACGGTGAACGGCGCGCCATGCATGCCTGTTGTCAGCAACACTGCCGCGGGCCTGCCCAGAGGCCTGCACTACGTAGATAAGGATCGGATCCTGCCCCGCCTGGGTTTTACATATCGCTTGACGAACGACAGTAAGTGGGTTGTGCGCTCCGGCTTCGGTATGTACAACGTCACTATCCTGGGCAAAACCTTTCACTCCATGACGGGCGATGGTACTCAGGGCACCGAGGTGTCGTCCACGAACGCTTTGAATCCTAGCACGCACCAACCACTTTACGCATGGCCTGACGTTACCGGGCCCAATGCAGGCGCCGGCTGCACCACCTGCTACGGCACGAATGAATTCAACGCAAGCATGGACATACATTATCACGATGCCGAGACAGCTCAGTGGGCTTTGAGCCTCGACCATGACTTTGGCCGGGGCTATGGGCTTCGCGCGTCGTACACCGGTTCCGAAACGGCCCATCTGAACATGAAGCAAGATGAGAACACATTGCCACTATCGAGCACCGTTTCAGCCTACAATCAACCAACCAGCGCCCGCAGGTTCCCTAACTGGGGCATTCTAATGAACTACAGCTCCCAGGGCACCGCGAATTACAATGCACTGGAGGCTGAAGCCACACACCGCATGCAGAATGGTCTTCAGTTCGACTCTACATTTACCTGGGCCAGATCTCTGTCGGATAACACGGGTGCAAACCAAACCGCATACGGTGACGAGCGCGGCGGCGAGGATTTTTCCACCTCGGTGTTAGACAAGAAACTGGACTACGGTAGTGAGCCAGGTCCACGCCGCCTGCATTGGCTGACCAGCGCGATCTACGAGCTCCCCGTCGGCCGTAACAAGCAGTTCGGCTCAAACATGCCGCGGGTTCTGGATGCCGTCTTGGGCGGCTGGCAGCTAAGCAACATTTTTACCTGGCAAACCGGCGCCTATCTTACGCCGAACTTCCCCGCTGGACAAGCCGACCCATCCGGCACTGGTTCCGGGCTCACCGCTTCTCTGGCCGGGTGGATTCCTACAGGCGCTCTAATGCATCCGGACCTCGTACCGGGCGTAAGCTGGAAACCCGCACACCAGGGCCGGAATGGCTGGGTCAACCCGGCGGCCTTTACCTGTCCCGGCTGGTCCGCGTGGGTACCAGGCGAGACGTGCGCCACCGGCGCCGGCTACAAAGCGAACGGAAAGCCGGTCTCCACCTACGGTCCTGCGCTTCCTATCGGTCGCTTTGGCAATAGCCGAATTGGCACAATACAAGGCCCCGGCTATATCGACCTGAACAGCGGTCTGTCGAAGACCTTCTCGCTCCATGAGCGTTTTAAGCTGCGAGTTGAAGCAAGTTTCACCAACGTAGCTAACCACACCAACCTGAACGAGGCGGACCTCAACCTGAAGCTATCGAGCGCCAGCTTCGGCGTTATCACGGCGGGACTTGGAGGTCGCAGCGGTCAGATTGCGGCGCGGCTGGATTTCTGATCACGCTGAAGGTAATCAGATGGGGAGTGGGCTCTGTCCACTCCCCATCGAATTCTGGGTGTTTTTGACTAGAGCATTTCTCTCATAGGTGTACACCGTATCCAGAGAACCTGAACCAAGCCTGAGCGTTGTCCGTCGTGATCTGTGGGAGCAGATCCGTAATGGCCTGATCGAGAACCTCTTTGGTTCGTGC
>Ga0224553_1000250_pt1 | contig 26301 bp, 25 predicted proteins | sample 714S21014metaG_FD_179897 | JGI IMG/M metagenome (GOLD analysis project Ga0224553, IMG submission 179897) | Peat soil microbial communities from Stordalen Mire, Sweden - 717 S2 10-14 | ecosystem: Environmental > Terrestrial > Soil > Wetlands > Peat | place: Sweden: Norrbotten County, Stordalen... | reverse complement strand
TTTTTTGCCTGCACCCGTTGGATTTTCCGTTTTTTGATGGTTGGACATAGAGGAATGCCTTTGTTTATGCGGCTTTATTGTATGTCACTAACTCCTGCTTGTGAAGCTTATTTGGGAAATATGGGTTGATGAAATAACCGGCGGATTTCCACTGTCCATCTTTTTCCTGCATGAACGTGACGGTTTCGATCGCGGATTTTTTGTTGGCGAATGAAGTCTCGAATTGCATGACGACATATGGGCCAGCGGGTGCGCCGGGCAACTCCGCTGTTGTTTTCGCTGATTTTAATTTGCGCGACACCAAATCGCCCAGCGGTTTGCGGACCGTTTCCATAGCCATTTTCCATTTTTCTTCTGTGACGGCGTTCTGGAAAAAGGCAGATGCATTCTGCCAGCTTTGGGCGTAATCGCCATTGTCAATCTCCGTCAGCCACGTTTGGGCCGCCGAAGTTGCAGCCTTCTCCGCGCCAAGACCGGCTTTCTTGCCACAACCAGAAGCGAAGCTGGCAACGAGAGCCACCGCACATAGGAATCCGACGACATTGAATTTGAGCAGGTTGATTTTCATATTCATTTTTTGTCTTTGTTGGTGTTTTGTTGGCAAAATCACTTGATGAAATAACCGCAGGACCTCCATTGCCCGTCTTTTCCCAGCATAAATGTGACGGTTTCGATCGCGGATTTCTTGTTGGCGAATGAAGTTTCAAACTGCATCAAAACGTATTGTCCGTCCGGCGCGCCGGGCATTTCCGTCATGTGTTCCGCCGATTTTAATTTGCGCGACACCAGATCACCGAGCGGCTTGCGGAAAGTATCCATCGAATTTGCAAAACCCTGTTCCGTCACTGCGCCCCGAACAATCGCCGAGGCTTGTTTCCAACTTTCGGAATAGCGCCCATCATCAATGAGCGCCAGCCACGCCTGGGCGGCGGCAGCGGTCACCTCGGTATTATTTTTCATATCGGCGGCAATCGCGTTGGTCGAAGGCAGGAGATTCGCAGTTTTCTCAAGGGTTTCTTCATTTTGCGCCAGCTTGTCGTCTTTCAACATTAGTAGTGTGATGTCCGGCACTACGACCCACCGGTAGGTCTCGCTGGTGTTTATTGGCTGAATGTTATAGGCGACTCCGGGGACCAGCGTGGCCTTGTCTTCGGTGGCGAACTGTGCGGCGTACGCTTGGAAACTGCCGTCGCCACTACTCAGGGTAAGGCCATTCAAGTGCGCCTTAACGGTTGGATGCCCCGATGCAGCAAGCAGGAACTCCTGCCCAGCCCGTTTCTCGAATGCGCTCATCTGGTGGTAAGAACCAGCGGGACCCCATTCCTGACCGGCAATAAGAAAATCCGTCCCGATTTTCTGCCAGGTTTCCTCCTTGACCCACGCCGGAATCGCCGGAGAACCCTTGGGGTAAAGCCCGATGATCGTGACCGTCCGCAGTTCGGCCACCGAAACCGGCGGGTTGTCCAAGTTTGCGTTGGCGCCAAAATGGTCATGCACGGAGATCAAACGATACGGGTTTACCGAGGAGAGTTTCGGCTGGTCCGCCGGATATTTGAAGTAACGCATTCCCCAAGTCTGCGCCAGTGGCACCTGGCTGAGATCGGAGCAGGTGTAAATGTGCGTTAAGAGCCCAAAATAATGGGCATCCAGGACCGGCTGTCCCAGGGTTTTGTAATTGAGCCGAACCCAGCGATGATCAACATAAACTTCGTTGAACATGTGATCTTCAAAGCCGTCCGTGCCGTCGAGTGCAGCCCGGACCGTCTCCCGGACCTGGTTATGGTGAATGTTGTCATAAAACATCCGGGCCTGGACGTTGTCGTTCGGGTCGAAGGGGGGAATACAGAAAACAATGCGGGCCGGGATGCCCAAGGCGCGGAAGATGGTGGCCAAATACACCGAAGACGACGTGCAGGCGCCGTGCACTTTGTTGTAGAACATGGACCGGCCAAGCGCCTCCTGCTCGAACATTTGCTGATCGGTCCAAGTCGGATCAGGTTTCTTCCGATCAAACGCGTCCCGCAATGGAGGATAGACTGCGGGCTTGCCATCCGGGAAATAGACGGCCCAGATGGAGAAGGCACGTGTCGAATGGGCACGGTTCATGGCCCACGCTGAGACCCGTTCGACGAGTTGCTTGTCTGTCAGGCGATCCGGGTCAATGTTCGCCTGACGGAGTTCCGCAATGAGATCACGCCGCATGGCTTCGTCCCAGTTCTCGGTGGCCGTTGGTTTGAGGTACTGGGTCATGCCAGCGTCGTCCGTGCGCCAATTGGGGTTCTCGCCAATGGCCGGTTGGTAGAACGGATAATAGGTCACCTCGACCGTGCAGGAGTCTTTGTCCTGTGCCAGCACGCGGACGTCCTGAAAATCATCGTTCATGTCGGCAGGATTGACGGGATTAAGAACCTGGATAACGGAGGTGATGGTGTAGGTGTCTTCTTTGCGCAAATGACGTTTGGCTGAGGCAGGCGTGGCATTGGTGATCCAACTTGCCTTGTTCTCTTCCAGTGCTTCGGCCTGGGTTCCAAAATACAGGTTGGCGAAATTTTCTCCGTTGGCATTCATCTCCACATGCGGACGACCAGGAACAAGGTGCGAATGAATCAATTCAAAATCGCCGCGCCCTTTGGAAATCTGCACAGACTGTTTCGGGTCTTCGGTTGAGGACGAGTTTGTCGAACCGATATAAAGCGCCAACATTGCCTGATCATGGCTGACCAGGTTGTAATGGCCTTTGACCGTCATCTGGCTGGCGGATCGCTCCACCGAGGTGATTTCAATGGAATCGCCTTTGGGGAACCAGGCCTGACCGATATAGTCGGATTTGATCGAGGTCGAGGGAGCCGGAATCCCGACCATCTGCGTCGAGCCGTCAACATGTCTGGTCGCCTTGTCAGGCTTGCTGGTGATGACTACGATCAACCCAATTACAGCAAAAAAAATTCCAAGCAACAATGCTGCACCCCGGGGATTGCCCAGATTTACAGTCCAACCCAGCGCAGGAATTCGTTTCGGCACCAGAACCCGCGAATCCCGTTTGCTGAAGTAAATCGAGGGCGACTTCCACCTTGTTAGACCGGTCCAGTTCCGCGGATTGTTCCATTCTGCTTCGTTGGTGGCGGCTCGGTTTGCCGTTAAATTGGGCACGACGTCCGGTTCGACAGGCGGGACACCCGCGTTACCCACAATCGTCTCTACGCAGGTCTTTACTTCGCTGACTTGCTGGTAACGCCGCGCCGGTTCCTTTTCCAGCGCTCGCAGCACGACTTCGTCGAGGCGCACGTCAATTTGAACTTTCGACGACGGCGGTTCGAGGCGTTTGCCGGGCAGTTCGCCGGTGAGCATCTGGTAAAACACCACGCCCAGGGCGTAAATATCGGCGCGGTTGTCAACTTCGTTGGGATGATCCATTTGTTCGGGCGCCATGTAATTCGGCGTGCCCATGACTTTGCCGGCGGCAGTGAGGGCTGGCGGCGGTAGCGCAGACTTTTCAGTCTGCGGGTTCACGGGACTTTCCTGTCCCGTGTTCGCACTGTTGGCACCGGCGACTGGAAAGTCGCCAGAACCGGCAGACAGGAATGTCTGCCCCACATCTCCCACCAGCTTGGCCAGGCCAAAATCCGCCACCTTCACCCGTCCGCGGCGATCCAGCAAAATGTTCTCCGGCTTGATGTCGCGATGGACGATGCCCTGGTCGTGGGCGAACTGGAGCGCGTCGCAGATTTGCGGGACGATGGCCAGCGCTTCGCGCGGCGCGATTCGTCCGGCGTGCAACAATTGCCGCAAATTCACGCCGTCCACGAATTCCATCAGGAAGTAGTAAAGCGGTTGAGAGTTGAGGGTTGAGGGTTGAGAGCCGGATGCAGGCGAGACGCCTGCGCTGCTTTGCACCTGGCCAAACTCGTAAAGCGTGACGATGCCCGGATGATTCAGCTTCGCGAGCGCCTTGGCTTCGCGAGCGAAGCGTCCGGCGAACGCGGCGTCATGGCCGATGCCGGGCGGAAGAATTTTCAGCGCCACCAGGCGGTCCAGCTCCTTTTGCCGCGCCTTGTAAACCGCGCCCATGCCGCCCTTGCCGATGAGTTCAATGATTTCGAGCTGTGGGAATAGCGGCGCGAGCTCGGCCACCGGCGGCGGCTGGAATGGCGGCGCCTGCCCGCCCGTGGCGGTTTCATCAGCCGCGCCCTGTTTCAACAGGCAGGCGGGGCAAAGTCCGGCGAGTGCGCCGGCCGGCAGCGGCGTGCCGCATTGCGGACATTTCAGGCTATCTGACGGGGTCACTTTGGTTTCACTCATACACCCAACTCAGAAGCAAATCACGACGGATGTTACGCGAAAAGTTGGGAAAACATCCATCAGCGCAGTTTGAACCCGCCTTGAAAAACCACTTCTGCCACCGTCACGATTAAAAAAACGGCACTCACGACGGCGTTGAGCCGGAAGAACGCGACGTTAATCCAGTTCAGGCTGCGGCGGCGCGCAATCCAGTGTTCCAGCACCAGGCAGCCGACGATGATCATCCAGCCGACGAGGTAGGCGAGGCGGAACCGGCAGAGCAGGCCGAAGGCGAGCAGCAATCCGCACATCGCCAGGTGCGCGAGAAACGCCGCCGCCAGCGCATTCTTTTGTCCCCACGCCACGACGAGCGAGTGCAGCCCGTGGGCTTTGTCGAACCCATAATCCTGCAGCGAGTAAATGATGTCGAAGCCCACGAGCCACAACACGACAGCGAGCGCAAGAACGATTGGCTGCACGCCAACTCGCGCTGCCTGTTCCCAAGCCCAAAAGGACCCGGGTGACGAGAACATGCCCGCGGGTGATGCAAAGCCGAATTCTCCTTTTACCGCCAGCCACGCGCCGACGGGCGCGAGCGCGAGCGCGAGGCCGAGAAAAACGTGCGTGTAATCCGTGAACCGCTTCGTCAGCGAATAAAAACAAATCACCACGAGTGCGACCGGCGAGAGATAAAAACACAGCGGATTGAGAAAATGGCTGGCGGCAACCAATCCCGCCCCGGACAAAACCCAAAGTGCAATCGCCCCGGTCAGTGATATTTGTCCGGTGGGCAAATGGCGATTGGTGGTACGCGGATTCAGCGCATCGAATTTGCGGTCCACGATACGGTTGAAGGCCATGGCGCAGGTGCGCGCACAGACCATCGCGGTGAGAATCAGTCCAAACGTCCGCCAACCGGGCCAGCCGCGGTTATCGCGCGCGGCGACGGTCATGGCCGCCAGCGCGAAGGGCAGGGCGAAGACGGTGTGCGGGAAGCGCACGAAGGAAGCCCATTTTTTAATCAAGGAAAACATTGAACAATGAACATTGAACGCCGAACATCGAATAGAATAGGTCAGCCGGCTTCGCCGGACGGATAGATGACCACCGCGGAAGTCTTTCGCTTTTGAGCCAGCGCATTTTGTCGCGCGGTCTTGATACTGGACATGAAAATCCGGATCAACTCATCTGACTCGCTCAATACAAAAAGCAGAGTTGAATCATTTTGTGTCCAGTGCTTGTGCTGAATCAACCTTGCCCAACGGCGCGTTTCCCGAAGTTCTTTCAGGCAAACCTTCAGCTTATGGATGAAATCGTCGCGTGACTGTGCCGATTCCGCCTCGCCGTGATTGGGATACGGCGACGTGCCGGAACGCAAAATCTGTCCTGCAATGTGATTTCCGGCACGCGAGTTCGGAAGTTTTTCCGACAAATCAATCACCGCCGAAGCGAATTCCAGCAGTCGTTCTTCCAAGTCGTACTTTCGCCCGCCCGCCACATCTTCATGGAGCATCCACCGACCATCGTCCGGATCGTTCGATGTTCGATGTTCGATGTTCGATGTTCGATGTTTCCCCTTTTTCATTTCATTCCTTTTCCTCACTCCACCGCGGCGCGAGCTGGTTCGGCACGCCGAGATGATCCAGCACGCGGGCAACCACCGTGTCCACGACTTCCTGAACGGTTTTCGGTCCGGCGTAAAAACCCGGGTTCGCCGGCAGAATCACCGCGCCCGCCAGCAACAGCAGTTCCATGTTTTTGACATGCACCAGGCTGAGCGGCGTTTCGCGCGGGACGAGAATCAGTTTTTTCCTTTCCTTCAGCACCACGTCCGCCGCACGCAGCAAAACATCCTCGCTGTAACCGTGCGCAATGCGGCCCATCGTGCCCATGGTGCAGGGAATGACCACCATCGCATCCGGCGGATTCGAACCGCTGGCGAAGGGCGCGTTCATGCTTTTGACATTGTGGGTTCTCACGCCGTCGGGCAGGCACAGGCCGCCGGGCAGTTCCACGGCGATGACCTGCGGCGCGTAATGGCTCATCACGATGTGGATTTCATGCGCGCGAGAATCCAAATTATCGAGCAACCGCTGCGCGTAAAGCGCGCCGCTGGCTCCGGTGATGGCAACGAGGATTTTCAAGTGAGCAAATCATGGCGTTCCGAGGCGATTGCGGCAAGCGCAACAAAATTCACCGGCTGATTTACGAGTGGATGGCGGAGGTCGCGTCAATCGCTAATCGCAAATGAATGAAACAGCTTGAGTCCGGGTTCCCCATCCGCACAATGACCGGATGTTCAAACCAGCGGCCATCCTTATCGGCGCGGCAATTCTTCTGGCGGGATGTGCCAGCACACCTACCGTGCCGGAAGAAGTCATTTCGTCGCCGCCGGTCATGACTGGTGAAGCATCTTCGTTGAACTGGACGGATCCCAACGCCGTTAAACAATTCCCCGCAGCGCGATCGTTCAGGCCGGCGACGCCAACCGCCAAGGCCTATCCCTCGTTCACCGCGCCGGTCACGACGTGGACTTCTTTGGATCGCTGGGCGGCCGAAAACAAAATTGGCCAGCCGCGTCTGGTGTCCCACACGCCTGTGGCCGCGTACGCCATCGGGTCGGCGAACGGCACGATGGTTTTGGACATCGGCAGCCGCGAAGCAACCTGGAACAACACAGAAATTCAACTGGGTTTCACCCCGGAATTCATTGACGACCAGGTTTTTGTCCACGGCCTCGATTTGCAGAAAAACCTCGGACCGCTGTTGTTCGGGCCGCCATTGACGTTTGGCAATCGCGTCATCGTGATTGATCCAGGTCACGGCGGTGTCAATGTCGGCACCCACAGCGTTCTCAACGGGCGATTTGAGAAGGAATTCACGCTCGATTGGGCGTTGCGGCTTGCCCCGCTGCTGGCGGCCAACGGCTGGCAGGTTTTCCTGACCCGGACCAAGGACGTGGACGTGGCCTTGTCCAACCGCGTCGCGTTTGCCGAGGCGCATCATGCGGATGTGTTCATCAGCTTGCATTTCAATTCAACTTCCGATCGCAGTAAAGAAACCGCCGGCCTTGAAACCTATTGCTCCACCCCGGCGGGAATGCCTTCCAGCCTGACACGCGATTATGCCGACACCTGGTCGCAATTTTTTCCCAACAACAATTTTGACGCGCAGAATCTGCAACTGGCCGTGCTCCTGCAGACCGTGTTGCTGCGTGAGAGTAACGAGGAGGATCGCGGTGTGCGACGCGTGCGGTTCATCGGCGTGTTGCACCGGCAACATTGTCCCGCCGTGCTGATCGAAGGCGGTTATCTGTCGAACCCGCACGAGGCGAAGCTGATTGAAAACCCGGAATTTAGACAAAAACTCGCCCAAGCCGTCGCGGACGCTTTGAAGTAAGATGCCATCCGCCATCCTCCATCCTCGTCGCGCCGAAGCCAGGCGAAGGCGGACTCCATCCTCGCACATTCTCGTAACGGGTGGCGCCGGTTTCATCGGTTCCCATTTGGTCGAGCGTCTGCTGGCTGATGGCCAAACGGTCGTCGTCATTGACGATCTTTCCACGGGCAGTTTGGAAAATCTGCGCGCGGTCAAATCGCATCCGCATCTGCGCGTGGTTCAATCGAAAATTTCCGCGTGTCCCAAGCTGCCGGAAATGGCGGCGAACGCGGAGTTCATTTTTCATCTGGCGGCGACGGTTGGCGTCGAACTGGTGGTGAAATCCGCATTGAGCGTTTTGGAATCGAGCTTTCACGAGACGCAAATTTTATTGCGGGCCGCCGCAGCCGGACGCACGCCGCTGCTGTTGACTTCGACTTCGGAAGTCTATGGCAAGAGCGCGAAGCCGGCATTTGGCGAGGATGACGATTTGCTCATCGGCCCGCCCGGGCAATCGCGCTGGAGTTACGCGTGCTCGAAGCTCACCGACGAATTTCTGGCGCTGGCCTATGCGCGGGAAAAATCGCTGCCGGTCATCATCGCGCGGCTGTTCAACACCGTCGGCCCGCGCCAGACCGGGCGCTACGGCATGGTGCTGCCCCGCTTCATCGCGGCGGCAAAAAAGGGCGAACCGCTGAAAGTTTTCGGCGATGGCGCGCAAACGCGCTGTTTCTGCCACGTCGGCGACGCGGTGGAGGCGCTGGTGCGGCTGCAAAAACGTGGCTGCGACGCCCTCGTCGCAAAACGGAGAGGCGACGAGGCGTCGCCGCCACCCGTCTTCGGCGAAATTTTCAACGTGGGAGGCACGGAGGAAGTCAGCATCCTCAAACTGGCGCGGCTCGTGGTGAAAACGCTGGATTCAAAATCGAAGATTCAACTCGTGCCGTATGCCAAAGCCTATCCGCCTACGCCAAAAGGCTTCGGCGCGACAAGCGCTCCGGGTTTTGATGATATGCGCCGCCGAAAGCCATTGGTGAAAAAGCTCGAACGCTTCGTGAAGTTCCGCCCGCGCACGCCGTTGTGCGAAATCATCCGGCTGACGTCGGGGCGAACTTAAAAACCGAGTAGCAGCGGAAGTCAGTCCGCTCTAGATAATATTTGAGCCGACTGACGTCGGCTGCTACAGGGAAACGCCTTCGCGTGCGAGCAGTTCCCGCTTCCAATCCAATCCGCCGGAGAAGCCGCCAATTTTTCCGTTCGCGGCGAGCACGCGGTGGCAGGGAACCAAAACCGGGATCGGATTCGCGCCGCACGCGCCGCCCACGGCACGAACGGCGTTCGGTTTGCCAATGGCGCGGGCGATTTCACCGTAGCTTTTGGTCTGGCCACGGCGGATTTTGCGCAGCGCGCGCCAGACGCTTTTCTGAAATTTCGTCCCCGCCAGATCCAGCGGCGGAAAACTTTTCGGCGAACGCCCGGCGAGGACCTGTTTCAACGCGGCGGCGGTCGCCTCATGCCAGCGGCGGATTGTGGCAGGAATTTGTAGGAGACGACGTGCTTGTCTCGCCGTAGCCGGGTGAAGGCGGAAGGAGTCTGTAACCGGCGCACTGGAAGCCGAAGAAATTTGAGACTCGTTACCTCGTCTCCTACAATGAAAAGAGGACGCTCGCCCCACCGATGGAAAATCCAGTTCACCCAGTCCTTTTTCCGAATAGCGTGCGACAAATTGGCCGTTGCTGGTGCGAATCGGCAGTTTCACAGATGGCGCTTTCATCCGTGGTTCACTCAGTGGCTGCGCATGAAAACGCAGATGGTGCCGAACAGGATGACGAACAATATGATGGCGAAAAAAATGAAGCGGTTGCGCGCGACGCGCTTCTCGTAGCGCATCGGACGGAGGCCATGCACGCCACCGGCGGCCAGATAGGCGACGAGCCGCGGATTATTCGTGGTCGGCCGGCGAAAATGGTTCCGGACGCGATTGAAAAGCGCGGGCAAATCGTATTTGCGGACGCCCAGTTCGTTGAACTGGTCGGGCGCGGCGGTTTCCTCGGTGTCGGACAAGGCTTTTATCTCTTCGAAAACCGGCTCCTGCACCGGCGGCGGCGGGGCCGGTTCGTGCGCGCGGGCGATGGTCGCACCGTGCGGAATGGCGGTGGAACGAAATTTCGGCGTGGACACGCGCTGAAGTTGCGTGTCGAGCTTCTTGATTTCGGTTTCGAGGGCGGCAATCTGGTCGGTGAGCGCGCGCGAACGGTCGGAAAGCGGGTCGTTTTTTTTCTTCGCGGGCCCCATACGACAATCTCAGCGCCGCATCAAAACGGCAACCAGCACGCCCAGCGCGCCCAGGGCAATCAGCACCAGCGGCCAGGTCATTGCCAGACCAAACCGGCACAACTCGCCAAAACTCATGCTGGCGAACGGGGAGACGGCGGTGGCGGGAGCCTCTCCTGCACCGGCTGCTTCCTTCGCCTCGCCGTCCAGGACGGAAAATTTGAGCCGCGCGGCGTTCCATTCCATGCGCGCGTTTTCGATGGTGGTGAGGCCGCGGGTAAGTTCGATGCTGAAATTGTCCTTCGTCCACGTATCGTCGTGGATGGCCTGGATTTTATCGAGCGCATCGCGAAAATCGGCCACGGTCTTGACCATTTGCTCGGCATCGCGGCGGGCATTGAACTCGGCTTCTTCGAGCAGGCCGAGGCCGCGCGTGAGATGGTGAATCATTTCCTGGCGGCCGGTTTGAAATTCCGTCTGGCGGCGGCGCAATTCCTCGAGCGCCGCGCGTTCGCGCTCCAGATCCTCCTGCGCGTGTTTCAACTCGGCGAGTTTTTGCTGCGCCTCGACGACCTTGCGGTCCACCTCGTCGCGCGTCGGCGCGCGGAACGGGTCGTTGGGGGCGGACGCGCCGGAAGGCGATTTGTGCGCTTGAAAATCGGTGTCCACAAACTCCGTTGCATCGTAATCAGAAGCCATGTGGCGACTTTAATCCCGCGGCGCGAAAGTGTAAAGCGGCGTTTGCGCTTGTCAGCGTGGAGAGCGAGTCCTAAAGTGCGCCTGTCCGTGACGCAATTTGAACTTTTGACATGATTGAGCTGATTCAGATTCCGTGGAGTCCGTTCTGCCTCGTACAGCGGCGCATTTTGGAATTTGCCGGCGCCCGCTTCAAAATCATCAACATCCCCAGCCAGGACCGCTCGCTGGTTTGGAAGCTTACCCGGCAACGTTATTATTGCGTTCCCATCATCAAGGACGGCAAAAACGTCATTTTCGAAATCAGTGACGATTCCCAGGTCGTGGCCAAATATCTGGATGAGGAACTCGAACTCGGCCTGTTCCCCAACAAATGGTGCGACGTCCAGTCCATCCTCTGGCGTTGCATCGAAAATGAAATCGAGGGCGCGACCTTCCGGCTCAACGACATTTATTGGAAGGAAACCGTGCCGGCGTCCGAGCAACTGCAACATCTGCGGTTCAAGGAGCGCAAGTTTGGTCACGGCTGCCTGGACCAGTGGCGTAAGGACCAGAAATTCTGGCTCCAGCAACTTGAAGAACGCCTGCTGCCGTTCGAGATGATGCTGACGCACCTGCCGTTCATCCTCGAAGCCCGCCCGCGTTTTGTGGACTTCGATTTGTTTGGCATGCTCGAAAATTTTCTTTACTCCGGCCATTACCGCCTGCCCGAGCGGCACAAGCAAATCCTGGCCTGGCATCGCCGGATGAAAAAGGTCAAACATTCCGATTTCAGCGCGTGAAAAATTACATCATCGACACCAACGTCCTCCTTCACGATCCCAATTCCCTGCTGAACTTCGCTGACAATCACGTTCTCATTCCCATTGAAGTCATCGAGGAAATTGATCGTTTCAAACGCGAGTCCAGCGAGCTGGGCCAGAATGCGCGCAGCGTGTCGCGGATGCTCGATGGTTTCCGCGGCGAGGGCAGCCTGAGCGAAGGCGTGAAATTGCCCAACGGCGGCAAATTACAAATCGCCTTTCAAAAGAACGGCCAAGTCAACGGCGACGCCCACGTCAACGGCAACAGCGTGGACAACCGGATTTTGTCGCTGGCGGCGAACGTTCAAAAAGCGCAGCCGAAAAATCCGACGATACTTGTCAGCAAGGACATCAACCTCCGCATCAAGGCCGACGCGCTGGGTTTGCAGGCCGAGGATTACGAAACCGACCGCGTGTTCATCACCGACCTTTACACCGGCATGGCGGAAATGTCCGTCGCCACGAATAAAATGGCCGCGTTCCGCGCCAACGGCGAATTGGGCCTGGACGCCGGCAAACAATATTTTCCGAACGAATACTGCACGCTCACCGACGAAACGAATCCCAAACGCACCGCGCTGACCAAGGTGGACGCCACCGGCACAAAACTGATTCCCATCATTGACTGCCGCGAAGGGATCTGGGGCATCAAGCCCCGCAACCGCGAACAGCATTTCGCCTTTGACGCGCTGCTCGACGACCGCGTTAAACTCGTCACGCTCATGGGCAAGGCCGGCACCGGAAAAACGTTGCTCGCCATGGCCGCCGGACTGAAGCGCACCGTAATCGACCGCGAATTCCGCCGGCTCGTCGTCGCGCGCCCGACGATTTCGATGGGCAAGGAACTGGGGTTTTTGCCCGGGTCGCTCGAGGAAAAACTCGCGCCGTGGATGCAGCCGATTCACGACGCGCTCGAAATGTTGAGCGACCTGAACATGGGGCACGACCATCGCCGCAGCAGCGATCTCATGCGTTCCGGCAGCATCGTCGTCGAGGCGCTGAGTTACATTCGCGGACGCAGCATTGCGAACCAGTTCATGATCATTGACGAGGCGCAAAACCTCACGCCGCTCGAAGCCAAGACCATCATTACGCGCGTCGGCAGCGGCACCAAAATCATCTTCACCGGCGACCCGTATCAAATCGACAATCCGTATGTTGACTCGTCTTCGAACGGTTTTAATTACATCGTCAGCCGTTTCCGCGCCGAAGCCATCGCCGCGCACATCGAACTCCAAAAAGGCGAACGTTCCGAACTCGCCGAATTGGCGGCGAATATTTTGTAAATTTTGTCAGTTGACAAACGGTCATTGCAGTCGAAATTCCTAGTAGAGCTGTATTGGGCGCCAAGGGCGTCTTCAGCGGGAATGTATGATCTCAAACGAACGACCATCACCTTATGGACGGGCTCCTTACGGGCAGCCCAGAGCGCCGGTTCAAGAGGACACGCTAAAGAGCGCGACGATTCAAATCGAGCGCAAGACCTTCGTGTTTACGCTCAAGGAAAATCCGCGCGGCCGGTTCCTGCGCATCACCGAAGACGTTGGCGGGCGGCGTGACACCATCATCATCCCGTCCACCGGTTTGGAAGATTTCAAAAAGCTCCTCGAAGACATGGTGAAAACGTCGAACGAAATCCCGCAGAAAAGCAGCCCGCCGGAGATGACGTGAGACGTCTCTGATTGGTTGATGTTGCAAAAGCGGGCCCGCTGACGCCGGCTCTCACAATTTTTTTCGGGCGGTTTTCTTCCTTGATTTCACCCGCGCGGCGTCGCCCCAGAGACTTTCCAGATCATAACGGTCGCGCGCGTCCTGCCGCATGATGTGAACGATCACGTCGAAAAAATCCAGCACCACCCACGCGCCATGCACCGTGCCGTCCACCGCGCGCGGCCGCACGCCGTGTTCCTCGCGCAACTGGTCGGTGATTTCGTCCACGATGGCGCGCAGGTGCGGTTCGCTCGTACCGGACGCGATCACGAAATAATCCGTCACCGACGACAGGTCGCGCACGTCGAGGATGACAATGTTCTCCGCCTTTTTGTTATCCGCGAATTCGCGGCAGAGCCGGGCGAGTTTTTTTGAATCCATATTTGCCGGGAGGATTTAACCACGAATGGACACGGATGGACACGGATTTTTTGATGCGAATTTCACAAATTGCCGATGGAACGAAGCCCTGAATTGAGTTTAATCCGTGTTCATCGGTGTTTATCCGTGGTTGAAAAATCAGGCGTAAAGTCGTCCGTTACGAATCGCCTCGGCCACGGGCGGCGGCACGAGGTGGTCAACTGGCAAACCCGCCTTCAGCCGGGCGCGGATTTCCGACGAGGACACGCCCAGCGGAAACCCCTTGAGCATTCGTCCGCGAAATGGCGGCGGAAAAATCGCCGCCGCGCCGCCCGGCCGCGGAATCGCGACGAATTCCGCGAGCTTGGCCAATTCACCGGCTTCACGCCATTCGTTGAGCTTCGCCGCGTTATCGGCCCCGATGAGATAAAATAATTGCGCCTGCGGGAACCGTTTCACGAAGTCGCGCAGGGTTTCGATGGTGTAGGAAACGCCGCCCCGGCGAATTTCCTGGTCGTCCACTTCATAATTTGTTTTGCCCGCGAGCGCGAGCCGCAGCCATTGCTGGCGGGCGGAGGCCGGCGCGGGCCGGCTTTCCGGCTTGAACGGCGATTGCGCCGCCGGAATGAAAAACAGCCGGTCCAGACCCAGTTCCTCCACCGCCGCCTGCGCGACGAGCAGATGTCCCAGGTGAACCGGGTCAAACGAACCGCCAAATAATCCGAGTTTCATTTTTCCGTGGCTGCGTCCGTGAGAACGCAGCCATATTTTTGCCGCGAACTCACGTTCACGGCTGCAAAATTAGCAACATCGCCGCACACCGTTGAACCGCTGTTCCGTGGCTTCGACGTAAACCTGTTGCGCAGCTTTGCTGTGGCCGTGAATGTGAGATCGCGAAACATCCGCGTTTTCACAAACGCGGCTACATTCACACTGCTGCGCTCGTTCCAGATGTGATTCGCCGGACCATTCCTTCGCCAGCGCCAGCGCCAGGGCGGCGGCACCGGCCGCGCCACTGAACTTGCGTCCGCCTTCCACGACGGCGTAATCCGGCAACCAGACTGGCTCGGTCTCGTGCAACACCGCCGGTTTGCGCCGCGACAGCAACAAGAACCACTCGCGCAAGCTTAACAAAATAATCGCGATGACCAGAGCCAGAAAAATTCCGGCCACGCCGGCGTCGAGGACATTGTTGAATCGCAACGTGCGGTTTGCATGCAATGCCTTCTGAGCGGCGTCAATGGCGGTCACATCGCCCGCAGCGTTTGCGCTGTCGAGTGTCTTTTGCAAAGTGGGTGTTTTTTTGGCCAGTATTTGCGCCTGTGCCAGAAATCCGATGCGCTGGTCGGGATGGAAAATTTTCTCCACGCCGGCTGTAAACGTCACCGCCACCAGCCAAATAAGCGGAACCAACGTGATGAGCGCCAGCGCCGGTGAACGTTTTGGAGCGCCGGCCTCCGGCACGGCGGGCTTCTCGATTCGTGCCGTGCCGGAGGCCGGCGCTCCAAGCTGCATTTTCAAAATAACGGTTGTGGCCAGGCACAGTGCGATGGCGGCGAGCATCTGATTGGCGATGCCGAACAGCGGCCAGAGTGAGTTGACCCCGCCAAGCGGGTCGCGCACGCCCTGGATCAAAAAATGTCCCCACGCGCCGACCATCAGCGCGGCGACGACCGGTGTGGCGAGGAAATTTTTCGGATCGCCGAGCGGTTTCCAGGCGCGGCCCAGGATGTTTTGCAGCAGGTAACGTCCCACGCGCGTCCCGGCATCCACCGTGGTCAGGATGAACAGGGCCTCGAACATGATGGCGAAGTGATACCAGAGGTCGAGCCCGCGACCGTTGACCGCCTTGGAAAAAATGTGGGCCATGCCGACCGCCAGTGTGGCCGCGCCGCCGGTGCGGCCGAAGAGGGTTTTCTCGCCCAGTCCATTCGCGAGCGAATCCATTTGTTCCACCGTCACCGGGAAATTGAGCGCGGAAACTTTCGCCACGGTGGCGGCGGGATCGCCCTTGACGTTCATGCTGAAATAGACGCCGGGTTCCAGGGCGCAGGCGGCGATAAGCGCCATGATGGCCACGAACGATTCACAACACATTGCACCGTAACCGATGGGCTGCGCATAGCTTTCGCGCGTGATGAGCTTCGGCGTTGTGCCGCTGGCGATGAGGGTGTGAAAACCGGAAATCGCCCCGCACGCGATGGTGATGAAGCAAAACGGAAAAATCTTGCCGGCGACGATGAGGCCGGAACCGTCGGTAAACCGCGTAAGGGCGGGCATCTGTAGATTGGGCAACACGAGCAGGATGCCGAACGCGAGCGCGAAAATGGTGCCGAGTTTCATAAACGTGCTCAAATAATCGCGTGGCGCGAGCAACAACCACACCGGCAGGCTGCTGGAGATGACGCCATAGCCAATGATGATCCAGGCGATGGTGATGTCGTGCAGGCCGAAGAACTGCGACCAGTGCGGACTCTGGTAAACCAGCTTGCCGCCCCACACCGCGAGCAGCAGCAGCGTGACGCCAAAGGTTGAGGCTTCCAGAATCTTTCCGATGCGCACAAAGCGCATGTAACAGCCCATCAACAGCGCGATGGGAATGGTCGCACCCACGGTGAAAATGCCCCACGGACTTTCCGCGAGCGCCTTGACAACCACGAGCGCGAGGACCGCGAGCATGATCACCAGAATGGCCAGAATTGCCACCACCGCGATGAAGCCAACCGGCGCATTCACTTCCTCCTTGACCATCTGGCCGAGCGATTTGCCGTCCCGCCGCACCGAGCAAAACAAGATTACGAAATCCTGCACCGCGCCGCCGAGCACGGCGCCGATAAGAATCCACAGCGTCCCCGGCAGATAACCGAATTGCGCGGCGAGGACCGGCCCAACGAGCGGTCCCGGCCCGGCAATCGCCGCGAAGTGATGGCCGAAAACGATCCATTTGTTCGTTTTGACAAAATCCCGGCCATCATCATGGACTTCGCACGGCGTGGCGCGGCGCTCGTTGAGCGCCAGCACGCGCGCGGCAATCCATTTTGAGTAAAACCGGTAGCCGATGGCGTAGGTGCAGACCGCTGCGATGAGAATATAGGCGGAATTGACCGGCTCGCTCCGGCGAAATGCCAGCGTGGCATACGCGACCGCGCCGGCCAGGGCGAGCAGGAGCCAGAAAAGTGAAGTCAAAACCTTTTTCATGCCGGATGGTTTGCCGGCAATTTACGATTTACGACTTGCGATTTACGAGAGTAAAGTTTGCGCATGAGCATATTGAAAATCGCAAATCCAAAATCCGAATGACCCGTCACTGCCACCATTGCGGCGAGGAATGGACGCTGACCGGCCAGCCGGGGCGCGGCGAAAGCTGTTTGAAATGCCGGGCCGACCTGCGCGTCTGCCTGAATTGCGCGCATTACGACCCACGCGTGGCCCAGCAATGCCGCGAACGCCGGGCCGAGCCGGTGCAGGAAAAACACATGGGCAATTTCTGCGAGTATTTTGAATTTGTGCGCCGGGTCTGGACGCCGAAAGCCGGAGACAACCAGCGCGAAGCCGCCGCCCGCGAGCAGTTGAAAAAATTGTTTGGCGATTGATGCGCGCGGCGGGTTAGCATCAGCGCATGAAAGTCAGCGGGTTCACCTTTTTGCGCAATGGGCAGAAGCTCGGCTATCCGTTTGTGGCATCCATCCGCTCCATCCTGCCCATCGTGGATGAATTCGTCGTGGCGCTTGGCCCGTGCGACGACGACACGGAAAAAATGCTGCGCGAAATCGGCGATCCCAAGATCCGCATCATCCCGACACAATGGAACGAACGGATTCAGCCGGATTACAGCGTGAAGGGGTTTGTCTATGGCCAGCAGAAATCCATCGCTCTGTTCAACTGCACCGGTGACTGGGCGTTTTATCTCGAAGCCGACGAAGTGGTTCATGAAAACGATCTGCCCAAAATCCGCGCGGCGATGGAAAAGTATTTGAACGACGAGCGCGTGGAGGCGCTGGCCTTCGATTACCTGCATTTTTACGGCAACGCGAACACGTACGCCTGGTCGCCGGGCTGGTATCGCAGCGAGGTGAGAATTATTCGCAACACCATTCCGGCGTGGTCGAGCGAGGCGCTGTTTTTCAACGTCGTGGTCAGCCACAAAAAATCGCGTCAGCCGCGCGCGGCGCACCCCGGCGCGACGATTTATCATTACGGCTGGGTGCGCAGCGAAACGCAGATGCGTTTGAAAGCTTCCGCCGTTCATAAATACTGGGATGACAAACCCGCGGCAAAAGCGGATTACACAAAAATTGACCCGGCCATGCTGAAACTTTTCACCGGCACGCACCCGAAAGTTCTGCAAGACTGGCTGTCCAAAGCGGAAGGACTTTTTCAAGCTGATCCGAATTATCAGTTGAGTTCGCGTGAAAAAAAACACCGGCTGATGCTGAAGCTGGAAAAGTGGTTCGGCTTCCGGTTCAACAAGAAACATTACCGGCTCGTTCGGTGAAAGCCCGCGCGCAGGCCTCGATGACCGTGCCGGTCTCAATGCTGGAAACGTCCCGACCGTTCGTTGCGATGACCGCCCAGTCCGGATGCTGGAACGGATATGGACTGCCTGGGGCGACGGAGTTCCTGATCATCACCACCCGTTTACCCATTGCCACCGCCAAATGCAATGCGCCGGTATCCCCGCCGAGGATGAGGGAAGAAAGTTTCATCAGCCCCCCGGTTACGAGCAATGGCACTCCGGCGGAAACCGGGAAGCCGGCCTGGTGGACCGGTTCCAACGCGGCGCGTTCGGACGGGCCACCCCCAAAAAGGACCTGGACTCCGTGCGAACGCCAGTGTCTGGCGATCGAAACATAATTTTCCAGCGGCCAGTTTTTTTGGGGTGAACTGGTGAACGGTTGAATGAAGAGCGTGGGTTTGGCGGCATTCAAATTGTGCGCCACAAAAAACTGTCGCGCCTCATTCAACGCGCCGTCCGGCAGGACAAATTCGTTTAGGATTTCTCCCGGATGCAGGCCGCATTGCTCCAGCAGCGAGAGATACCGGTCAACGTGATGAAGGCGGTCGTTGCGCGTCACGCCGCGCGTGTAAGCCCAGCGCCGTCCCGGACCATACACACTGCCCCAGCGTTGCGGCGCGCCACTCAACCAAGCCAGCCAGGCCGTCTCGCCGTAGCCTTGAAAATCCACGACCAGTGAAAACTTTCCGCGGCGCAAGCGGCGAAACAGGGAAAACGCCTCCGACAAAATGGTCATGGGATTTCCGCTCTGAAAGCGGGCGCGATCCAGCGTGATGACTCCGTCCACCTCCCGAAAACCCTTCAGCAACGGGGCATTTTCCCTGGAAGTGAGAAAGGTGATTTTTGCGCCGGGGAAATTTTCCCGGACCCTGTGGACGGCGGGCAGCGTGAACAACACATCGCCGATGGATTTAAGACGAATCAGCAGAATGTTTTCGTTTTGGCTCATGTTGCCCATGACAAGGAGGAGGGCCGATTTGAAAAGTCTCAGGATTGCTGATGAAGGCCATGTTCGCAGCGGATTTTCCCTGTGCGAATGGTTTCCGCCAGTTGCATCCGCTTGGCCGGAAGGTTCTCGCGCGGCAGAATCGGATGATTGAGGTGGTAAACGATGGCGTGGGCATAAACAAATTTGCGCCGCCGGCCGAGATTGTAAACCCGCGTGCCCAGGTCGGAATCGGGACCGATGCCACGGCCCTTGCAGTCTTCATCGAAACCATTCACCGCCACAACATCCTCCCGCCAGTAGGCCATGTTGCATCCGATGATGCCGCGCTGTTTTTGGTTGCGAAAAACGACCGGCTGCGGCAAACGAATTCCCTTGGCCAGGCCCCTGATGCGGCCCGCAAGCATCCATCGCCAGACGGGGGTGACGCCCGGCTCGAAGCGCGGCACAAATCGCTCCTCCACATAACAACGCCGCCCCTGCACCCAAAATCCGCGTTCCGCTAGTTGCTCATGGTCAGCCAGAAATTTTTGATGGGGAACACAATCGCCGTCCAAAAAAACAAGGTATTCGCCGACGGCAGCGGCAATCGCCTTGTTGAGCAGGACGATTTTGCGAAAGCCATTGTGAACGTGCCAGAGATGGTGGACGGGAACTTGCGTCTTTTCGCGCCAACGGTCAATGATGGCGCGCGTTTCATCGCCGGAGCCGTCGTCGGTAATAAACACTTCGTCCGGCTGGCGCTCCTGCAACGCGACACCACGCAAGACCTTGGCCAGCGACGCCGGCTGCTCGTAAGTGCCGATGACCAATGAAAGTTTCATCCCGTTGACTTCTTGCGCTCCTGGGCTTCACGGATTTTGGCGTAACGGACTGCGGTCGCAAACGCGTTATGCCAGGCAATGTAATATCCCTGCCAGCCGTCCAGAAAGCCAAACCGAAAGAAATAGGCCCGCAAAAAACGCCAGAGCGGACGAATGGCAAGGTTAAATATTCCCGCTTTTTGTCCGGCCGTCAGGTGCTGGCGCACAAACTCGTCACTGAAGGGAATGATCTTCTGCAAATGCGCGTTGATGGATTCCCGGCTGTAGTGATGCAAGTCGGCATGGAGTTTCCCAATCGAACCATTCACGCGCAGCTTGTCGTGCGGATCAACGCCGCCCCATTCCGCCCGCCCCCTGCGCCAAAGCCGTGTGGAACGATCCGGATACCAATCCCCGTGTCGAATCCAACGTCCGCAATACCAGCAGAGGCGGGGAAAACTGAATGCGGCAAATGGCTGGAGTTTTTGGGGTTCGGAAAATAATTTTTGAATCTCATCGCGCAATTCCGGAGAAACGGCTTCGTCGGCATCCAACCCCAAAATCCAGTCGGAATTTGCCTTTTGCGCGGCGGAATTTTTCTGAGCGATGTGACCTTTCCACGGCTCGCGGAAAACTTTCGCCCCGAATCCTGCGGCGATTTTGTCTGTGCCGTCGGTCACATCGTCATTGATCACAACGATGATTTCTTCGACCCAGCTGGAGACACTGTCGAGGGCACGATGAATACGATGCGCTTCGTTGCCAGCGATCATGCAGACGGAAATGGGCAGGCGTTGCTGGGTGATCATGGTTCAGTATGCAGTCGGTTTAAATCGCCTCGTCCGGCGACAGGACCGAGCGCATTGTACCGCAGCCGTTGCGGTGCCCGCAAAAGAATTATGCCGTGTCCCTTGTCAGCGGGTGTCAAGATATGCTCTCTTCGAAAGCCGCGCGATTTAAAAGTCGCGGTCCGACCAGTGCCTCAGACTGCCGGGACGACCAACGGCGCTCATATTCCGCCTGCAATCAGTCGCCATAATCCTGCCAAGTGTTGCTGATCAATTTACAACTCCCATCGCCTTCAACATCAGCCGGATGCGTATGGCGCTGGCCTGGAACGAATAATTCTTGCAGACGATGGATGGGTTGAGTTTCCGCCGGACGGCGGCATAATTTTCAATCGCCTCTTTCATGGCGGCGGCCAGCGCCTGCGGCGTTTCCTCGTCATAATAGAAACAGGCGTTGCCGCAAACCTGTTCCATTCCCCCGGCCTTGCTGCTGATGACCGGCAACCCGGCGGAAAGATAGGTGAAAACTTTTGAGGGAAAGGTCCCACTGGATAGCGGGTCGGAGGTCCGCTGGCAATTGAGCCCCACGTGCGCCTCCGCCAGCCACCGGTTGAAGACCTCCGGCGGAGGTGGGTATTGATGCTCCACCCTGCCACGCCAGCGCGGATTCTGCGTCAGGCGGATCACCTGTTCCGCCAGCGGGCCCTGTCCGGCGATGAGCAGGCACCAGCCCTGCTCCGGCAGATGGTTGAGCGATTCGAGGAGCAAATCAACACCATGCGCATGATCCAGCCCTCCTCCGTACATGAAACGCACTTCCTTGTCCGGCGTGCCCGGTCCCGCTGGCAACTCATTGGGCACAAATCCCGGCACCAGTTCCTTGGGGATAGCCTCCAACAGGCGTTTCCCGAGCGCGGGGTTTGACAACAACGCCCCGTTCAAAATCGGCCGTCCCAGTGTCTCCGCCAGCCAACTCAAAACGCGGGGCCACGAACGATCAACCAAATGCTTCCCGTCCAGGTAAACCAGAACGAAGGTCACCCGGCGAAAAAGAGCAAGCAGGCGGGCGGCGACAATGGAAATGAATTCGTAGTTGTCAATCACCACCAGATCGCCGGAACGAACGTGGCGCAGGACATGGCGGGAGTAAAAAAACCATGCCAGCGGAATGCGCAGCTTGGGAATGTCCCAGTTGCAGCAAAAAAATTGCCGATGTGTGGAATATTTTGTCTCCACCGGCGGCAGCCATTTCCCGGCGCGCCTTTCCGACGCCTTGGGCGGGGATGAGAGCACAATCATCTCCCGGCCGGAAGCCGTCTCCAAGCAGCGTAAAAGAGTCTGCCGGAAGGGTGTTGTCAGGATGTGTTCCACTTTTTCGCCGCGCAGGTCGTGATAGTGCTGATCATAAATACTGCTCAGGCAAATAATCCTGGGAGGCGGTATTTTTCCCATTGAATGAACTCGTCTCTCATTTGACATTAAAAAACACAATACAAACTGCTCCCAAGAGTCGAGAACAAATTCTCCTGATGTTCCGGCACAGCGTCCCGGAACCCGGGGCAGCCCCAGGACACAGGCCCAAGAAATCGTTGCCATGAGCTTTGTTTTTTGCCAGGATTCGCGGACATAAAATGAAGAATCTTTCCGGATCGGTGATTTTGGTCACTGGCGGCACCGGCTCGTTTGGCAACCGCGTGGCCAGCCATTTGTTAAAATTTAAACCCGCCCAAATCCGCATTTTCAGCCGCGACGAGAAAAAACAATGGGAGATGAAAAGGGTGTTTCCCCAGTTTCGTTACATCGTTGGAGATGTGCGGGACGCCAGCCGGCTATGTGAAGCCATGTATGAGGTGGATTATGTGTTTCACGCGGCGGCCCTCAAACAGGTCCCTTCATGCGAAACCTATCCTTTTGAAGCCGTAAAAACCAACATCCTCGGCTCGCAGAATGCCTGTGACGCGGCCAAGTACAACGGCGTGAAATGCATGGTGGCCCTGAGCACCGACAAAGCGGTCAAACCCGTCAACGCCATGGGCATCAGCAAGGCGATGCTCGAAAAGCTGGTGTGCAGCCAGAACGAATCCGACAGCCGGACAGTCTTCTGCTGCGTCCGTTACGGCAATGTCATGGGAAGCCGGGGCTCGGTCATCCCTCTGTTCCGCGATCAGATCCGGAAGGGAGCGCCGCTAACCCTGACCGTCCCGGAAATGACACGATTTCTAATGACGCTGGATCAGTCCGTGGACTTGGTCCTGCATGCAATGACAAAAGCGCGGGGCGGCGAGGTGTTTGTTCGCAAGTCGCCGGCCTCCACCGTGCAGGCGCTCGCGGAAACAATACGCTTGAAATACAGCAAACTTCACGAACGCCATCCCATCGAGGTTGTCGGCATCCGCCCGGGCGAAAAATTGCATGAAATCCTGGTCAACGAGTACGAAATGCAGCGGATCATTGAAGAGCCCTCCTATTACACGGTTTATCCCGAATACCGCGTGCCGAAACATCTGACGCCAAAGCCGCTGGGGGAGGAATACACTTCCGCCAACACACAGAGACTTAAGCGACCGGAGGAAATTGGCGCACTGTTGGACGCGATGGGCGAGGTGGAAGCGTACTTATGAGGGTTTTTGTACTGGGTCACCAAGGCATGTTGGGCCATGTCGTCGCCCGCTATCTGGCACAGCAAGGTTGCCAGGTGCTCACTTCGGCCTTGCGGTATGTCGCCCTGGCCCGGGATCCCTTGGTTGAAACCGCACGCGATTCGGGATGTGACTGGATTGTCAATTGCATCGGCCGCACCAAACAAAAGAGCGACAACCCCGTTGAACTGTTTTTGACCAATTCCCTGTTACCCCTTCACTTGGGACTCCGCTTGCGTCCCAATCAATGCCTGGTCCACGCAAGCACGGACTGTGTTTTCTCGGGACGACAGGGACATTACCCGGTTAATGGCGAGCAGGATGCCGAGGACATATATGGCCTTTCCAAGGCCATTGGCGAAGCTGCCGCCCGTCCCCACCGATGCGTCGTGATTCGCACGTCCATCATCGGACCGGAGTTGGGCGGGGGCCATGGTCTGCTGGGCTGGTTTTTAAGCCAGTCGGGCGAAGTCAACGGTTACACCAACCACTTGTGGAACGGCATTACCACCCTGGAGTGGGCCAAAATCTGTTTTGAGTTGATGAGCGGCCGGCTGAAAACAGAGGATCCGGTCATCCAACCCGGCACCGAGCCGCCGATGTGCAAATGTGACATGCTGCGGCTCATGGGGCAAATCTGGGGTTCGACCGTGAAAGTGCGGCCGGTGGAAGCCAAAGATGCCGTGAACCGGACATTGGTACCGACAATCGAGCGCCCCAGTTTGGAGCAGCAATTGCGCGAGTTCAAATCCTGGTACGCTTCGGTAGCCGCATAGATTCGAACGGCCTTGCCCAGATTTGCCTGCGCAAGTTTTTCACGCAGTCCACTACTTGCCAGCCGGGGCCGGGGCGAAACACTGGCAGTGGTTGGGCCGGTTTGGACGAATGGTGCAGGTGGCAGCATGTGGTTCAAGCCGCGAGCGCCGGAAGGATTCGCCTGCCGGCGATCACCACTGACGGAATGCGGAGCGGCCTTCACCGTCAACCGCGCCCGAAAATCCTTGCGAGCAGGGAACCAACCTTTGCCGGAGCGCGTTTCTGAAATTCCGCTTGAAGATCAGCGGGCACCCCGAAACGCAGCAGCACAAACAAACCCAGGGTTGCCGCCAAACCGACGCAGATCGCAAGCCGCGGCAACGGCTCCAGCCCGCCGGTTGCCCACCAGCACAACAGGGCCGGCGGCGCAAAACCGAGCAACACGATGCCGGCGTGCTTCATCCAACGGAAGACCACCTCGCCCAACGGGAAACCAAGATAACGGCTGGCCCGCCAGGCGCCGTACGCCCCGGTGAACGTGGTGCCACAGAAAATGGAGCACGCAATCAGCGCCGGCAGGCCGCCGACGGGCACCGTCAAAACGGCGAGCACAACATAGACCGCGCCTTCGATGAAAAAAACAAAACGCATGAATCCGATCCGCTTGGTCGTCATGATCAGGCTGCTGTGACAGGTTTGCACGGAGAGGACCACCAGCCAGGCGCCCAACAGCAAATCATTCAGCGGCGGCCAGAGAATGCGCCCGGAAGTCCAAACTGTGACAAACACGCTGTTGCACAGGGCAAAACTCACGCCCATGAACACGCTCAAGCTTGCGACGAGGACAACCAGGCTGCGATAGCGCTCCCGGAGCCGCGTCCGTTCGCCACGGACCATCATCTCGGAAAACGCGCTCAGCGGCGAGAATACCGCGCGCGATATTGCCTGGAGGAGCAGGTTGAAGGTCCTGGTGGCCACGTTCCACACCGTGGCATTTTCCAGACCCAGCAGGCGCGTGATGATCATCGTCTGGCTGCTTAAAATCACCTGCGTGCCCACCGAAACCAGGAAGAGGTCGCGGCCGTAGTTAAAAATTTCCTTGAACCGGGTCCACGAAGTGGTTCCCCAGCCGCCGCGCCGCGGGAAGAACCTCCACCTTGCGCAGGCAATCCACTGGATGACCGCATTGACCAGCGTTGAGCAAAGCATGGCCCACACCAGGCTGAACACACCAAAGCCAAAGTAAAAGAAAATCCACAGCGCCGCAAAGTTCACCAAGGGGGCCAGCGTTCCGGCGTAGTTCGCGAGGTCCATCCGCTGATGCGCGGTGAGCAGGTGGCCAAAAATGCGCACCGGATAGCCCAGCGCCACGATGCCGCATTGCAGAATCATCAGGTGGATGAATTCCGGCCGCAGGCTGGCTGATATTGCCATTAACTGCGCAAACGCATTGGCGAAAATCAGCCCGATGGTGAAAACGATCAGCCCCTGGGTCAGCAAGACCAGCCATCCCGTCTTGATCAGGCTGCCATAGTGTCCGCCGTCACGATCATCCTTGAAATCAATCAATAAACGCGCGATCGAACCCGACATCCCCATGTCAACGAGGTTCAGGTAGCCGACCAGCGTCATCATTAACGCCCAAAGGCCAAATTGCTCTTTGCTGAGGTAATGCAGCGCCACCGGCACGGAAGCCAGTCCGAAAACCGCGGTCGCCGCCAGCATCACGTAGCCTGAAGCCACACCATGAATCGCGTGTCGGAGTCGGGACATAATTCACATTTTCTGAAAATAGCTGCAAAATAACCGGTCCCGTGTTTTGTTGGAAGGGCTGCTTATTGTATCCGTGTCGGCGACGGTCTTCGCGGCTGAAAGTTTGCTGGTTTCCATGCAGGTTAGGCCGGATCATACTCTTTGACGCCAGCCAGTCTGTAAACGCCAAACTTATACCGCAGATGTTTTCCTGTCACAGCTAATTGTCCATGCCGAAATTCAATTGGTCATTGATGATGCATCCGACAGTCATTGGACGACTCCTTGACCGTGCCGTTCAATCACAGGAAGGATTTGCCGTAAAAAATGCATGGAACGCGCAAAATCATTGCTGTTGGGTCGGGTTCCTTCCCCGCTTGGCGTTTGGGGAAGGCTTGTTCGCGGCTGGCGCGCAAACGCAGCGTGAGGGTTTCGGCTTCTTCCACCTTCGCGCCGTTCAGCGCCTTGACAATGGTCTCATACTATTTTGCATTCAATCTAATATTAACAATCCAATCAAAACCGGTGAGGGATTGGATTTGGGCGGGTGAGGATTCCAGTTGGCAGAGGCGTTGTTCCAAGGCGTTTTCGACCGCGTCCAT
>Ga0224553_1000249_pt1 | contig 26310 bp, 24 predicted proteins | sample 714S21014metaG_FD_179897 | JGI IMG/M metagenome (GOLD analysis project Ga0224553, IMG submission 179897) | Peat soil microbial communities from Stordalen Mire, Sweden - 717 S2 10-14 | ecosystem: Environmental > Terrestrial > Soil > Wetlands > Peat | place: Sweden: Norrbotten County, Stordalen... | reverse complement strand
GGTTCGGTGGCGGGCACCGTCGTTGGGGCCGCCGGAGGACCCGAAAGGTACACGCGCGGGTTTTGCAGTTCTTCAATCCACTTTCCGGCGTCATCAGTCAGATCGAAGAGTCCCTCCTCGTAGAGCATCATCACGGCGATCGACGTAATCGGCTTGGTCATTGAATACATGCGCCAGATGGTGTCGTCGGTTACTTCGAGCCCCTTCTCGCGGTTGCGATGTCCCGCCTTGCCGGTCCAGACCAGTTCTCCGCCTCGCGATACCGTCGCGAGCCACCCCGCCAAACGCCGATCCGCGATGTAAGCGTCGAAGTGGGTCTGGATTCTCTCCAGGCGCGTGGGATCAAGGCCCATCTCCCACGCATCAACTCGAATTTCTAGCGACGACATATCCACCTCCGGTTGCCCTGAGTCGAGACTACGTGAGAAGCGAGCGGGCTAACTCAGTCTGTCGAGGGCCCGACGAAGAGCGTCGAGGGCGCTGATGGCGCTATAGCTTCTAATCCTCGGGCGGTCTCCCGGCAGGCGCAGGGCCACCTCTTCAACGTCATCACCAATGGCGATCCCCACGAAGACCGTGCCGGCGGGCTGGCCATCTTGTTCTTCGGGCCCCGCGACGCCGGTCACACTGAGTCCGATGTCCGAACCCAGCACCCGACGAACGCCCACGGCCATGGCTCTGGCGGCGTCGCCACTCACCACCGGCCCGCGCGGTACGCCCAGGAGATCGAACTTCACCTCGGAGGCGTAGCTGACGACGCCGCCGCGGAACCACCTCGAGGCGCCCGCGATGTTGACGAGGCGACTGGCGATCAGCCCGCCGGTCACTGACTCCGCCACCCCTAAGGTCAGGCCCCGCTGGAGAAGTCGCGTGGCAATGGCGTCCTCCATCGACTCGTCATCGACGCCGAAGATGATGTCGCCGAGTCGGTCGTTGACGAGGAGGCGCACCTGACGCTCCTCGTTCTCGAGCAACGTCCGGGCGTGCTGGGCGTCGTCGCCGCGCGCGGTCACTCGAACCTTGATCCCCTCGATCCCCGAGGCGAGAAAGGCGATCGTGACGCGGCCGTCGTCGCTCAGCGCTTCAAAACGCTCACCTATCGCCTCGGCGAGGGCTGATTCGCTCGCTCCCCACGTGCGCAGCACCCGACTCGTGATCACCGAGGTCCGCCCGCCAGCGCGCTCGCGAGCCAAGAGGTCGGGCAAGATAGCGCGCTCGAACATGTCAGCCATCTCATAAGGCACGCCCGGCACCGCGTAGACCACTTTTTGGCCCACCGGGCAGATCAGTCCCGGCGCGGTGCCTCTGGTCTGGGCGATGATCGACGCCCCTCGAGGAACGTCGGCTTGGAGCAAGTTGTTGTCGGGCATCGTACGGCCACGACTGCCGAACATTTTGCGGATCGCGTCCACGATCTCTTCGCGGCGTTCGAGCGGAACGTTCATCACCTCGGCGAGCGCCGCGCGCGTGATGTCGTCCTGGGTGGGGCCCAACCCTCCGCACACAATGACGGCGTCGCTGCGGGCGAGGGCCGTTCGAAAAGCCAGCACAATTCGCTCGTGATTGTCACCCACGTGCTGGTGAAAGTGCGAGGCGATTCCATTCGCGGCCAACTGCTCGCCCAGCCACTGCGAGTTGGTGTCGGGGATCTGCCCGAGCAACAACTCTGTACCGACCGCAACTATTTCAACTCGCACTCGCCAAGACCTTCTTGCCGTCAACGTAGTAGCGCCATCCGGTGTAGATCGTCATGACCGCCGCCACCCAGATTGTGGTGACGCCGATCCACTGGTGATGCGCGGTGAGCGGCAGCACGCAGAAGGCGATGGCCCAGTCCTGGACGAAGGTCTTCCACTTGGCGATCCGGCTCGCGGGAATTGATACACCCTTCTTGGCCGCCTTCGAGCGGTACACGCTCATCCAGATCTCGCGCAGCGTGATGATGACCGCCGGAACGATGAAACTCTTCAGGCCGTGGGGCTGCGAGATAATGAGCGCGTAAAGTCCCCCGAGCACGATGACCTTGTCGGCGAGAGGATCGAGAAACGCTCCCGACGTGGTGGTGCCGTGACGACGGGCCACGATGCCGTCGAAGTAGTCCGACGCCGCCGCGACAAAACCAACCAGTGAGGTCCACCACGAAATGCGGTCGACCACGATCATGTAGATGAAGAGCGGTGAGACGAGCAGGCGGAACGCCGTCATCAGATTCGCCGGCGTGAGCAGCGCGGACTCGCCGTAGGTGCGCTCATCGGTTCTCATACCCGCACCCCCTCCAAGTCCGTTCCGTGGCTCGCCACGATGTCACATTCAACCATCGAGCCCACGCTAAGTGACGAATCAACCATGACGATGCCATCAATTTCTGGGCACTCTCGGACACTACGTCCAACTCCGGGCGAGTCGATCAGTAGCCGCTGGCGGGTGCCCACGAGCGCGTCACGGCGCCGGGCGGTGATGGAGTCCTGCAGCTCACTGACCTCACGAAGGCGCTCGAGCGCCAGTTCGTGCGGCACCTGACCCTCGAGGTCGTTGGCGTAGGTTCCTTCCTCGCGAGAAAAGGTGAAGAATCCAGCCCAGTCTAGTTGCGCCTCTTCGACGAACTCCAGGAGTTCGCGCTGGTCGTCCTCGCTCTCGCCCGGGTACCCCAGGATGAACGATGAGCGGAACGTTGCGTCGGGATCGGCCGCGCGGATTGCTTCGATTCGCTCGAGGAACCTGCTCGAGTCACCCCAGCGACGCATGGCGCGAAGCATCGAGCGCGAGGCGTGCTGCAACGAGAGGTCGAAATAGGGGACGCCGGTCTCGAGGATCGTCTCGATGAGACCACTCGTGAGACCCGAGGGGTAGAGGTACAAGAGACGGACTCGCTCGATCTCGCGGCTCAGTGTCCTCGTAAGGTCGATCAGCGGTTGCGTCCCTCCCTCGTCGAGCACCTCGACGGCTTCGCCCCTGCCCGCGCGTCGGCGGTCGTGACCCCAACTCGCGAGGTCTTGGGCGATGAGCACCAACTCCTTGACGCCGCCTTCAACGAGCGCACGAGCTTCGCTCAGAATCTCATCGGTCGAGCGCGATCGTTGGTCGCCGCGAAAGGACGGGATCGCGCAGAACCCGCAGCGACGATCGCAGCCCTCGGCAATCTTGACGTACGCCCACGGCGTGCTGGTCTTCGGCCGCGGCAAGTTCAAGAGGTCGAACGAAGGAGTCGGTCGCTTGCGCAACGTCACCGGCGTCGAGGGCGTCGAGAGGGAGTCGGTCAGACTCTCACCAAAGCCTGCGACGAGGTCGACCTCGGGTAGCGCCGCGGAGAGCTCGTCGCCGTAACGCTCGGCCATGCATCCGGTGACGACGAGTCGCGCGCCGCGGTGCTTGCGATCAGCGAGTTCCAGCACCGTTTCAATTGATTCTTCGCGCGCCGCTTCAATGAACGCGCACGTATTGGCAACGACTAAATCTGCCTCTTCGGCGCAGGTCGCGAGGTCGTAGCCCTGGGACTCCAAGAGTCCCGCCAATTTGTCAGAGTCCACGTGGTTCTTGGGGCATCCCAGTGTCTCGATCCAGTACCGCAAGAACATCTCCTCTTTACATGTCAACACCGAGCGCTGGGCGCTCGGTGTTGATGGCGGAGAGGGAGGGATTCGAACCCTCGGGCCCACTTTCGCAGGCCGCATTCTTAGCAGGAATGTGGTTTAAACCGAACTCACCCACCTCTCCCGGCAGATTTATCTTAGTAAATAGGAGTTGGTGGGGGTAATTCTTTTATTTTCCCGAAAAGGACACCCTTGCGCGACGCTCACGCGATGTCTGTGGCGCCGCTCGGGGAAGTACTGCGGATTGCGTGGTGCGACGAGTCCGGACCACCCGCGACCCATCGATCCACGAAGAGAGCAGACGTTCTCGACGTTTCGACGATTTCGCTCACTTTCGGGTGACGACGTTGAAAGACGCTCGCGTCGCGTTTGCTCATAACGCGTCTCATCAGATCGAGTCTCACGAAAATGGAGCACTGATCGAAACTGGCACACCCGCACAGCTGAGTGCCAACCCAGCGAGAGACGGGGAAGTTGGCTGAGCGAGTGCGCTAGGAGGCCTGCGCGTGCAGATCGGGCAACTGCAGCACGAGGTCGAAGAGTTCCTGGTCGCGGTCCCACGTCAAGAGCTCGCGCACTTGCTCTAGCGGCAACCACACCAATTCGTCGACCTCTTCGTTGGGAGCGAACTCGCCCTCGTTCACCGACATGAGATAGTACGCAACGATCTTGGGCTTACCCTTGCGGTGCGTGTAGTTCGTCGTGCCGACGAACCTGACGACTCGACAGAACATGCCGGTCTCTTCGACGACCTCGCGCAGCGCCGCTTGTTCGAACGTCTCACCCGCGTCGAGTTTGCCCTTGGGGAACGTCCAATCACCGCGGGCCTCGCGGTAGATGCACGCGATTTCCACCCGACCGCCCAGAACAAAACGATGCACGATCCCGCCCGCCGCTCGAATGAGATCATTCGGTGCGTCCTTGGGAATAATCAGTTCACCGCTCAAGAGGTACACGTCGCTAACCGTAGGGGGAAAGTCATGGCTCTAAATGTCATATCACGAAGAGTTTGCCAAGAATTCACCTACGTAGAGTAGTAAGGATGTTTGCCACCGCTCTTCCACTTTTCTGGCGACTTGCCATCTTTCTTTTGGCGGGTGTCGGAGCGGGCATCGCCAACGGCATCGCCGGGGGCGGCACGTTCATAACGTTTCCCACCCTGCTCGCCACTGGCATTCAGGCTCTCCAGGCGAACGTCTCGACCTCGGTCGGCGTGCTGCCGAGCTATCTGGGCGGCATCAGGGGATTTCGCCATCAGATAGGCGGCCACGCCAAGCTCGTGCGTTCGCTGATTCCGTCGTGCCTCTTGGGCGCGTCGCTCGGCTGCGTTCTCTTGCTCACGGCATCGCCCGGAACTTTCCGGGCCGTCGTTCCCTGGCTGATCGGCGCCGGGACCCTGCTCTTTGCCCTCGCACCTCGGATCACGAAACGACTCGCCCATATCGATCACGCCCATCCCGGGCGGCGATGGACTCTCTACATCGGCGTCTTCATCGTCTCGATTTACGGGGGGTATTTTGGGGCGGGACTCGGAATTTTGCTGCTCGCGATCATGGCCATCACCCTGCCCTTCGAGATGCCAGAGCTTCAGGGGCTGCGCAACCTGCTGTCGCTCATTATCAACACTTGTGCCGCGATCATCTTCATATTCCGCGGTCATCTAGCCCTGGACGCGGTGTACATGTTGTTGATTGGCACGTTGATCGGCGGCTGGCTCGGGACGCTGCTCATCCAGCGTCTTTCACCAAAAGTGGTGCGAATACTCATCATTCTGATCGGAGCCGCCACCACCGTTCGCCTGGCCTGGTGACCAGTGGCAGAATCTCGATAATTTCACTAAGATTTATCGAATGAAGAAATTATTCTCATTCCCCAACCCCGTGAACGATGCGTCGGCCCGCACGGTCGCTCTCGGCGTGGTCACGATGTCGGTGGTCGCCTTTTTCACCAATCAGGCGTGGATTCTCGTCCCCCTGACGTACGGTTTTCTCGCCCGCGTGGCGACGGGTCCCACTCTTTCCCCACTCGGCCAGTTCGCGGTTCGCGTCTCGGGTCCTCGTATTACGGCGTGGCAGCGCTTCGTGCCGGGCCCGCCCAAGCGTTTCGCCCAAGGCATCGGTGCGGTGCTCACCGTGGCGGCGACCAGCGTGTGGCTGCTCGACAGCTGGTCGGTGGCTCGCTGGATCTTGCTACCGCTGATAGCTGCGGCGTCGCTCGAAGGGTTCCTCGGATACTGCCTGGGTTGCACCATCTTTGGCTGGCTCATACGCGCCGGACTCGTGCCCGAGTCAATCTGCGTCGAATGCGGGGATCTCTCCGCTCGCTACGCCGCGGCGGGCTACCCCCAAAGTTAAGAGTTATCTAACAGTTGTGTGAAGATTTTTCTTCACCTCGCCGCGAGGACCCACTCTTTCCTAGGCTGGAAGAATGCGACGCCCCTCACGCCTCTCAACGCTCACCCTGGTAGGACTCAGCATGACCATGGCCGCGTTCACCCTCGCGGTGACGCCAGCGCTCGCCAGCGAGCCCCGCGTCGTCGTCGCCGGGGTTTCGCCGGTCCCTTCCGCGGACAAGGTCGTCAACCGCGCGATCACCGCCTCCTTTGACGTCGTCTTACGCCAGCCCCACGAGGCCGCGCTCACGTCGTACATCGCGAGCCTCTCCGATACCGCCTCGCCCGACTACCACCACTACCTGACACCCGCCCAGTTCGCAAAGGATTTTGGCGCGACGGCCTCGTCGGTCTCCTCGGTGCGTTCCTATCTTTCCGGGTACGGCTTGAGGGTGGGGGGGCTGAGCAAGGGCCACGTCTTGTTGCACGTCAAGGGTCTGACCACTGACATCGCTCGCGCCTTTGACGCTTCGGTCGAAACCGTTCGCACCAGTGACGGGGTCTTGGCGGCGCAGTTCACGGCGAAGGCGACGATTCCCTCTTCACTCGCGCGCGACGTCACGAGCGTCGACGGTCTCTCGACGGTGACGTCGCCGTCCACTCCGGCAATCGTTTCGCACGCCGCCTCGCGCTCGACGACCGCCCAGGCTTGCCCCTCGGCGGGCAGCGGCACCGGCACCACACCGAACTCGCTCGGTGGTTACACCGTCCAGCAGCAGGCGCAGCTCTACGGGCTCAGCACCGCCTACGCGAGCGGGGACACCGGCGTCGGCCAAACGATCGCCGTCTACGAGCTCGGCCAGTACGACCAGAGCGACTTGGGTGTCTTCTTCACGTGTTACGCACTGACCCCGTCGATCACGCCCATCACCGTCGACAGCGGCATTTCAGCGGGCTACAACGTAGGGTCCAGCGCTGAAGAAGCGACGCTCGACGTCGAGGAGTCGGCGGCGCTGGCTCCGGGCGCGACCATCGACGTGTACGAGGGTCCAAACTCCGCGAACGGCCCGACCGACATCTACCAGCAGATCGCCGACAACAACACCGCGACGATCGTCACCACGTCGTGGGGCACGTGCGAAGGCGATCCGAGCGGCGACGCCACCGCCGAGCAGGCGATCTTTGAACAGATGGCCGCCCAGGGCCAGACCGTGGTCGCGGCGGCGGGCGACAGCGGATCCTCGGACTGCGCCGCCAATTCCGACGGGTTCGCGCCCAAGAATTTGGCCGTTGACGACCCGGCCTCACAGCCCTTCGTGACGGGCGTCGGTGGTCTGAGCATCTCCAGCATCAGCCCCTTCGCCGAGACGGTCTGGAACGCGGGCACGGGCAGCGGCGGTGCCGGCGGCGGCGGTGCATCGACGCTGTGGTCACGCCCCTCGTGGCAGAGCGCACCCGGGATCACCGCGGCTGACACCATGCGCATGGTGCCGGACCTCTCGGTGATGGCCGATCCGAACACTGGCTTCATCGAGTACTTCACCGGCTCGGACGGTGGACTTTGTCACCGAACTTGCGGAGCTGGTTGGAGCAGCATTGGCGGAACGTCCATTGGCTCGCCGCTCGTCAGCTCGCTCGTCGCGGTCGCCGCGCAGTCGTGCGCGGTGAGCCGTCTCGGTTTCATCAATCCGACGCTCTACTCCATGGCCACCGCCGGCGTCGGATTCAATGACGTCACGACCGGCAACAACGACCTCTACAACGCCGGCGGCTACGGCGCCGGCGTCGGCTACGACATGGCGTCGGGGCTCGGCAGCCCCGACGGCCCTGCCTTCATCGACGGTCTGTGCCCGGCGAAGCTGGATGCGGCCAAGAGCGCGTTCACGACGTCGAGCCAGAGTCCACCGATCAATTCCCCCGCAACCATCACCGCCGTCTTGAGGAACTCGAGCTCCACGCCAGTTGCCAACGCGATGGTCGACCTGAGCGCAACGGCAGCCTCCGGCACGATCGTGATTGACGGCGACGCAAGCAGCACCACCAGCGCGGGCGCGGCGACGTACCAGGCCAACTCGAATTCGTCGGGCACGGCGAGTTTTACCGTGACCTCGAACACCGCGGGCCCCGTCGTCGTGACCATCACCTACGCGAGCGCAACCCTGTACACCACGACGTTGAACTTCACTGCAGCGGCATCGACAACGCGCGCACCGGGCAAACCCACCATCCGGAGCCTCCGGCCGTTGGCCGGCGGATTCAAGCTCGTGGTGGCCCCGCCAGCTTCGAACGGCGGAAGCGCCATCACCCTGTATCAATACTCAATCAACTCGGGAAAGACGTGGTCCAACATCTCGAGAGCGGCCCGCAGCGTCACCGTGGGCCATCTGAGCAAGGTCCGCACGTACGTCGTCGTGGTGCGCGCACGAAACGTGGTGGGTACCGGAGCCACATCCGCGGCGTCGCGGGTGACGACACTTGCGTAGTTTCTTCGGTACTTCACAGGAGTTTCCAACGAGGGCACTCTCTTCGAACAATGACCACCTCTAGACTTTGATGAGGAGCACGCTCAAGAATTACCGGCGATCCAACCTCTACAAAGGATGCGCGTGAAGTTTCGACGAGCCGCATTGGTGGCGAACATAGTGTTGGTCGGATCGACTCTGCCGGTCGTCCTGCTTCCGGTCGCGACGCCGAACTCCGGCGCGGCGCTTCCCCTGTACCAGTTCGTGAACTCCGGCACCGGCCCGCTGCCGTGGAACGCGGTCTCCTTCGAGAGCGCAATCGATAACACGAAGATGCTGGGCAGTCCCCACGCGGTGAGCCAGGTTGGTGAAGCCGCGCTGACCTATCGAATGGCCAACTCCCAAATTGGTCTCTACGTGGCGAACGCCACCGGGGCTTCGACGTGGACCAACGTCTCGACGCTCGTCGATACACCCACCCCGGCGTCGGACCCCATTCCCTTTTTTGACCCGATGGGACTGCTGGACATCCTCTACGTGAGTACGTCGAATCACCTCATCTTGTTGTCGACCAACAGCGCCCGCGCTCCGAGGACCGACAAGATCGGCGAACCGGCGCCGTGGCATCCTTGGATTAGCACCGACCTGACGCTGGAGACCGGGGTCGGCGTGGCGACCGGCCTGCCCAGTGTGCACGTGAGCGGTTTCAACGGATTCATTGCTTTTCGATCGCTGACCGACGCCGCCGAAGTGATCCCTCTCAACTGGATACTCGGCCAACGTGTTCCTTCGCTGAGTAGCGGAGCCGTCAATGTCTCGAGCGTCACATCGGTGGGCCCGATATCCAACGATCCCGTAGCCCTGCCCGAAACCGAAGGCGCCTTCGCCGCGACGACCGCCGCGGGGAGTCTCGAGGTCTTCGCGAATACCGGCACGACCACCAGTACGTGGAGCGCACAGAATCTCACCTCGTTGACGTCAGCGTCCGCGAGCGTCGGTGCTCTGGCCGTCGCGAGCACCGCCGTCACCACCTACGTCGCCGCACTCAACGCCAGCGGTGGCGTCGAACTCTACGCCACGCCTGACTCGACCTTCACTCCCCTGATCACCGCGGCGCACGCCGCGGCGCCCGCACCTTCGACGTGGACGGCCGTCGGCGTCACGGCGAGCGCCACCGGTGCCCCGCCCCTCGACGGCACGATTTACATGAACGCGTCGCCAACCCAGCTATCGATTGCGGGCCAGGCGACGAACTGGGGCGACCTCTTCGTCTTAACGAGCACGATCGGCACCACCACGTGGAGCGCCACTGACGTTTCGGCGACCGGCGGCACCTCGGCTCGAACCGTAGGACCCGGCGTCACCGGGATGACGATTGGCTCAACCCTCGACCTCTTCGCCGCGGGCGTGAGCTCACCTCCGCCTCAAGGGGTGGGTCTCTACGCAATACCCTCGAAGGACTGGGGTACCGCCATCACCAACGGCTGGCCCATCATCAGCGGCACCGGTGGACTGGGCACGCGAAGCGCGCCCTGGGTCGGGTTCACCTCGACGACGAATGTCGTCACGTCACCGGACTTTCTCATGGGCCAGAGCATCTACAACGCCCACAAACGAGTGACCTGGCTCTCTTTCTGGACCGTGAGCGGGCCGCTCGCGAACGAGCAGCAAACCCCGGCCACGTACTACAGCCACGGTTTCGCCGCCGGCGCGTGGGTCGCCACCCAGATCGATCAGTATCGCAGCCTCGGCGTCGGGCTGAAGCCGGACTGGGTGATCTTTGACCCCGAGGGCTATCCGGACAACCACTCGGGCCTCGACGCCCCGGGGGGCTCGTCCCAAGCCACCATGGCCCTCTACGCCACCCACTGGACGTCGATGCTGAGCGGCTGGTCCAGCGGCATATCCTCGGTCGATCCGTCATTGAAGGCCGGCGTCTACGCCTCACAGTCCGAGTACCGAAACTACGGACTCGTCAATCAGGCCATGCCGGTGTTCATGGCCGTGGCGTTCGCCCAGGGAGGACCGGTACCGGTCGCCGGAGCGAGCGGGAGCAACGTGCGCGGCTTCATCGCCTTTGACGCCAGTTGCACCCCAACGTCCACCCTGAAGTCCCAAGAGTCGACGTTGAAAAGCCCGCCCTGGTCGGGTCAGTTCAATACGCTCCAGTTCAATGCCGGCGTCTACTGCCCGCCGGCGTAGACGTAGTCTGGGAACGTGAGTAACTCCAACGAAACCTCCGGCGACAAGTCCCAAGACCTGCGATCACGCCTGAAGCAGTTCGCCCAGCCTCTCGTTGACTCGATCGATACCCGCCTGCGCGACCAGGTTGATCATCGCGTGGACGAGCGGGTCGACGCTTCGCTCTCGGCTCGACTCTCGGTCATTGAACGCGCGATCGCCGACCTGGACCGAGAACTGCGCGAACTGAAGGACCGGCTCGACTCTTAGGTCTTACCGTTTGCGCCTTGTCGCTGTTGGCGGTCACGTCGAATCACGAAACGAACCGTCAGCACGGTCAGCACCACCATGGCAACGATAAAAATTGAGAAGACCGCGACGAACACAGTGCCACGCTAGGCCGTGTTACAGGTCTGCGCAAGAGTTGTTCCATGACCACCTTGACAGATTCAACTCCGCGCTTTGTGGTCGACGCACTACGAGGCGAACGCCACCGCCGTCCGCTCGTGGACACCACGAGCGCCTCGGGTCTGCGCTCGATACTCGAGGACGGCATCTTCGACGTCCTCGGCGGTGAACGGCTCGGCGCGCCGCTCGTCATTCGCGCATCATCGCTTCGCCAGCTCGGCCAAAGCACCGATATCTCACTCTCCCCGTTCGCAAGAATTCGCGGAATCCTCGTGAATCAAATCCTTCGTCTGCTGAGCGTAGGTACCTCGGTGAAGTGTCCTTTCGACGACGCCCTTCGAGCGTGGCGTCTCGAAATCGGGTCCGGCGATCTGCTCGAGTACGTGGACCAGTTGGGCGGTGACGAACGGGCGCGACTCGAGACCGACGTGACCGCCCACTCGATCACCCTGGTGCGTTCACTCGGTCCGGTTCCCAGCCGCTGGCTTCCCCGCAGCGCCGTTCGCGCGACCCAGCAGCTGGGTGGGGGTGCGGTGATACTTCGCGACGTGATCGACCTCATGGTGGGCACCACCACCGGCGACGTCGCGAGCGTGGCCCTCTTTGACGTCACGACGTCGCCACTGGGTGAAGGCGCGGAACGCGCCATGCGCTATCACGCCCTCGTCCAGACTCTTCGAACGTCGCTCGTACCTCTTCGCACGTCAGCGTTCTCCACGGCCACCGGGGAGATGTGGTCGCTCGACGTCGACACCGAACTACTGGTGCGCAGTGCCCGCGAGGTTCTGGCGGCGCTCGAACTTCAACGAAGCGCATCATGAGCGCCCTTCTTCATCGCCGCTTCACGCGAAGCGATCTCAACGCGCTGATCGAAGATGCGCCCGCGACTCCGGTGACCCTCACCGACGATCATCGCCGCTCTCTCAGCGCGCGCTTTCGCGCGGTGCCGGGCAGCGAGCACCGTCGCCTCGACGCCTGGGCTGTCGAGCAGGCCGGGAGGGCCAGCCGCGCCTTTCGTTGGTCCCCGTCGACCGCCCGGCGAGTTCTCGGCGGCGGCGCCCTTCGCCGGATCGCTGTTCGTCCCACGCTCTCCATTGGCGAAGCCGTCAGCGACGAGATCACCGATCAACTCCTTCGAGCCGCCTCGGGCTACACCCGCGGGGGTTCTCTCAGCTCCTGGCTCGCGAGTACAACCGTGCCCGAGCTCGGACTCATCACCGCCGAAGCCCTCAACTGGGCCACCCTGGTGGCGGAGACCGCCGAGGGGATCGAGTGTGACTGGCGCGTTGCGCCCAGTGACGCGTTCTATGACGTGGCGAGCGCGAGGACAACGCTGCGGGGGCGCCGTGACCTCATGGTTGCCCGTGACGACCTTCGGGTGATAGTCCGCGTTCGAGCGGGCACTCCGGGTAAAAGCGCTGGTCCGGGGCTACGCAGTGACCTCACCATCGAGACGTTGGTCCATCCGCAGGGCCTAGCCCCGGCTCGATTCGTTGGGATATGGCCCGACGCCGGCCTGATGCTCAGCGTTGACGGTACTATGGGCGACCTTCGATGCGGAGCACGCGATCTGGTGCGCACCGCTGTCGCCCAGCACCGTTTTCGTGCTTTAATAGCGGCTTAGGATTTATCCACCGGCCACGCCTACTAGCGTGGTTCAGTCATGACACTACGTACTTCCCTTCGAAATATCGCTATCATCGCGCACGTTGACCACGGAAAAACCACCCTGGTCGACAAAATGCTGCGCCAAACCGGCTCCTTCACCGCCCACGAGGAAATGACCGACCGCGTTATGGACTCCGGTGACCTCGAGCGCGAAAAGGGCATCACGATCCTCGCGAAGAACACCGCCGTGAAGTGGAACGACCTCACGATCAACATCATCGACACGCCTGGTCACGCCGACTTTGGTGGCGAGGTTGAGCGCGGTTTGTCCATGGTGGACGCCGTCATCCTGCTCGTCGACGCCGCCGAGGGCCCCTTGCCCCAAACCCGTTTCGTCCTTCGCAAGACCCTCGAAAAGCGCCTTCCCGTCGTGCTGGTCATCAACAAGGTCGACCGCCCCGACGCACGAATCGCTGAAGTCGTCGAGGAGGTGGAGAACCTGTTCCTCGACCTCGACGCCGACGAGCACCAGATCTCGTTCCCGATCCTCTACGCGAGCGCCCGCCAGGGCTGGGCCTCGAAGAACCCCGAGGACACCGGCGGCGACCTCACCCCGCTCTTCGAGACAATCGCCAACTACGTGCCGGCCCCCGAGTACGAGGAGGGCCACGGCCTGCAGGCGCTCGTCTGCAACCTCGACGCCTCGCCGTACCTCGGCCGGCTCGCCCTGTGCCGCGTCATCAACGGCACGCTCGAGCGCGGCCAGCGCGTCGCGTGGTGCCGCATCGACGGCACCATCGAGCACGCCAAGATCACTGAACTCTTCATCACCGAGGCGCTCGAGCGCATCCCCGCCCAGAGCGCCGGACCCGGCGACATCGTGGCGGTCGCGGGCTTCGAGGACATCTTCATCGGCGAGACCCTCGCGGACCCGGAGAACCCCATCGCCCTCGAACCGCTGCACGTCGACGAGCCCAGCCTCTCGATGACCATCGGCATCAACACCTCGCCCCTCGCCGGCACCGAAGGCAAGTTGCTCACCGCACGCATGGTGAAGGACCGCCTCGACAAGGAACTCGTCGGCAACGTGTCACTGCGCGTGCTGCCCACCGAACGCCCCGACGCCTGGGAGGTTCAGGGACGAGGCGAGCTCCAACTCGCGATCCTCATCGAGACCATGCGCCGCGAGGGATTCGAACTCACCGTGGGCAAGCCCCAAGTCGTCACCAGGATGGTCGACGGCAAGCTGCACGAGCCGCTCGAGCACGTCACGATCGACGTCCACGAGGAGTTCGTCGGCGCGGTCACGACGCTGCTCGCCACCCGCAAGGGCACGATGATCGACATGGTCAACCACGGCACCGGCTGGGTCCGCCTCGAATGGCGCATCCCCGCGAGAGGACTGGTCGGCATCCGCACCGAGTTCATGACCGAGACCCGTGGCGGCGGCATGATGCACACCAACTTCGACGGCTACGCCCCCTGGTTCGGTGACATCCGCCTGCGCCAAAACGGCGTGCTCGTCGCGGACCGACGCGGCTACACCACGGCGAACGCCTTGATCGATCTGGAGAGCCGCGGCACGATGTTCGTCGGACCGGGCACCGAGGTTTTCGAGGGAATGATCGTTGGTGAGAACTCGCGTTCCGAAGAGATGAACGTGAACCCCACCAAAGAGAAGAAGCTCACCAACATGCGAGCGTCCGGGAGCGACCACACCGAGCGCATCACGCCCGCGACGATCCTGTCGCTCGAGCAGGCGCTCGAGTTCATCGCCGACGACGAGGCCGTCGAGGTCACGCCGAAGTCAGTTCGACTGCGCAAGATGATCCTCGACCAGCCGTCGCGCGCGCGCTCCCGCAAAAAGGGCTGAGCCGCCTTTCCACTAGAATCGTCCACGGAGGGATGACAGAGCGGACGAATGTACCGGTCTTGAAAACCGGCGTGGGCTTGCCCACCGTGGGTTCAAATCCCACTCCCTCCGCCCTGAAAATGGCCACTGACCCTTCGGTTGGTGGTCATTTTCGTTACCCGATGAATACGATCATTAGGAGAATGTCAGCTATGAAACTGCGTCGACGAGCTCACACGATGGTCGCCATCGCCCTGGGACTGTCACTCGCCGCAGTCGCGAGTTCGACGTCATCGGGGGCCGCGGGCACTGCGACCAGTTCGACCCTGGCGACGGTCCCTCGGCTGGAACGCCCCGCGGGAATGGTCATCGCGCCGAACGGGGTTCTCTTCATCGCGGACGAGCAGTTGAACCAGGTCATCGCTCGTCTCGCCGACGGCAAGCTGCTGGTCGTTGCCGGAACGGGCACCGCCGGCGACGGGGGCGACGGCGGACTCGCGACAGACGCGCAGCTGAGCGCGCCCGATGGGCTCGCGCGCGCGAGCGACGGAGCGCTCTACGTCACCGATGAGGACAGCAACCGCGTGCGAGAGATACTTCTGAACGACAAGATCGCCACCTTCGCCGGCGACGGTTCCAAGAAAACTGGCGCAGCGCTGGCGGTGGGGACGCCCGCCGCACGGGTCGCACTCTCCCCGAGCGCAGTGGCGGTCGGATCCGGAGGAACCGTCTACGTCGCGAGTGAGAACGAGATCGTGATGGTCTCTCCAGTCGGACTCATCAGCGGCGTCGTCAACCTGGCCACCACGCCGGGCGTGAAGCTGCGCTACGGGAGCTGCGACCCTCAGGCCCTCGCCACGGCGAGCGGGAACCTTTTCATCGGCTGCGCTAACAGCGAACAGCTCATCGAGCGGCTCGCGAGCGGGCGCTACGTGATGATCCAAAGGCTCTATCGTCCCCACGACTATCCGGGCATCGCCCTCGAGGCAGGCGGAGCGGTGCTCATCGCCAATCATGAGTCGCTGCTCGGCCTTATCGACGGTAAGTCGATCGACCTCATCAAGCTCGACACCTTCGGCAAGAAGACCCTCGTCGTGCCGAGCGGTGTCGCGGTGTCGGCGAACGGGACCATCTTTATCGATTCACAGTACGGCGACGGCTTCACCTCGGGATCCGCACTCGCCAAGGTGACGCCCGCGGGCGCGCCCGTGCTCCTCAACTACTGGAAGATGAGTTAGGCGTCACGTCGCGCGCGATGATCATGAGCTCGTCTCCGGCGCTCGATGACGGTCATCTCGTCTACTCGCCGACGCAGGTTCATCGTTGACCTTCTCCTGATCGCGCCCGTAGGGAATCACCCGTGCTGCAGACCAACGAAAGGGACTAATGACCCTGTTCAATCCCAGGGATCGGGATTGATACTGAGCCCATGAGAGCCCTTCTGCGTGGACGTGTGTCGAAGTCCTTGATGGTGATGCTGTTGGCGATGCTCATGGTCGTTCCTTCGACCATCTCGAGTATCGGCGGCGCGAATGCGTCGGCTGCCACCAATCATTCGAAGTCCAAAGTCACCGTGGCCACGGGCAGCATCGTCTGCCAGAAAGTGACGGGGACGATCACCCTTTCCCCGCCGGACCGTAAGGGCGGTACGAAGCCCGAGACGATGGTGTGGACCATCCACGCGAGCGCGTGCACGACGTCGACGTCGAACGCTTCGCACGTGAAGAGTGGCGGCCTGACCGCCGTCGTCCACGAGGCCACGAATGCGTGTGGCGCCTTGGTCGGCTCTCAGGCAGTGCACGCGACTTTTACGTGGAGCCCGAAGTCGGTCCATTCGACCGCCGGGACATTCTCAGGCTTCACTTTCCTGCAAAACAAGGCCGGTGAGGAGGGATTCACCCTGCCGAACACCCGCGGCACGGCCTCGGTGACGGGATCGTTCGCCGGGAAGAACCACGGCTCCCTCTCGAGGGTCACGGTGTACACGAACCTGACGATTGCCAGGTTCAGGACCGTCTGTGAGTCGAAGGCGGGCTTGACTGGCTACAAGATCATCAGCGGCACGGCGAAGTTTTCCTAAGTCGTCACTGACGTCGCCTGGGTCGCCATTTATGGCCGCGACGACGATGCCGGTGCGGTCCAATCACAGCGCCCGCAACTGAAGCGTATGGTCGCGGGTCGCGTCACGACCGAACAGTCGGCGCGCGTTTCGCTGAGTCGAGGGGTCGAAGATTGCTCCGTCGAGCCTACCTGAAGCCCCACCTATCTCGATGTCAGAAGTCGAAGTCCTTATTGGGCCGGATGACGATCTCGGGGATGTGAACCCGACCCGGCCTGGTCAGCACGAAGAACACCGCGTCCGCGACATCGTCGGGCTTGATAATGAAATCACTCAGTGCCTCCTGGGCGGCTTCGAGCACGTCATCGGGCAGGCGTTCACCCGGTGCCACGACCGCGTCAATACCCGACATGGCAACCACGCCTTCGAGAATCGCGGGATCAACGTTGCGGCCGATGTTGGTGGCCGCGAGACCGGGCATGATGCTCGTGACTTGAATCGGGTCCTCGAGCAGTTCGAGGCGAAGAGTGTTGGTGATGACGTTGACCGCGTATTTGGTGGCGCCGTAGACACCCGAGTCGGGGTTGAGCGCCGCGACCGACGAGATATTCACGATGTGACCGTGATTGCCCTTCGCCCTCATCGAGCGCACCGCCGCCTGGCAACCGATCAGCAGCGACAGCACATTGGTGTCCAGCATCGATCGCCAACTCTCGGGGTCACCGTCGGCGATCGTGCCCAGGAATGAGACCCCGGCGTTGTTGACGAAGATGTCCAGTTGACCGGTCTTGTTCACCGCGATATCCACCAGGTTCTGCACGGAACCGGCGTCTCGGATGTCCGCGACCACGACGACCGATGTGCCGCCGGCGGCGTTGATCTTCGACGCGCTCTCCTCGAGGGCCAGTTTCTCGCGACCGGCGAGGACCACGAAGACGCCCTCCAGGCCGAGCCGCTCCGCGATGGCCCTGCCGATGCCACTGGACGCGCCGGTGACGACGGCGCTCTTTCCGGCGAGCATTGCTTCGTTCGACATGGTGGTCTCCAAACACATCTGCGGGCTTCGACATCCCGACGTTGAAGCAGATTACACACGCAACGAAAGTTCCCACGGGCCCGCCGCGGACTTGGTGCCGAGGAAGAGCCGGGTCGCTTCAGCGAAGCGAGGACAGGAACTCCACCAGAGCCTCGTTCGTCTCTTGCGGCCGCTCCTGCTGGATCCAGTGCCCCGCTCCTTCGATGCTCGTGATGCCGCGAAAGTCCGGAAGTGTCGTCGCCATCGCTTCGGCGGCGCCCGGCATCATGAGCCGCACGGGATCGAGGGAGCCCGTGAGGAATCCGGTGGGCATGGCGATCGTCGACGTCGAGATGTCCCTGCCCCGCTCCCAGTTGGCGTCCAGGTTCCGGTAGTAGCTCAAGGGGCCGAAGAAACCGCTCGCTTCGAAGGCCCGCGCGTAGACGTCGACGTCGGCCTCGGTGATCCACGGCGGCAGGTGTTCGGGGGCGGGATGCAGCGTGTCGAGCATCCGGGTCCCTTCGCGCGCGGCGGGGGGCAACGGTCCTACGGACATGCCCTCGCCCGATACCGCATAGAGCATGGTGCGGACGTACTTGCGCGGATCGGACTCCAACTCCTTCTCGGCGAGACCGACCTGCTGGAAGTAGATGATGTAAAAGAATCGATCCGCGAAGATCGACTCGTAGATGCCAATCGGCGGAGCCGGTGCCTGCATCAACGGCACGCTCATGTTGTAGATCGCCGATACTCGATCGGGGTGCAGCTTGCCCATCTCCCAGATGACGATGGCGCCCCAGTCATGGCCCACGAAGGCCGCTTGGTCGTAGCCATAGTGATCGAGCAGACCGCACAGGTCCAGGGTGAGTTGGTCCGAACTGTACTGGGCGACGTCGCCCTGGGGACGGCTGCTCGCGCCGTAGCCGCGAAGATCGGGCGCCAATGCACGGTAACCGGCATCGCCCAGAGCGACAAGTTGGTGGCGCCACGAGTACCAGAGTTCGGGGAAGCCGTGACAGAGAACCACCGGCGGGCCGTCGAGCGGGCCGCAACTCGCGACGTGGAGCGTGATTGCGTTGCTGGCGATCTGTTCGTGCGTGATCTCACGCATGTGGCGACCCTCGCTTTCGGCTCATCGGGTGCGGCTCAGTTGCTCGAGCGTCCATGCCCCGGGGGTGACGTCGCTGACGCTACCATCGCCGCATTGAACGTGCTCAGGTGCGCACGCGCGCGCGGATCGCCGCGATCCACTCGCTCGCGGACTTGCGCGCCTCACTCGCCTCCTCGCGCCGGTCGAGCGCGTCATCGCCGGTCACCGGGTACGAGCCAAGGAACTTCACGCGGGTCAGGTGCGCCTGGAGGTCGGTCAGGCAGTCGGCGATGAGGTCGTCGGCGACGTGGCCGTCGAACTCGATGACAAAGCAGTAGTCCCCGAGCCCCAACTTGGTCGGGCGGCTCTCCAATTTCGTCAGGTTGATGTCACGAGCGGCGAAGCGTCCGAGGATCCCGTAGAGCGAACCCGGACGGTCGGCGTCCTGGAAGCAGACGATCGTGGTGCGGTCGTGTCCCGTCGGAGCCGTGACCGCCTCGCGGCCAACGACGACGAAGCGCGTGGCGTTGCCCGGGTGGTCCTCAATGTCACTCGCGACCTGATCGAGTCCGAAGATCGCTCCCGCGATCGACGAGCCCACGGCGGCCCACGCCTGGTCGGACTGGGCGACCTCACGGGCGGCCTGGGACGTCGACGTCGTCTGCTCGGTCACCGCCCCGCCCAGCTTCTCAAGGAATCCCCGGCACTGGGCGAGGGCGTGGACGTAACTCGAGACCTTGGTGATCTCCTCGATCTCCACGCCGGGGCGCGCAAGCAGGTGCAGATGGATGGGCAGGACGATCTCTTCCTCGATCAGGAGATCGTGATCGAACACGAGGCCGTCAATGGTTGCTGACACCGTTCCCTCGATCGCGTTCTCAAGAGGTACGAGGCCCTGGTCGAGCGTCCCATTCGCCACCTGCGCCAGCACTTCAGGAATCGATGCGCACGCCACCGTTTCCACGTTCTTCAGCGTGGCGGCGGCCTCGTGGGAGAAAGTGCCCTCTGGTCCGAGGTAGCCAACTCGCGTAGGGGTCATTACGGGATGTTACTTCGCCCATAATTGGCCTTCGATTGCGCTCGAAAATACCCCGACGCCGTTTCGCCCCTACGATGGCAAGGGACCAAAATGAAGGGTTGGCGCAATGGGGCACCAAATGTTTGAGTACAACGCAACGCTCGCTGAAGAGGTGTACGCCTACTGCCGGGACCGGCTGACCCACCCGGTGCCGCTGGACTTCGGCAGTCTCTCGCCTGAACCCCTTCCCAACCTCGAGGGTCTCATCCGGCCGCAGGGCAACGACCCGGAGAAGATTCTCGAGTTCTTCGAACAGCGTTTGGCCCCCCACGTCGTCTCTATCGACTCACCCGGCTTTCTCGCCTTCATCCCCAACGCCCCGACGAAGAACTCACTGTTCTTTGACATGGTGGTGGCGTGTTCGGGTCTGAACGGCACCAGCTGGCTCGAATCTGCCGGCGTGGTCGTAGCGGAGAATCAGGCGCTCGAATTCATCGCCGAGGTGGCGGGCATGCCCGCTGGATCGGGAGGAGCTTTCGTCTCGGGGGGATCGATGGGAAATCTCTCGAGTCTCACGGTCGGACGCGACGTCGGGCGGACCAAGCACCCCGAACTTCTACCGCACGAAGTCCGATTCGCCATCTCCGCCGACGCGCATTCCAGCATCGGCAAGGCTCTGCACGTGCTCGGCATCGAGGCGTTGCTGGTACCCGACGACGACCACCGTTTCACCAGAGCCGGCCTCGAAGCGGTCCTCGCCAACGACCCCAGTCCCGAGAGCGTCATTGGTATCGTCGCCACGTCGGGAACGACCAATGCGGGCATCGTCGACGATCTCGAGGGACTCGGAAGTTACGCGCGCGAACACGATCTCTGGTTCCACGTTGACGGAGCGTACGGCGGCGCAGCGCTGTTCTCGCCGACCCATCGCCACCTGCTCGCCGGCATTCGTCACGCCGACAGCTTCATCGTCGACCCCCACAAGTGGCTGTTCGCCCCGCTCGACTCCTGCGCCCTCGTCTACCGCAACCCCACGGTCGCTCGCAAGGTCCTCGCCCAGCAGGCGAGCTACCTCGACGTGCTGCACGGCAGTGACGACGAGAACTACGAGTGGAACCCCTCGGACTTCGCGATCCACCTCTCGCGCAGGGCCCGCGGACTGCCCTTCTGGTTCTCGCTGGTCACCAACGGCGTGAGCGCGTACGAGAGCGCGGTCCAGGCGGGCATCGACCTCGCCGGGCGTACGGTCACCATGATCGAGGAGATGGATCACGTCGAGCTCGTGCGCGAGAGCAGTCTCTCAATCGTCCTGTACCGACGTCTTGGCTGGAGTCCCGATCGCTACAACGCTTGGAGCCAGCAGTTGCTGCGCGACCAGATCGCCTTCGTGACGCCCACCAAATGGGAGGGCGAGACGGTGGCCCGTCTCGCGTTCCTGCACCCCGACACGTCGGATGATCTCGTTCGACAGATTCTCGAATCGATGCGCGACTAGCGACCTTTCAGCAGGGGATCGGCGGGGTCGCGCGTCGGTTCGCCCCGCAAGCCCTTACGACGCCAGGCAATGCCGCCGAGTGCTTCGAGGACCACACGGTTCGCGAGGTACGCGGTGATCTCGGCGTGGTCGTAGGGCGGCGAGACCTCCACCACGTCCATCCCGCCCAGGGGCGTCTGCATGGCGATTCGCCGCACGGCGTCGAGAAGTTGACGACTGGTGAGCCCACCGGGCTCTGGGGTCCCGGTGCCCGGAGCCGATCCGGGGTCGACGACATCAACATCCACCGACAAGAAGACCGCGTCGCAATCGGTCATCGCGATGGCGATTGCCTCGTCGAGCACCGCGTCAAGACCGCGGTTCACGATCTCACTCATCTCGAACGACCGCATGCCCTGGTCGGCCATCCACTGAAGCGTCGCGGGCTCGGGCCAGTAGCCGCGAAGCCCGATCTGCAAGAAGCGGTCCCCGCGACAGGCGCCCGACTCGATGAGCCGGCGCATCGGCGTCCCGTGGCCGTAGAGCGAACCGAACTGGCTCTCGCCGGTGTCGGCGTGGGCGTCAAAGTGAATCACCGACACTCGTCCCCATCCCACGTGGCGGGCGATCCCCGTGACGTCGGGAAGGGCGATGGTGTGATCGCCGCCCAGGATGACCGGAATCACCCCCGCCGTCGCGACGGTCGCCACGCGTGCTTCCAGCGCCTTCAACGACCTTTCGGTGTCGCCCGATGGCATCTCGACGTCGCCGAGGTCTACCACGCCCAACTCGACCAGCGGGTCCACACCGAGGGCGAGACTCGGACGCATCCCGTCATGGGGCAGGTAGTCGGTGGTGCGAATAGCTTGGGGCCCGAATCGACATCCAGATCGGTGCGACGTGCCTCCGTCAAAAGGGGCACCGATGATGAGCGCCCCCGCATCGCGCCACTCGGACGCCACGTCGGGGTCAGCGCCGGGCACGCCCAAGAACGTGGCGTCGGGTCCGTACATGTTGCCAATTCGCATCGAAGTCCTTCTGGTGGCTTTACCTCATTATCACCCAGATCCGCCGTCCGGCGCTCGCCCCACGGCGCCGCGACGTCAACTTCTGATCGAGATGCTCAACGACTCCAGACCGCGCAGCACAATGTTAGGACGGTAGCGAACCCGCTCATCGTGAAGCGAGATCGACGTGGTGGCGTCCAGCAGTTCGCGAATCGCGACGCTCGACTCCAAACGGGCGAGCGGCGCGCCGAGGCAGTGGTGCAGACCGAATCCGAAACCCAGGTGGGGGTTGAGCTCGCGTCGAATGTTCAGCTCGGTGGGTCGCTCGAAGACGTCGGGGTCGCGGTTGGCCGCGCCCAGCAGAACGAAGACGAACGAACCCTTCTCGATGACGTTCCCGTCAAGCTCGACGTCGTTCACCATCGACCGGCCGGTGAGCTGCACCGGCGACACCATACGCAGCATCTCCTCGGTCGCCGTCCGGTCGAGCGACGGGTCGTGTCGTAGCTCGCTCTGGGCGCGTTCGTTGCGAGCGAGCAGCAGCAGCGACCCCGAGATCAGATTCATCGTTGTCTCGTGGCCCGCGACCAGGATCAGAATGGCGGTGGAGAGCAACTCGCCTTCGCTCAGCTGATCACCACTGTCGCGCGCCGAGATGAGGGCGCTCAACAGGTCGTCGCCGGGATGGCGCCGGCGCTCGGCGAAGAGCTCGTGGAAGTAGACGCCGAAGTAGAGAATCGCCGCGTCGCGCGCCGCGTGGTCGTCGTCGCTCAGCAGAAAGTCCGGATCGAGGCCGCGGGCCAACATCGCCGACTCGGCGTGGAACTTCTGGTGGTCTTCCTTGGGAATGGCGAGCATCTCGCAGATCACCGATACCGGCAGCGACCACGCCAACTCCTCGACCGCGTCGAACGGTCCGTCGTCCAGGTGGCGCTCGATCGCCTCTCGAGCCTTCACCCGCACGAAGGGCGTGAGTTCGTGGACGCGCCTCGGTGTAAACGCGCGCTGCACCAACCCGCGCAGGCGCGTGTGGTCGGGCGGATCTCGAAACAGGAACGGCCGCGTGTCGTTGCCCGTGGCCCGTATCATCGCGAGCTGCTCGTCGCGACGGGTGCCGCGAAGTCTCGGCCGCTTTGCCTCGTCGAGATTGAGCGAGTCCGCCGAGGCGTCACGGCTGCGCAGCAACGCCAGGCAGTCCGCGTGGCGCGCCACCACCCAGTAGCCGCCGGGGGTGAAGTGTACGGCCGCCGACTCGCGGATCTCGTCGAAGAGCGGTCCCGGATCAGTTGACCATCGAGGGTCCGCGGGGTCGTAATAGATCATCTCGGTATGGTACCGACCGCAACGCCCCGCCTCGCCTCTCAGTCGAACGCGCGACGAAACGATGCGACCAGTTCTTCCAAGTGATTCGTCACCAGCGAGATGTGACCGTCCGCTGGCTTGCGGGTGACCGTGGCGGACGCTACGTGACGCGCGAGCCACGCACCGTGGGTTGGCGGCACCATCAGGTCTTCGTCGCCGTACCAGACCGCGACCGGCACCTCGATGTCGTCGACGTCAAAACCCCACGGAGTGAAGAACACCCGGTCGTCGTCGTAGAACCCGTAGTACCCCGTGGCGAACGCGTGGCGACAGGCGTTCGCCAGGTCCCTCCTCGACGTCTCGCTTCGCAGCGCCGCCTTGTCAACGTCCGACAGCAGCCCGCCGAACAGTTCGATGATGTTGTCGGCGTTGGCCGTCAAGAACTCATCGCCGGCCTTCGCCATGTGGGCCTCGTAGGCCGGCCCCCCGGTTCTGGAGAGAGCGAACTCTTCGAGGTTCTCGGGGCCCATGCCGTTGGTCCAGTCGAAGTCAACGTCGATCGGTACGACGCCGGCGAGCGACCAGACGGCGATGCAGCGCGGGGCGTCGAGCGCCCCGCACGCGAGCGCGTGAGGCCCACCGCCCGACCAGCCGACCGATACGTAGTCATCTCGACCGAGCGCGTCGAGCGCCGAGCGCGCGTCACCGACTACCGAAGCCACTGTTCTTCCCTCGAGCCTCGATGAAAGACCGTAACCGGCTCGCGAAATCGTGACGAAGAAGCAGCCCGACATTTCAGCGACCTCGGCGAACATCGAAACCGAGGAGGTGCTGCCGGGCGTGCCGTGGTGGAAGAAGACGGTATGCCCCGAAGGATCGCCCAGGGTGGCAACCTCAAGCAGGCGGCCATCAGGGGCTATGACTTGGGATTCGTGGTAACGCACGGCCGCTCCAATCGTCCGATCTCCTGTCACCCTACGCTGAGGCAGATGAACGCAAAACGAACCGTCAGCGCAACGCGATTCATCGCGGTGCCACCCCCGGCCATCTTTGACCTCCTCGCCGACCCGCGCCAGCACAGCCGGTTCGACGGATCGGGCAGCGTCGTCAAGGTCCGCAAGGGCCCTGACCGACTTTTCCTGGGCGCGAAGTTCTCAATGGATATGAAGATCGGGTTTGGCTATTTCGTGACCAACCTGGTCGTGGCCTTCGAGGAGAATACGTGCATCGCGTGGCACCACTTCTCCCAGTTCATCTGGCGCTACGACCTCGAGGAGGTCCCCGGCGGCACCCGCGTCACCGAGTCCTTCAACTACGACAAGCCGTGGGCCTTCACCGTTCAACTGAGTCACAAAAATGAATCCAATCGCCGCGCCATGGAGGCGACGCTCGAAAGAATCGAGAAGATCGTTACGGAGTGAGCGTCAGCGGAACTCCGACGTTCAAGAGTTCCACCCAGGTCTGGCCCGGCGTCAACTTGATGACCGTGCCGCTCTTGGTTTGATACGTGACGACGTCAGCCTTTGACGCGCCGCGAGACCACGTGCCCTGCACTTCTTTACCGTCAGAGAAGACCGTGGCCGTGCCCGATCCCTGCAGGTTCGCGTAGGAGGCTTCAGTTCCGATGCCGTTGACGTAGTTGACCCACATAACCACGACGTTCTTCGGTGATTCGCGCACCCCGGTTCCCGTGACGTCGGGCTGGCCGAACAACGTGCGATCCCATGAAGCCGTGGCCGTGTCCCACGTCCAGGTCACCGGGTACATGCTCGGAAACGGCACCACGAATCTGGCCACCGCGGTGCCGACGACCTTTTGGGTGGCGCTGCGATAGGAAAAGAGTGATCGCGGCGGGGTCGGGGTGCCTCCGAACTTGAACAAGAGTGGCGCGACGGCGAACAGATTGTGCGGGGCCTGGAGCGAATTATCGCGGAACATCGCGGTTCCGGCGCTCGATTCGTCGATCAGTTTCACCGGCGCGGTCGAAATGCTCGCCACGGCGTACGCGGCGCCGCCCGAGTACGCGAAGATTCCCCCGATCGGCCACACCACCTGGGTGTCGGTAGGTCGAACCGAGCGAACAGGCCCGACTTTGTTGGGCGCATGCGAGTTGAAGATCGCCGCCAGTCGAGTGATGCCGCCGTTGACGATCTCTTCGTAAACGACGTCGGCTTGGTCAATACCCCATTGTGGAAGCGCCTGTGGGGTGTTCTCGATCTTGACCGTCAGCGCCGATCGGGTGAGCGCCGCACCGCCGGGGTCGGGAAGTCCCGTGAGCGGAGCGACAGGAACTGCGATCGTCGTTGTGGTGCTGGTTGACGTCGTCGTTGTGGTGCTGGTGCCTCGAACCCGCGACCATGCCACGATTGCGGCCCCGGCGAGAACAACGACTGCAACAAGGACAAGTAATTTTCGCATCCCTACAAACTAGTAAGAACGGACCGGACCCTCTGATCGCGATCGCGCCGCTACAAGATTCTAAAAATCACGGTATGGGGCAGTTGGGTGACGGCACTCACGTGCTGCGAGCCTTCGACCGCAAGCCATCCCGTGGCCTGGTAGAAGCCGAGGGCGCTGTCGCGCCCGTTGGCCCACACTTGCTGCACCCCGAGGCCGCGCAGCTCGGCTTCGGCGAAATCGAGGACTGCGGCTCCGTAGCCGAAGCCCTGCTGGTCGAAATCGGTCGCCATATAGCGAAGCTGGTACGAACGCAGCTCCGGATTCACTGGTGAGGGCGAAGGGTAGAACGATGCACTGACCACCAGGCGCTCGCCCAGGAAGCCACCGTAATGGCGGGACGTTTCCTCCTCGTCTCGGGGGTCCGCAACCGAAATCGCGGGATTGTCCGATCGCAGTACTCGACGACGAAGCGCGTGCAGAACCCGGGGCTAGACACGCTCGACTCGAAGGGA
>Ga0224553_1000248_pt1 | contig 26354 bp, 20 predicted proteins | sample 714S21014metaG_FD_179897 | JGI IMG/M metagenome (GOLD analysis project Ga0224553, IMG submission 179897) | Peat soil microbial communities from Stordalen Mire, Sweden - 717 S2 10-14 | ecosystem: Environmental > Terrestrial > Soil > Wetlands > Peat | place: Sweden: Norrbotten County, Stordalen... | reverse complement strand
CAGCCGTTCGGGGAAAAGCAGCGTTTGGGAGCGGTCCAGTCCGGTGCGATGATTCATGCTTGTATCAGACATCCTTCCGGCGTAAACGTTTCAAATCATGACCGAGTTTTCACACAGCCTCGCGCTGGAGACAACGCCGATTACGCCCGCAGATTTGCCGGGAAGTCGCGGGTTGGCGGATGTCACCAGTTCGGCGTGTCTCAGCTTCATACGTTAGGCCACTTGCCACACCATGACTTTTCATCAGCCATTTCGAGTGCGACTTCCCGCATGGGCAGATTGGCCTGCGTTGGCGCTGATGTCCCTTGCCGCACCATTGATTGCAGCTTGGATTCATTCTTACTGCGTGTTTGAGCGCGGCTTCAGACTTTACAACGCGGAGATTGGTGGGATTTTTTTCCGTGGCGTTAGCGGCAGTATGCCTCCATACCAGCAGCCGAGCATAGGTTTTGAAGACATCCTCACGCTTATTAGCGGATGTGGCATTCCGGCCATTATTACGTTTCTGGTTCTACTGCCATTTCGGCGGCGAGCTTTGTATCGCTGGCTAGTTTGGGCAGGTTGTATTTTATTATGGACATGGGTGCTTTTTCAGATAGAGATTTCGATTCATTGACGTGGCCTAACAAGATAGAATGAGAAGGCAGAGGCCCGGTGTCAGCTACTGGGTTAGACTACTCTGCCTATGAAAAAACAAACTAAAACCACTCCCGTCGCCGTTCTTACTCCCACCGCCGCGGTTCATGCCGGCGGCTTCACCCTCGGGCTCGATCTCGGTGATCGCAGCCATTACGTCTGTGTCCTGGATGCCCAAGGCCAGATCATTCACGAAGGGCCCATGCTCAATGAGCGCGTGGCCCTCGCGCTGTTGCTCACCCGGTATCCTGCCGCCACCGTGGCGCTGGAAGCGGGCACGCACAGCCCGTGGATCAGCCGGTATCTGACGAGCCTCGGGGCCGCGGTCATCGTGGCTAATCCGCGCAAGCTCCACGCCATCACCCGCCACGAACGCAAGTGCGACCGGCGCGATGCCGTGATGCTCGCCCGCCTGGCCCGCGCGGACGTGGCCTTGCTCCATCCGCTCCAACACGGTTCCGCCCAGGCCCAGCTCGATCTGCTGGGCTTGAAGCTGCGTGACAGCCTCGTGCGCACGCGTGTCAACCTCATCAACACCGTGCGCTTCACGCTCAAGAGCCTCGGGCACGCGGTTGCCAATCCCTCGTCCGAAGCGTTTCACAAAAGCATCTTAACCGCCGTGCCTGCCGAGTGTCTGCCGGTGGTGCAGCCGGTGCTTGCCGTGCTCGCCCTGATCACCAACCAGATCAAAACTTTGGAACGCGACCTGGTGGCGCGCAGCAAACGCGATTATCCGGTCACGCAGCGCCTCCAGCAGATCGCCGGCGTGGGGCCGCTCACCGCGCTGTGCTTCGTGTTGAAGATCGGCGAGCCAACGCGCTTTGGTCGCAGCCGTGATGTGGGGCCGTATCTGGGCCTGTGCCCGGGCCGCGACCAGAGCGGGGGCACCGACAAGCAACTGCGCATCAGCAAATGCGGCGACGGCCTGCTGCGCCGCCTGTTGGTGAGCGCCGCGCATTACATCCTCGGCCCGTTCGGACCGGCCTGTGCGCTGCGCGCCTATGGCCAGCACCTCGTCGGCACCAGCGTCCGCGAAAAGAAACGCGCGGTGGTGGCGGTGGCCCGCAAACTGGCCGTGCTGCTGCTGAGCCTGTGGAAACACGGCACGGACTATGAACCCCGCGTGCCCGCCGCGCCCACGCTGGTGCTGGTGGCGGCCTGAACCCGGAAAAACCCAAACCACCTTTAATCAAAAAGACTTTAAATGGACGCTGATTTAGCAGGGAGGCCGGCCTGGCGACGGCGCCGCCGCGAGGCGAGCGCGTTAACAAGATGGGCCCCCTGCAACTTTTGTAAGAACCCGGATCCAATCATGGACCGCCCTCACGGGCGAGTTCGGATGGAAGCGTGATCCTTTCCCGTCTTGCAAAGAGATCAGTTACCTACTAATAAAATCATGTGCCGCTAAATAATAACTTGACTGCCTTCTCATGGAAGTCGCCGGAGCCCGCCGTTGGCGCTGTCAGTTCCGCTATCGCGGTTCACGTCGCGAGTCGGCGGTGGCTCAGCTTTTTTCGTTAGGCGGCTACACACTTTTATGACATTTTTATCTTTTCTCAGCAAAGCGGATTTTGTGGCTTCCGTTGTCATTAACGCCATCGTGCTTTTTGTGTCCTTTTCAGCTTACCGCCGCACAAGCCTGCCAGCGTTTGCTTTTCTGATTTGGGGTTCTTTGCTGGGCATCATTTTGGAGATGGGCATTCATCTTCGCACTCCTACTTCACCAGATGATGCGGTTTCTTTCCACGAGTGGTATCGTGTTGGTTTTTTTGCCGCCACTATTCTTTGGGGCATTGGTATTTTTCAGCTTGTCCGATATGTGCGAAGAGAGTTCGAGCGACAGTCGCCGCCTAACCAGTCGCCGGAGCCCCTATGAGGGTTGTCAATAGGATTGAGGGATTCGAGTAAAAGTATTTTTGATTGAGGTGTATGTCACGCGGAGCGCAACGGAGTGGAGCGGAGACGTGCGCGAAGCGATGAGGTCGAACTAACCAGTAATCGCTTCGAGCTGTTTCCAAGCTCTAGTCACTTATTCCTCTACCCAGCAGTTCCTTTCCCCGCCGTGATGGCGGTGTTTTTCCCAGAGTCCGTCGCGTGAGTATGATCGACCGGTGTCGCCGCTTGAACGCATGCCTGGCTAAGTCGCCACGCACCAGCTCCTATCCGGACAGTTGGCGCGAAGGCCAACGCCCATGGTGTCATACTTGTGTGACTGCGGCGACCGGGGGTTCCGCCCCTTCTAACCGACGGGTGGGTTTGCACCACACCAGCTCCGGCTGCGGGCAGGAACCGCCCGGTCGCAAATTCACTCACGCTTGGTTCTCGGGAAGCAGACAAAATCAAATCAGGGTTAAGGGTTGAAGGTTAAGCCGGCACCCAGCCGAGTTCGGCCAGCGTGCAACGGCCGGTGCGCCAGCGCCACAGGTCAATGGCCAGTTGCCGGGCCAGGGCGATGACGGTCTTTTTCTTCATGGCGGTGCCCGCGCCCACCTGGTAGTAATAGGTTGTGCCGCTATTGAGACCAGTATTGGTATAGGACGTGCCGGTTATACCGGTGACGACCGGTGCAATGGGACTCTCGTAGCCGGATTCCGCCGCCCGGTAGAGATTGTAGCTCGTAGCTCCGCTGCCGGCAGTCCAGGACAAGGTTACCTGGCCATTGCCGGTGTTTGTTGCCGTAAGGTTGGACGCAGCGTAGGGAGCGCCGTTCGGTGGCGGAGGCGCGACTCCACCGGTCAACACAGAAACAGATTGCGTGTCGGTAATCGCGCCCGTGGTCCAGTCGAATGGACTGCCAGGCGTGCTCCAATAAAAGGGACTAAGTCCGTGGATATGGGTGGAGTCAACAACATACTTGTTCCAATAGTATGCGGAAGCACTATTCCAAGCTGCCTCCGTCGCATTTGTTGAAAGGACCGACTTCCCCGCCGCTTGGAATTCGCCCACCATTACCGGAATCCCCTTGTTGACATACTGAACGGTCAGTTGTTGGAATCCCAAGTCTATGTAGCCTTCTTCGGGTGAGGTGGCGTTGCGAGTCGGGTCGCCGGAATAATGGTAGGCCGGCCCCCAGAAGTATTGCATGTTCCCCCATGATTGATCGCTTTGCGCCTGCGTGAACAGAAAAGGCGTGTAGCAATGATATTCAACCATCAAACGATTGGGGGTTGAGTCCGTCGGCAGGGAATTCAACCATGACGTGTCCCCGCCGCCTTGCAGCACCAGCCAGCGATTGGTGTTATTGCCGCCGACGCCGCGAACAGCGTTGACGAAAGTCTGGTAGTAAACCATCAACGTGTCCATCTCAGCGGGACTGGTCACGTTCGGTTCGTTTGCCGCGGCAAAGAGCAAATGGTTGTCGTAACCGGCAAAGGTGGTTGCGATCTGCGTCCAGTAGGAGTTCATCTTCGCGTTTATGGTTGGATTGACATTTGTCGTAATATTGTCTTCCAGCCAGCCGTCGTCCCAGTGATCATTTATCATGACATACATTCCCGCAGCGATGGCCCCGTCAACCGCCTGTTTGACCTGCGCCATGTAAGTGGGGTTGATTGGGTAGTTGGTGGCGTTGGAGGTGGTGTTGGTGGTGGCATTAAAGTCCCACGCGCACGGGATGCGAATGGCGTTGAACCCGTTTTGGACGGCAGAGTAGAACAACATCACGCTTGGCGGACCCCCACCCAACTCCAGCGTATCTCCAAGGTTCATCCCATAGGTCGGATTCGGCCACGGCATGGTGGCGGGTATATTGGTGGCCGCCGCTTGCAGACCAAGATCGAACACCGCATCAAAGCTGTGGCTGCCGCCGATGGTGATAGTGCCGCCGCTGGTGGGAACGATCGCGATTTCGCCGCCGGCGTAGGCGTTCGTGGCCACGGCCAGCGCCGCCCAGCCGCCGCCGCTCGGCTGGATGCCGAACGAAAACGCGTAGGTTTTGTTCGTGGCCAGCAGCACGTTCAGCCCGCTCCATTGCAGCCAGTCGCCGTCGGTGAAGCCAGGATTCGCCGCGCTGAACGTGATGAGCAACGTCGCCGTGCTGTTGCTCATCGAATAAATGCGCAGGTAATACGTCGGCGTGCTGGCCGGCGTGCCGTAGCCGTTGCCGGAATTCAATCCCGCCGTCTTGATGGCGACCGACACGAGATTCATCGCGTTGGTTCCGATGGTGAATGTCTGACCGACGGGCGGATTGTTGTCGGTGAAATAATTCAACCCGTCAGGCCAGGTCTGGTTGCCGCTGGTGGACAGTTGGGAAATATCATTTGTCCCCGGACTCGGCGCGGCGGGGCTGTCCGTAAAAGTTTGCGCGCAAATTCTACCCGCCAAGCCGACGGCGAAGAGTTGCAAAATAAGACTGCGGACGGTGTTCATGTTCCCTTGACATCATAACATAAAAGCGCTTGGAAAGACAGGCGAAGTTCTAACGACGCTGGCACCAGCGCGAGCGCATCTCGACTGCGCAGCGTGTCAACGCCGATCGTGTAAATGCGAATCGCACCGTCAGTCACCGCCTCCGCCGGCGAGGGAAACTTCTTTCTGTTCGGCCTGACCGCGGAACAGGTCGAGGGAGGTCGCAACTGGTATAATCCGCGCTGGCACTACGAGAACGAGCCGGAAACGAGCGGCCTAAAGATGTGTAAAGCCCAACACGCGCGAGATGGAAGTGGTTGAGATGATGGTTCGATATGAAAAGTGAAAACATAAGCCGAACCTGCGGTTCCGTCCGCAGTAGCCTATCGGCACCGGCGCGACTGGCAACGGTCGGGTCGGGAGCTGCCGAGACGACGTCTCCCCATCGTCAAGATGAGGCGACTGCCGCGAGGTGGTCGTCGCGACTGCCAGCGTCAAGGCGGTCGGAGCGACAAGGCTGGATGAAATGCCCAATCCAGGTGAACTGCCACAGGCATCGTAAATTACAGCGAGCCAAAGACGCTGACAGGCTCAAGCCAAACGGCAACGCAGCCCAGTTGTCCCATCGTGTAATGGGACACACGGACATCCAAGGCTGCCGGTGTATAGGCAGGGGCTAATTCATCCATGTCATCACAACCAAACATCATAAACCCGACAGGCCGCCTCCGGGTGGAGGCAGGCGCGTCCGCAAGGAACGCTGACGGCTTGGCGGGCAGAGGATGCTGGAAAAAGCGAACGCCGTTCGATAATGGAACGGATAGGAGTTGCAACATGACTCCACCGTGCAAACGGGCAGACTTCCAGCGGGTCGTTCGTGACGAGACAGCAGGCAGAACCTTCGCAGGAGGAAATAGCAAATGAACGTGGATTCATCCATGTGTGCATCCTCCGGCCCGATGAACGCATGGGAACAGTTGGACTGGACTCAATGTGAACGTCAGGTCAGCAGGCTGCAAGCACGCATCGTCAAGGCAACACGGGCGGGTCACTGGGGCAAAGTGAAAGCTTTGCAACGGCTGCTCACCCACTCCTTCGCGGCCAAAGCCTTGGCCGTGAAACGAGTGACGGAAAATCAAGGCAAGCACACGCCCGGAGTGGATGGGAAGATATGGAGCACTCCGGCAGCCAAATCCAAGGCCATCGCATCATTGCAACGTCAGGGATACAAACCGCAGCCCTTGCGGCGGGTTTATATTCCAAAGGCCAACGGGAAGTTGAGGCCGCTGGGCATACCGACGATGAAAGACCGCGCCATGCAAGCGTTACATTTGCTGGCGTTGGCCCCCGTCGCGGAAACTACAGCGGACAAAAACTCCTACGGCTTCCGACCGGAACGCTCGACCGCCGACGCCATTGAGCAGTGCTTCAAAGCACTGGCCAAGGGCAGTTCGGCGCAATGGGTGCTGGAAGGCGACATCAAAGGTTGCTTCGATCACATCAGTCACGACTGGATGCGCCAACACATCCTCACGGATGCGGTGGTGCTTCAGAAATGGCTGGGCGCTGGCTACATCGAAAATCGAACCCTGTTCCCCACCGAGGCGGGCACGCCGCAAGGCGGCATCATCTCGCCCACGCTGGCGAACTTGGTTTTGGATGGATTGGAAAAACTCCTCGACCAAACCTTCCGTGCGAAGACGGTCGCGGGGAAAACCATCAATCCCAAAATCAACCTGATTCGGTATGCGGATGACTTCATCATCACCGGTGCGACCAAGGACGTGCTGGAAAATGAAGTCCGCCCCCTCGTTGAGCAGTTCCTACGCGAACGGGGTTTGCAGCTCTCGCCAGAGAAAACCTGCATCACGCATATTGACCAAGGGTTCGACTTCCTCGGACAACATCTCCGCAAGTTCGACGGCACACTGCTCGTCAAGCCATCGAAAAAGAACACGCACGCGTTCTTGGAGAAAGTCCGGGGCATCATAGATGCGAACAAATCCGTCAGCCAGGAAAGCCTGATACGTCAACTCAACCCGGTCATCCGGGGCTGGGTCAACTATCATCGGCACATCGTGGCGGCGGACGCGTTCCAGCGGGTGGACTTCGAGGTTTGGCGCAGGCTCTGGCTGTGGGCCAGACGCAGGCATCCAGAAAAATCGCGGCGATGGGTGAAGGATCGTTACTTCCACCCCATCGGCCCGCGCCAATGGACGTTTGCGGCGGAAACCGGAAAACGAACACCGGAGGGGAAACCCATTTGGCTGAAGCTGGTTTACGCCAGCGACACCAAAATCCGGCGGCATCTAAAAATCCGGGCGGAGGCTAATCCGTTCGATCCAGACTGGCAGGACTATTTTGCAGAACGTGCGTTTCGCAAAAAGTTCGGCATCCATCGCCATGAAGCCGGGATTAAATCGTCGTGAAAACCGGCTCCGCTCACGCGGAGCTTTGCAACGGCTTGAGCCGGATGACGGGAAACTGTCACGTCCGGTTCTGAGGGGAGGGAGCGGCAGCAATGCCGCTCTCTTACCCGACATGACTCCGGCGATAATTTCAGGTTTTTGGTTCTGTCCAATCCAAGTGCAGAATGTCGGCCAAGACCCTCCATTCGACTTCCGTTGGGACAATGTGATCATACTCCCATGCTTTTACCTTTCGTACGCTTACCCCTGATTTTACGGCCAATTCTGGCTGTGAAAGGTCCGCTTGGACTCGCTTTAAAAGAAGGTAATCGCCCAGGCTTTTGACGTTGACTGGGATCAGCTTGCGGGGGCTAAATCTCTGCTTGAAATGGTCGAATTTGACCTGCACTGTGCGGTGTGCAATACCCAACAGTTGACCCAACGGCCACTGCCCCTTGAGTTTTGGATTGAGCCATGAGATTTGAAAGTCCAGATTGCAGTCGAGAGCCAGCCGCCGGTGGCCGTGGCTCAGCTTGAGATCGTTAGCCGTCATTCGCGCATAGTATCTCAGTTCGCGCCCCAGTTCATACGTGTTGAACCGATGCGTCAGCTCCGCTCCCGCCGATGATCCCGTAGCGCCGCACCTCGGTCGAATCCGATGGCGCCAGCGAGACGGCAATCGAATCGTTATGCACGTCCAAGCCGATGAACAGCACGCGCCCCGCCAGCAGCGGCGGCGGGGGGACGGGTGGCCCGCAGATGACGTTCACCTGGCAGCCTCCATTCCGCGTCAATCTGGCCTGCGTTCCGCTTGTGTGCTCGTTCCGTCGCGCTGAAATGGCACCCGCCCCCGCGCCCGACTCTCAGCCACGAGTGTGGGGTGGGCGCTGAACATCGAATCAGGCAAGGCGCAGGACAGGCTCATGGCGTCAGGAGACTTATCCGATAGAATTGTTGCGACGTATTGCCGACGGCGTTGGTTTCAGTGGCCGTTGGGCCGGTAGCTGTCACGTTCGGCGACACATTAATCCAATTGGTGCCGTTCAAGCTATTGTTGCTCTGCAGTTGGTAGATCAAGCTCGCCACCGAGCTCCATGTAATGGCGATAGTATTGTTCGTGAGTCCAAATGAAAGGATTACCGGCGCCGGTTCCGCCGCCACCACGTTGATGGTTGCCGTCGCCACTTGGGACGTGGTCTGGCCGTCACTGCATTGATAGGTGAAACTGTCCGTCCCAATAAAACCGCTCACGGGGGTGTAACTGAACCCGCCGTTGCTGGCCAATATCAGGCTGCCGTCGGCCGGGCCGCTGTCCAATATGGCGGTCAAAGGCCCGGTCCCGCCCTGGTCGTTCGCCAGGATTCCGGGGGGTCCCACGCTCAGGGTTTTGTTGGCCGACATGCCGTAGGCGTCATTGTTGGCAAATGCCGAATTGTTCACGGTAATGGTCACCGTCGCCACTTGGGACGTGGTCTGACCGTCACTGCATTGATAGGTGAAACTGTCCATCCCGCTAAAACCGCTCGTGGGCGTGTAACTGAAACCGCCGTTGTTGGTCAGTGTCAGGCTGCCGTGGGTTGGGTTGCCCACCAGCGTGGCGGTTAAAGGCGCGGTCCCCGCGTCGTTGGCCAGAATCCCCGGCGCGGCCACGCGCAACGTCGTGTTGATTGTGGCGTTGTAGGTGTCGTAGTCGGCAATCGAATTGGTGGTGCTCACGATTACGTTATCCACCGAATAGGCATAAGCCGCCGGGGGCAGTGTCCACATGCTCAGGCCGATCCCGCCGCTGGTGAATGCCGGATTGCCATCAAGGGAACCGTCATCCGTTACGCTCAATGCCAAGAGGCCATCGAAATACGCAGAAATTTTGTTGCCTTGGAACGTCAACTTCACGGTGTGCCAGTCCACACCCACCCCGGGCAGTACTGCCGGGTTCCCTACCACCGTGTAAGTGGACCAGGTCTGACACTTGATGAACCGCAAGATGGCCGTGCCATTTCCCGACGCGAGGCCTTCGGGGGATTCTTCCGGATAAATCCAAATGGAGTACTGCGCGCCGGAGGCCGCATTCAATCGCCCAAAAATGGCGGCGCTTGACGCGTTGTTCGCGGCAAATCGGATTTGCGCCTGCACCGAATAGTCCGTCCAATTGGTGTTAAAATAGATGTATCCGTAACTGTAAAAAGGGCTGTATCCGATCAGCAGGTTGTTGGTGATGCCCCAGGCGCCCAAAACTGGCAACGCTCCGCTGGTGTTCAACACCGGCACCCAGGGGAAAACTGAGCCGCTGTTGGTCGGGCGCGTGAAATTATCGTAGAAGAGTTCACCCGGTGCCACGACCATGATGTCCACGGACGCAACGCTGGAAGTGAGCGACCCGTCAGTCGTCCGGTAGGTGAAGCCGTCCACGCCGGTAAAGTTATTCGTTGGCGTGTAAGTAAAAGAACCATTCGTATTCAAAGTGAGCGTGCCGTTCGCAGGCCCGCTTGCCAGTATCGCCGTCAGGTTTCCCCCCCCTTTGGGGTCGTTGGCCAGGACACCCGGCGCTGACACCGTAAATGCGGATCCCTCCGGGGCGACATAAAAGTAATTGTTTGCGACCTGGCCTTGGATCGAATGCCAGGCACCAATCACGCCGAAAGCAATGATGGTCTGCACCTTCAACCGCGACAATCTGATCGGGTTAAACATGTTTCTTGAAACTTTTATAGAGCCAAATCAGTGTGGAAGTACAGCACAAAGCCAGCCAAAATAGCCGTGCCGGGTCGGGTCCATCAGCAATTGTAAAGGCAAAGTGCTGTTATGTGGGACTTCTCTGACCATTTTGCGACGGAGGCCAGCAGTTCGTCGTGTAATTTGGAGTTTGACGACGAGAAGCAGCTCAATCAGTTAAGGCAAAAAACGGGGTGGGTGGCGACCCTACCGGGAATCGAACCCGGGCTCCCACCGTGAAAGGGTGGTGTCCTAACCGCTAGACCATAGGGTCACCAAAGCGCGCAAATATAATCAACATCCACGCGCTGTCACGACAATTTAAAAGGTGGCACAGGGTTCCAGCCTGTGTTTCGGATTTCACAGGCAAGGATGCCTGTGCCACGGTTCAAATTCAAGTTTGCGTCAGCCGGGTTTTTCCAATAGGCTGCATTGATACTGAAATGAAAATTTTTATTGATGGCAAATATTACGATGAGCGCGCCGCGAAGATTTCGGTCTTCGATCACGGTCTGCTTTATGGTGACGGGATTTTTGAGGGCATTCGCGCCTATCACGGCCGCGTGTTCAAACTCAAGGAGCACATTGACCGGCTGTTTTATTCGGCCAAGGCCATCCTGCTCCAAATCCCAATGTCGCCCGCGCAAATCACGCGCGCAGTGGTCGAGGCCTGCCGGAAAAACAAAATCCGCGACGGCTATATCCGGCTGGTGGTGACGCGCGGCATGGGCACGCTCGGTTTGAACCCGAAGAGTTGCAAACGTCCATCGGTCATCATCATCGCGGACAAAATCCAGCTTTATCCGCCGGGAGTTTACCAGCGCGGTCTGGACATCATCACGGTGCCGACGACGCGCAATTTGCACAGCGCGCTCAATCCGGCCATCAAGTCGCTGAATTATCTCAACAACATCCTCGCCAAAATCGAGGCGAATAACGGCGGTTGCGAGGAGGCGGTGATGTTGAACGCGGAAGGGTTCGTGGCCGAGTGCACGGGCGATAATTTGTTCATCGTGAAAAATGGCGCGCTGTTCACGCCGCCGCTGTCGGCGGGCGCGCTTTACGGCATCACGCGGCAGACGGTGATTGAACTGGCCGAGGAATCCGGCTTGAAGGTGTCCGAGCCGAACCTGACGCGTTACGATTTGTTCAACGCGGATGAATGTTTTTTGACGGGCACGGGCGCGGAAATCGTGCCGGTGGTGAAGATTGACGGGCGGGTCATCGGCACGGGCAAACCCGGCCGGGTCACGCGCCGGCTGGAGGATGTATACCACGCCTTGACGAAAGTCTCCGGCGAGCCGATATACAAGTAGGAAAAATGAGTAAAATCGCCGGCATATTGTTGTTGTCGTTGCTAGTGGCTGGATGTCACAAGCCGTCAAACCCGTCAGTTTTCCAAGTTCGCTTAGTTGTCACAAATTCTTCTACGGATTCGGAAAAAATGTTTGTTACGTATAACAGTTCCGTGGAAACGTTCCAGGTTCAAATAACTCCACTATTAAATGCTGCGGCAATTGAATCGGCGCATGTTATCTACGACGTTCCCCAAAAACCGTGGATAGGAATTACCTTCACTGAAGCTGGGGCAAAGCAGTTTGCTGAAATTACGCGTCAACATATCGGTGATCGGCTGGCAATAATTGTTGATGGAAAACTTTTGTCTGCGCCAATCATTCAGGCAGAAATACCAGACGGCAAAGCCGATATTGCGGGAAATTTTACTAAAACAGAAGCTAAGGCTCTGGCCAGCAAAATTAACGATGCGGTCGCAAAATAATTTTATGCTTTGCTCCAATTGCAAAGAAAACCCGGCAATGGGGCATCCGGTCTGAATCGGGGGCGGGAAAATTTTACTAAAATAGTTTATGGGACGCGTTCGGCGCGGTGGATACATAATTACCTGGTGGATTGGCGACCATAATCCACGCCATGTTCACATTCGCGACGCGAAAGGCAAATCGCTCGGCCGGTTGGATGTGGACAAATTGCGCGGTTTGGAAAATTGGACACCGCCCAAAGATTTGGTTAATATAATTGTGGAATTGAAAGAAAAAGGCCGTTTATGACGCAGACGCAAACGCTGGCGCGAATGAAAAAACCCTTTGGCACCGCCAAAATGGTTGACCTGACGGCTGTGCGCTATCTGGCGTGGAAAGATGCGTTTGAGGTGGACTTCAAGGACGGCCTCACTTTTCTGGAACCGCATGCGACAATTCGCAAGGCCAATAAAATTTCCCCGAAAGCTGACGTTGAGCGTGTTGAAATGGATGAGGAATTTCACGAGGGATTTTTTGTCCATTACGACAATGGCCAGCGGGCGGAAGTTTCGTGGGCGTTCATCCGCGAATTGCCGCCGCGAAAACAAAAATAATTCGCTCCCGATTTTAACAAAATGCTCTGCTCGAATTGCAAAGAAAAACCGGCGACGGTGCATCTGACCCAGATTGTGGGGGACAAGATGCAGAAGCTGGATTTGTGCGAGGATTGCGCCAAGGCCAAGGGCGTGAATGATCCGGGCGGTTTCGCGCTCGCGGATTTAATGCTTGGTCTCGGGGCGTCGCAGGAGCTGGAACAATCTTCCGGCGGTGTGGAAACCAGGTGTCCGCGCTGTGGTTTCACACAGGCGGATTTCAAAAAATCGGGACGGCTCGGTTGTCCGGAGTGTTATAAAACCTTTGCCGAGGGCTTGGAAGGGTTGCTCAAGACGATGCACAAAGGCACGCGACACACGGGCAAAGTGCCGGAAGCGTTGCGGGCATCACGCGAGCAGGCCGACCGGCTCAAATCGTTGCAAAAGAGACTGGACAGGGCCATCAAAGAGGAAGATTTCGAACAGGCCGCCCAATTGCGCGATGAAATCAAACAAATCACTACGCGGGGAACGGGTTTGACGGTGACGTGAGCCATGGACATCCACAAATTTCTCGTTTCACCCGCTGAGATCGCGCAACGGCATGGCCCGCACGACCGGATTGTCATGTCGAGCCGCGTCCGGCTCGCGCGCAATCTGAAAGACGCCACGTTTCCCGGCTGGGCGAAAAAGCCGGAGCGCGTTCGCGTGTTTGATTTGATCCGTCCGGCGGTCGAGAGTTTGCCGGAAATGAAGGACGCCTTTTCCGAGGCGATGGACAATCTCAGCGCGCTCGACAAACAGATTCTGGTGGAGCGGCATTTGATCAGCCGCGAACACGCCGCGAAAAGTTCCGGCAGCGGCCTGGTGCTGAACCGCGACGAAACTTTTTGCGTGATGATCAACGAGGAGGATCATTTGCGGATGCAGGCATTGCGTCCCGGTTTGCAATTGCGGCAGGCGTGGAACGCGATTGATCATCTGGATTCCGAGCTGGAGAAAAAACTCGATTACGCTTTCAACAACGACCTGGGTTACATGACCGCGTGTCCGACCAATCTGGGCACGGGCGTTCGCGTGAGCGCGATGCTGCATCTGCCGGGACTGGTTTTGGCCGAGCAGATCAATCCGATCATTCAATCGGTCAACAAGCTTGGCCTCGCGGTGCGCGGGCTTTACGGCGAAGGCACGGAAGCGCTCGGCAACATTTTCCAGGTGTCGAATCAAATGACGCTCGGCGAGAACGAAACAACCATTGTAGAGCGGCTGGACAAGGTTTTGTCCCAAATCATCGAGCACGAGGAAAACGCGCGGCAGACGCTTTTGGAGAAAAAGCCGAAGGTCGTTTACAACCACATTGGGCGCGCCTACGGCATTTTGGCCAACGCGCACAGCATTTCGTCGAAGGAGACGATGAACCTGCTCTCACTCATGCGGTTAGGGGTGGACATGGGCCTGTTTCCTGGCACGGAACGTGCATTGGTGGATGAGTTGTTCATCCTGACGCAGCCGGCGCATTTACAGAAACAGCTTTCGGACAAATTGTCCGCCGAGGAACGCGATTTGATTCGCGCCGACATGCTGCGCGAACGTTTGAAAAACGTGGGTCGTCCGATGGCAAAACATTTTGGCGCGCCGGGGATGGGATTGGACAAATCGGCCAATTAGCATCAGAATAGAGCGAGTATGAGCGACGAAGCCATGAGCAATTTCACGCCGCGCGCACAGCAGGTGCTGGCGCTGGCGCGCAAGGAAGCCGACCGGTTCAATCACAATTTCCTCGGCACCGAGCATCTGTTGCTCGGCCTGATCAAATTGGGACAGGGCGTTGCTGTCAACGTGCTTCAAAAAATGGGCCTCGACCTCGAAACCGTCCGCATGGAGGTCGAGAAACAGGTCGGCACCGGCCCCGACCAGAAAATGATCGGGAACATTCCTTACACACCGCGCGTGAAAAAGGTCCTCGCGCTCGCCTCCAAGGAAGCCAAGATGCTCAATCACACTTACGTCGGCACCGAACACATTTTGCTCGGCCTGCTCCGCGAGGGTGACGGGGTTGCCGCCAAGGTGCTCAAAAATCTCGACGTGGACATCGAGCAAACGCGGCAGGAAATTTTGCGGGAGCTCGATCCGAATTTCACCGGCGAGGAAGCATCCGTGGCCGAGCCTGGAGAAAAAGTGACGGGTGCGGGGCCGGAGAAAAAGGGCGAAGTCAAAACGCCCGCGCTCAAGGCCTTTGGCCGCGACCTCACGGAACTGGCGCGCAAGGGCGACCTGGACCCCGTCATCGGCCGCAAAAACGAAATCGAGCGCGTCATCCAGATTCTCTGCCGCCGCACCAAGAACAATCCGGTGCTGCTCGGCGAAGCGGGCGTGGGCAAGACGGCCATTGTCGAGGGCCTGGCGCAGGAAATTGTAACCGGCAACGTGCCGGATATTTTGCGCGACAAACGTGTCGTCACCCTCGACCTCGCGCTCATGGTTGCGGGCACGAAGTATCGCGGCCAGTTTGAAGAGCGCATCAAGGCCGTCATGGACGAGATTCGCCGCGCGAAGAACGTGATTTTGTTCATTGACGAACTGCACACCATTGTCGGCGCCGGTTCGGCGGAAGGCACGATGGACGCCTCGAACATCATCAAGCCCGCGCTCAGCCGCGGCGAGATGCAATGTGTTGGCGCGACCACGCTGAACGAATACCGCAAATATATTGAGAAAGACGCCGCGCTCGAACGCCGTTTTCAAGCCATCAAGGTTGAAGCCCCTTCGGTGGACGAGGCGATTTTGATTTTGAAGGGCCTGCGGCGCAAATACGAGGATCATCACAAGGTTGAATTCACGGACAAAGCCGTCGAAACCGCCGTCAAATTATCCGACCGTTACATCACCGACCGGTTTTTGCCGGACAAGGCGATAGACGTGATGGATGAATCCGGTTCGCGCGCGCGCATCGGCACGATGACGCGGCCGCCGGAGACCAAGGCGCTTGAGGTTGAGATTGAGGGAATCAAAACCAAAAAGGAACGCGCCATCAAGAACCAGGATTTTGAAGGCGCGGCCTCGATGCGCGACAAGGAAAAGCAGGCGAAGGAAAAACTGGAGTCCATGCTCGCCGCGTGGCGCGTCAGCCGTGAGGAAAAGCGCGTGGTGGTGGACGAGGACGACATTTTTCACGTCGTCGCCAAATGGACCGGCATTCCGATCAAGCGCATGGGCCAGGACGAAACGCAACGGTTGCTCACCATCGAAACCGAGATGGAAAAGGTCGTCGTTGGTCAGCGCGAGGCCGTTTCGGCGATTTGCAAGGCGCTGCGCCGTTCGCGGGCGGACTTGAAAGACCCGCGCCGGCCCATCGGCACGTTTTTGCTGCTCGGCCCCACCGGCGTCGGCAAAACACTTCTGGCCAAGACGATGGCTGAGCAGATGTTCGGCGACGCGAAATCGCTCGTTTCCCTCGACATGAGCGAATACATGGAGAAATTCAATGTCTCGCGCCTCATCGGTTCACCGCCGGGCTATGTGGGTTACGAGGAAGGCGGCCAGCTCACCGAAAAGGTGCGCCGCAATCCCTATTCCGTCGTGCTTTTCGATGAAATTGACAAGGCGCACTCGGACGTGTGGAACATCCTGTTGCAGATCCTGGAAGAGGGCAAACTGACGGACAACGTCGGGCGCGTCGTCAACTTTCGCAACTGCATCATCCTGATGACTTCCAACGTCGGGTCGGACGTCATCAAACGCCAGTCCACCCTCGGTTTCTCGCCCATCAGCGACGAGGCCAGCTACGAAAAAATGCGCGAACGCATCATGGACGAGGCCAAAAAGACATTCCGTCCCGAATTCCTGAACCGGTTGGACGACCTGATTGTGTTCCGTTCGTTCACCAAAGCCGACCTCATTCAAATCCTCGATTTGGAAGTCGGGAAAGTTTTGGAACGGCTCCGCCAAAAAAACATCAAGCTTGAACTCGATGAAAAGGCGAAGGACTTTCTCGTTGAGAAAGGCTACGATCCGCAATATGGCGCGCGTCCCATGCGCCGCTCGGTGGAACGTTTTCTCGAAGATCCGCTGGCCGAGGAAATTCTCAAGGGCAATTTGCATGCCGGCGAGCCAATCATTGTCACTTCCGACAAGGAGAAACTCGTCTTCAATCAAACGGCCGCCGCCGAAGGCGCGCTTTCGAGTTGATTCGCAAACGCGCAACGGGCGTGCCTGTTTCAACATAAAAACGGCCAAACCACGATTTGGCCGAATATCAATTCGACGTAACTGGTCATGAGAACTCCGTCACGAAGAATGTTGGCAGCACCTAAACGCAAGGTAAAGGTTTGGGCGTATCCGATACTGACATTGATTCTGGCTGGAATCGGCTATTACATTTGGAAGCACCCTTACTCAGTGTTCGTGATTTCAGCATTTGTGGTTCTCATGTGGGGCGCGGGGTTGCTGGAGCGGCGGAACATGCGCAAATTGGCTTTGAGTCGTTCAGGCGAAAGCATCTACACTTTTGTTGACTCTTTTGACTGCCATCGCACTGACACTTGGGTGCTCAGAGCCGTTTATGAAGAGTTAAGCCGATATTTGACCGTTGATGGTCACCCATTTCCTGTCAGAGCAGATGACCAGTGTTGTGAGAAAGACCTAAAGATCGATCCAGAGGATCTGGCCGAGTTAGCAACCGACGCCGCGATCCGCGCTGGGCGGTCTATGGATGGCGCAGAACAAAATCCGTTTTATGGTAAAGTTCATAGGGTGCGAGACCTCGTCAGTTTTCTTGAGCATCAGCCGAAACTCGCAAAAGTCGAAGACAGTCCAGCGAACGGGAGCCATCCCTGCTGTTAAATCCACTTCCGAATTCCCGCTTGCCCCGTCCATTTCCACGTTTAACCTGTCACCGTGTCCTGGTTCACTGACCGTCACTTTTTTGCGCTCGCCGTGGTTGTTTACGGCTTGAGCACGGTGTATTCGGTTTTCCTGTGGCGAAAGGGTTTTCGCAAGGATGACCATGTGAATTATCTCCTGCTGCTCGTCGCGTTCGCGCTGCACACAGTTGCCATGTTTCAACGCGGTTTTTCCCTCAACCAATGCCCGGTCAACAATCTTTACGAGGCCACCACGTTCATCGCGTGGGCGCTCGTCGCCGCTTACCTTGTCGTTGGGCTGTTGCCGCGGCTGAAATTTCTGGGTGCGTTTGCCTCGCCGGTGTTGTTCGCTGTGGGTGTGTTCGCCCTAATGCCTGCGCTGGACCCGCCGCGTGGGCCGCAACCGGAATTCTCCGGTGCGTTGACCAGTCTGCACGCCGCGATGATCCTGCTCGCCTACGGCGCCTTCGGGCTGGGCGCGGCGGCGGCGGGAATGTTTCTGACGCAACAGCATGATTTGAAATTCCACAAACTTCGCGCCGTGCTGTCGCTGTTTCCGCCCATTCAACGGCTCGAAATTGTCGCCAGTCGGCTGGTGTTGGCCGGGCTGGTTCTTTTTACCATCGGACTCGAAGCGGGCGGACGTTTGCCCCGGCCCGAAGGCGTCAGCTATTGGCAGGATTCAAAAGTGGTCTGGTCCATCCTGATGTGGCTGGTTTATCTGGCGTTGCTCGTGTGGCGCCGGGTTTTCCCGCAATCGAGCCGCCGTTTTGCAACCGGCGTCATCGCCGCGTTCGCCTTCCTGCTCCTCACCTTTTGGGGCACCAACCTGCTCTCGACCCTCCATCATCCATGAAACCAATGTGCCGAGTGTCGAGTGTCCCGCCTTCGCAACGCTTCGGCGCGGCAAGCGAGTGGCAGAAGCCCGCCCTGCGCTGCACACATCTTGTCACGTGCCTGCCGCGCCGAAGCTTCCGAGCGAAGGCGGGTCACGTTTCACGTTTCACCTTTTCCGCATGAACATCGTCGTCATCGGCCTGAGCCACCATTCGGCGCCCGTGGAACTGCGGGAACGATTCGCCTTTGCCGAGGCGAAAATTCCCGAGGCGCTCAAATTGCTGCGCGATTCCGGCATCGTCGGCGAAGCCGTGATTCTCTCGACGTGCAACCGGGTGGAAATTTATGTGGCGACGGCGTTGGAACCCGTCAAAGCATTTGCCGAATTGAAACAATTCCTATTGCGGTGGGGCGAGACTCCGTCGAGCCCAAATCAAAACACAACGAAGTCAGGACTCGAGGGACTCTCGGCCTCCCCAACTGACATTCGTTCGCAAAAATCTTCTCCCTCTCCTCGGCGAGGAGAGGGTCGGGGCGAGGAGGCCGTTGGCTCAAGTTCAGAACCCCGCACCTCCGCCTTCGCCCGGCTTCGACGCGACCAGCCGGCCCTCTCTCCGCTTGGGCGGGGTGAGGGAGTTGAGCCGGCGCAGCGCGTCCCTACCGATGTATGCGATACTCTTTACACGTTGGCCGAGCCGCAAAGCTTGCACCATTTGTTCAAGGTCGCTTGCGGGATGGACTCGATGGTGCTCGGCGAGACTGAAATCCTCGGGCAGCTTAAAAAGGCTTACGAACTGGCCTTTCAGCACAAACATACCGGCGCCCGGCTGAACAAGGCGTTCCAGCGCGCGTTTCACGTTGCCAAACACATTCGCACCGAGACGAACATCCAGCGCGGCAGTGTGTCCGTGGCGTCGGTTGCGGTGGAACTGGCGGAGAAAATTTTCAGTTCGCTCAGCGACCGCGAAGTGCTCGTCATCGGCGCCGGCGAAACGAGCGAAAAAACCGCCCGCGCTTTGCTCTCGCGCGGCGCGCGCAGCATCATCGTCGCCAACCGTTCGCACGACCGCGCGGTGGCGCTGGCCAATGAACTTGGCGGACGCGCCGTGCAGTTCGATGATTGGGCGGGGGAGTTTGAAAAGATTGACATCGCCATCAGCAGCACCTCCGCGCCGCACCACATTCTCGACCGCGCCAAACTTGAGCCATTGATGAAGCTGCGCCATCACCGGCCGTTGCTCTTGATTGACATCGCCGTGCCGCGCGACATTGACCCCGAGGTAAATTTTCTGGAGAACGTCTATCTCTACAACATTGACGACCTGCAAGCGATTGCCGACGGCTACCTCAAGCAGCGTCAGGAGGAGATTGCCCGGTGCGATGCAATTATAAGCGAAAAAGTGAAAACATTGCTTGAGACGCGATCGCCAATGAGTTTGCCGTTCGATTTGCGTCCGGTACCATCCTTGAACAAATCGTGAGACTGAATTTAACGCAGAGACGCGGAGATCGCGGAGAATCGCAAAGAGGATTTTCTCCGCGAACCTCTGCGTTCTTTGCGTCTCTGCGTTGAAACCATGGCTTCTGAACGACCAATCATAATTGCCACGCGTGGGAGCGCGCTCGCGCTCGCGCAGGCAAACCTGATCGCCGCGCAATGCCGCGAAACCTTTCCCAAACTGCGCTTCGAGCTGAAAATCATCAAGACCACCGGCGATAAATTGCAAAAGGCCTCGATGTCAAAAGTCGGCGAGAGTTTGCCAAAAGGTTTGTTCACCAAGGAACTCGAAGTCGCGCTGGTCAAAAGCCAGGCCGACCTCGCCGTGCACAGCCTGAAGGATTTGCCGACCGATCGGCCGGCTGGATTGGTCCTCGCCGCCACGCCCAAGCGCGCCGATGTCCGCGACGTGCTGATTTATCGCGATGCCGAATTCATCAAGACCCGCGCCGCCGGATTCATCTCTCAACCCTCAACCCTCAACCCTCAACCAGTTGACTGGGTGCCGGGCCAGGATGCGTTGCGCGGCTTCAAACCGCACCTGAAACTGAAGGATTTTCCGAAAGGCGCGACCATCGCCACCAGCAGCACGCGGCGCAAGGAACAATTGCTTGCCGCCCAGCCGGATTTGAACGTGGTGGAGATTCGCGGCAACGTCACCACACGCATGCAGAAGGTTGCCGAGCGCGGCGAACTGGACGCGACGGTGCTCGCGCTGGCCGGTCTGACGCGGCTGAATTTTCGCGTTACGCCCGAAGGCAAACTTGAAGGCGACGCCGTGCCGGACGGTTTGCTGGCGACGATTCTGGACGTGGACATGATGTTGCCGTGCGTAGGGCAGGGGGCCATTGGCATTGAAATTCGCGCGGACGACGAACGCATCGCCAAGATTTGCGAGCGGTTAAACCATTTCAACACGTTTCAATGCGTGACGGCGGAGCGTGCGTTTTTGTGCGCGATGGGCGGCGGCTGCCAGAGTCCGGTGGCGGCCTACGCTGAAATTAACGGCAGCCGGATGGAGATGCGCGCGGTGTCGTTCCGGGAAGGACCGGCCAGGCGTGCCGAAGGAAAACGCCCGATTGCTGAAGCGGCAGTGTTGGGCGAACAGCTTGCGGCGGAGTTGAAATAAAGTGCGGTATTTGCCGATTTCACTTTTTGGGTGCAGCCACGGCGTCACGATGCAAGTATGACATCCGCCCTCGCCCCGGCCCTCTCCCCTAGGAGAGGGAGAATCGTTCGCCGTGCCTTTGAAAATTTATACGACTGGATTGGCCGGACGCTCTCCCGCAAAACCAGAAACAAGCGAAAGCGTTTCCTCTCCTGGGGGAGAGGATGAAAGGTGAGGGCGGGCGTAAACACTCATTCCGCTGAAAACGTCGAGGAAGTACATATTAGCTTTTTGAAGGCCAAATCATTCTCGACAAAAGGGAAGGTCGGAAATACAACGGCTTTATGCAAAAGCTCATCATTAACAGGCGGTTTTTCTTGCGAATGCTGCTGGTTGTTTATTTGTTCCTATTTTTTCTTGTGAGCTTTTCGTTAAGCGTGCCGCCTGCGGATTTGCCGGTCTGTGGATTGACGTTTGTTGTAGCGGCTCTTGGATTGGTTCTGGCCCGTCGAGAAAGCCGTGCTTGGCGGGTGATCTGGACGATTGCGTTAATATTTTCTATTCTGCGCGGAGTCTTGGAGGTCGTGGCTGGTAACCATATTGCACACCAGCGTTCCAAGAGTGCGTCGAACTCAACCACCTATTTTCCTATGGCGGCGAGGATGGAATCCAGTTGTTTGCGTTCGATGTCGGTGGCGGTTCCGGCGACGATGTGTCCGGCGATGCTGCGCAAGATGTGGGCCTTGTCCGCCGGCAGACCTTTCAGCACATCGTTGAGCAGGGTTCTGATGATGGTGACGAAGGTATTACCGTTGTAATTGCAAAAGGGAGCCAGCCGGTGACATTGAAAACCGATTTGAAAAACTTCCGGCAGGGACAATTTCCGGGAACGGTTCCGTTCCCACAATTCTTTTGCCGGGGCATAGCCATCGGACGTGGGTTTGTGCAAGGCCTTGCGGGCTTCGCAAAGCGCGGCATTGATGGAAACGACCGCTTCCCAAGGAACTATTTGAAGCCAGTTTTTAACCAGTCCGGCCATTGCGGCTATGCGGACCTGGACTTTTTCATGCCGGCTTTAATCCGCTGCAAAGTCGCCACGCCTTCGCTTTTCATGTAGCCCTTGCCCGTCCGCGCCAGAACCGGTTCGGCGAGAAAGCGATGCTGCATGCGAAGTCCCTGCTTGATGGCTTCCTTCAGGAACTTGTTTTCAGCCATGGTCATATTGGCAAGATAACCAATGAATCCCCCAATCGCAAATCGAAAATCCCATTCTGCCTGGGAGCGCTGACGTCTCGTCGGCGGGTTGGGGCTGATCGTCGCAACGCAGCGGGCCGGCGGGACGCCGGCGCTCCCAGGAATGGAAGAATGGTGCGATGTTGGTATGTCGTTGAAACGAGGGTGAACCGGGCGCATTACCCGGAGCGCGGCTGTGTCTGAAAGACCAGCCGCAGCGGCCATGCAAGGAGTAACGTGTGGGAATTGAATCCAAAGCGTCTTGACGTTCGGGCGTGCTGCGGCTGGCGCTCCGCACACAGCCGCGCTCCGGAAAAAGAAAAAACGGCGCGGGTTTTTGGCCCGCGCCGTTGTCCCCAGCTCCTCCGGAGCGTGTGTTACACGTCGTAATACATGAAGAATTCGTATGGATGTGGGCGCAGGCGGATGGCATCGTGCTCCTTCCGCTTGGTGCTGATCCACATTTCGATGAAGTCTTCGGTGAAGACGTCACCCTTGAGCAGAAACGCATGGTCCTTTTGCAGGCAATCGAGCGCTTCGCTGAGACTGCCGGCAACGTTGGGAACCTTCTTCAGTTCTTCTGGCGGCAGTTCATAGATGTTCTTGTCGAGCGGTTCGCCCGGCTTGATTTTGTTCTGGATGCCGTCCAGACCGGCCATGAGCAGCGCGGCGAAACAGAGATACGGATTCGCGGCCGGATCCGGCGGGCGATATTCCAGGCGTTTGGACTTCGGGCTGTCGCTGTAGGTCGGGATGCGGACGGCGGCGCTGCGGTTGCGGGCGCTGTAGGCGAGGTTGACGGGGGCTTCGTAACCCGGCACGAGGCGTTTGTAGCTGTTCGTGGTGGGATTACAAATGGCGCACAGGGCCTTGGCGTGCTTGAGCAAACCGCCGGCGTAATAGAGCGCCATCTGGCTGAGGCCGCCGTATTCCTTGCCGGCAAAGAGCGGCTTGCCCTTGCTCCAGATTGACTGGTGCGTGTGCATGCCGGAGCCGTTGTCGCCGAAGAGCGGCTTGGGCATGAAGCAGGCGGTCTTGCCGTGTTTCTTGGCGACGTTCTTGATGACGTATTTGTAAATCATCATCCAGTCGGCGGCGGTGACGAGCGTGCTGAAACGGTAGTCAATCTCCGCCTGGCCGGCGGTGGCGACTTCGTGGTGCTGCTTTTCGATTTTGACGCCCAATTCTTCCATCGTCAGCACCATTTCGGTGCGGATGTCCTGCTGGGTGTCGGTGGGTGGGACCGGGAAATAGCCTTCCTTGTGCCGGATTTTGTTGCCGAGGTTCGGCATTTCATCGCGACCGCTGTTCCAGATGCCTTCCTCGCTGTCAATGGAGTAGAATGTGCCGTTGCACTTGGAGTCGAACTGGACGTTGTCGAAGATGAAAAATTCCGCCTCGGGACCGATAAACGCCTGGTCGCCGATGCCGGTGGAGACGAGATATTTTTCCGCCTTCTGCGCCATGCCGCGCGGGTCGCGGCTGTAAGGCTCCAGCGTGCCGGTTTCGGCGACGGTGCAGGTGAGGCTCAACGTCGTGACGGCGCAGAACGGATCAATGAACGCCGTGTTCGGGTCGGGCATCGCCAGCATGTCGGAAGCCTCGATGCTTTTCCAGCCGCGGATGGAGGAGCCGTCGAAACCGATGCCTTCGGCAAAAGTTTCCTCGGACAGTTCGCCGATGGGCATGGTGAAATGTTGCCAGGTGCCAAAGGTGTCCACGAACTTGATGTCCACCATTTTCGCTCCGGTCTTCTTGGCCAGTTCTAATACGCTCTTGGGTGTGCTCATGTTTTATTTTTTATGTTTGGTTTTAGTTTTCTGCAATCACGAAGTCATGCCGGCGCCAACCACACTGCCCGCGCCAACATGACCCCGCCGAATCTGTTTTTTTCCATTCTGGCTGATTCTTTTGATTCAATCAACCCGCTTGGTGATACCCTTCTTCGCCGTGGTCCGCAAGGTCAAGTCCGGCGACTTCCACTTCTTCACTCGGCCGCAATCCAACAATTGCCTTGACAATAAAGGCGATAACCGTCGTGCCCACAATCGCCAGCACCAGGGTCAGGCCGATGGCCTTGAGTTGTTCCAGCACCAGCGGCTGGAAGAATGAATCCGTCACCTGGGTCTTTAAGTTGGTGGCCAGGTTCGCATTTGCCGCATTGCGCGCCAGGCAACCGGTCAGGAAAGCACCGATCGTTCCACCAATCGCATGCACGCCGAAGGTGTCCAGCGCGTCGTCATAGCCAAACCACGATTTGACTTTGTAGCAAAAGAACCAGGGAATCAAGCCGGCGGCAACGCCGATAATTACCGCGCCCGTTGCCGTGACAAATCCACAGGCCGGGGTAATGACCACCAGTCCCGCCACCGCGCCGGAACAAAAGCCGAGCACGCTCGGTTTGCCCCTCACCAGCCATTCCATCATCGGCCAGACGAAGGAGGCAACCGCTGTGGCCAGCGTTGTGGTCATGAAGGCATTGGCGGCGATGACGTCGGCGCCGACCGCGCTGCCGGCGTTAAACCCGTACCAGCCCACCCACAACATTCCGGTGCCGATCATGCAAAGCACCATGCTGTGCGGCGCCATGTTTTCCCGGCCGAAGCCAATGCGTTTGCCGAGAATGATGCAGAGAATGAGCGCCGACCAGCCGGAGGTCATGTGCACCACCGTGCCGCCCGCGAAGTCAATGGCCTTGATCCCCGCCTTCGCGTTCCAGACACCGTTCATGAAGCCGTCAATTCCCCAGATCATGTGGGCTTGCGGGAAGTAAACGACGAACATCCACAGCGTCATGAACAGGAAGATGGCCGAAAATTTCATGCGCTCGGCAATGGCGCCGAGGATGAGCGCCGGCGTGATGATGGCGAACATCAGTTGGTACATCGAAAAGACGTTGTGCGACACCCAATACGAATAATCGGTGTTCGGGGCGGATGTGACATTGTTAAGGAAGGCAAAGCCCAAGCCTCCTAAAAACTTTCCGCCGCTGTGGAAGACCAGGCTGTAACCGCAAAGCCACCACAGAATGGTGACCAATCCTGTGATGAGCAGGCATTGCGCCATCACGGAGAGGATGTTTTTGCGGCGAACGAGACCGCCGTAGAACAGCGCCAGTCCGGGCAGCGTCATGAACAACACCAAAGCGGCGGAAGTCATTTGCCAGGCGTTGTGCCCGGGACCGGGAACCCCCACGGTCGTTGGAGCGGTAATGGTCAGATTGCCATTGGTGTCCTTCGGCAAAGCGCCGGTCGGATCGCCATTGTTGATGTAGGCTTCGAGCGCCGAAAGGCGTTGTTCAACGGTTGGCGCCGGCAGATTTGTTGCCGTGTCCGCGCGCAGCGGCAAAGCGCCAAGGGCAATAGTGGTTATTAAAGCGATGGTCAGAAGATATGTTTTCATGGTCGTTTCAAATAAAGGTTTATGTGGTTCCATGAGTTCAAACGGCTGACTCGCCTTTTTCTTCCGTGCGAATCCGCACGGCCTGCTCCACGGAGGAGACAAAAATCTTGCCATCGCCGATTTTGCCGGTTTTGGCCGCTTTGGAAATCGCCTCCACCGCCTTGGTCAATTGCTGGTCGGTCACAACCAGTTCGATTTTGATTTTCGGCAGGAAGTCCACCGTGTATTCGCTGCCGCGATAGATCTCGGTGTGGCCCTTCTGGCGGCCGAACCCCTTGACTTCGCTCACGGTCATGCCTTCGATGCCAATTTCGCCGAGGGCATCCTTGACTTCATCGAGCTTGAACGGTTTGATGATCGCTTCAATTTTTTTCATTTTATGCTGGGTTGAGTTGTTGGTTCCGGCCAAGCCCGCCGGGGCTGCTGGTGAGGGGAGCAGGACACACCGGGTCTGGTCGAGCCGCTTTTAGCAACGGCAATGCCAGCACATCAAATTCTTCCCGCAGCTCGCGCAACACCTTGATGCGCAACAGGACATTTTTTATCTGCTAGAGACAAGACCCTTCCAACGCTGTTGCGTTTTGCGCAGCGAGAGCATTCTTCACCACCACGCCTCCCGACATTTCCACAGTGAACTAATCTCATTTTGTTTGGCGATCTTCACAGGGCGGAAGCGGCGGGCGCCTTGCGGCACCCGCCTCCCCCTCCTCACCCAGCAACCAACCACAACGATTTCTCGCTGTAGTTGGAAATGGTGTTCGCAGTTGCTTCACGCAGCCATTTTTCCCGGTTCTGAATTTTTGTTTTCGCAAGACTCGATTAGCAAACTTCTGTCGCGGGGCGAGCAAAACAGGACAAGTTTTGTAGTTAGCAAAACAGGAATCTCCTTGTCCGCAGCCCGTCTTGAAGGCGGGCGAGCGGAGCGATGCCCGACGAAAAGACGGGCTGCGGACAA
>Ga0224553_1000247_pt1 | contig 26422 bp, 24 predicted proteins | sample 714S21014metaG_FD_179897 | JGI IMG/M metagenome (GOLD analysis project Ga0224553, IMG submission 179897) | Peat soil microbial communities from Stordalen Mire, Sweden - 717 S2 10-14 | ecosystem: Environmental > Terrestrial > Soil > Wetlands > Peat | place: Sweden: Norrbotten County, Stordalen... | reverse complement strand
GAGAGCTGGTCGATCTGCAAGTGTTGAATAGGAGACCGAAAAGCTGGATTAGACCAAGAAACTCCAATCGGTGAGTGTGATTACCTGTTCTGGCCCCACCGTGATCACTTGATTTGGCCCCACTTGGCTACCAGCATCGGTGAGGTTCGCCGCTAACCCGGCGGGCTGGAAGTCTTGGGCCATGACCAAGAGGACCAAAGTGGAATTGTTCGAGCAGATTCGCAAAGCCCATGTCGGAAGTGAGAGTCCGTCAATTCGGGACCTGGCGCGCACATACGGCGTGCACCGGCGAACGGTGCGCCAGGCACTGAGCGACCCGGTGCCGCCACCGCGCAAGGTCACCCCACGAACGTCGCCGTCGCTCGAACCCTGGAAGAAGACTATCCAGGACTGGATCGAGGCTGACCGCGACGTGCCGAAGAAGCAGCGACACACGGCCCGACGGGTCTTCCAGCGCCTGGTCATCGAGCACGGCGCCGAGGTGAGCGAGTCGTCGGTTCGCCGCTACGTGGCGCTGCTCAAGACGAACCGTTCGTTGAGTGTGGACAAGGTCTGCGTGCCCCAGACCCACCCGCTCGCCGAGGAGGCCGAGGTTGACTTCGGACAGTTCCACTTCTACTTGAACGGCGTCATGGTCGAGGCGTGGATGTTCGTGATGCGCCTCTCGGCGAGTGGCAAGGCGTTTCACTTCGCCTCATTCAACCAGGCCCAGGAGGTCTTCATCGAAGGACACGTGCGCGCCTTCGAGCACTTCGGTGGCGTAGTCACGCGCGTGCGCTACGACAACCTGAAGACCGCGGTCGTGCGAGTGTTAAAGGGACGCAGCCGCGTGGAGACCGAGCGATTCGTGGCACTGCGCAGCCACTACCTATTCGACTCGTTCTTCTGTTTGCCCGGGGTCGCAGGTGCCCACGAGAAGGGCGGGGTCGAGGGCGAGATTGGACGGTTTCGTCGCCGTCACCTCGTGCCGGTGCCGAACGTGGCGAGCCTCGCCGAGTTGAACGCATTGATCGAGGCCGGTGACGTGGCCGACGACACTCGTCACGTGGACGGACGCTATCTCAGCGTGGGTGAGCACTTCGCCCTCGAGGCCGCGCACCTGGCGGCGCTGCCCACCGAGCGCTTCGCCAGCGAGCTACTGCTCAGCTGTCGGGTCGACACCAAAAGCCGGATCTGCGTGCGCCAGAACTTCTACTCGGTGCCCGTCACTTACGCCGGCCAGCGAATCACGGTGCGACTCGGGGCCAACATCGTCGCCGCCTACGACGGGACTCGCGTGCTCGCGCGTCACGACCGGGCCCCGGGCAAAGGACGAGAAGTCCTCGTGCTCGATCACTACCTGGAAACCCTGCGCGTCAAGGCCGGCGCGCTCGCGGGCTCGAGCGCGCTCGCCCTGGCGAGAGCGAGCGGTCGCTTCAACTCCACCCACGAAGAGTTCCTGTCCCGCGCGCGCCGCGCGAACGGGGACGCCGCGGGAACCAGGGCCATGATCGAGGTGCTGTTGCTCGAGCGCACCATGAAACCCTCGGCGGTCGATGAGGGCATGGCGCGCTGTCTGCGCGTGGGAACGCTCGATCCGGCGCTCGTGGCCATCGAAGCGCGTCGTTCACTCGAAGAGGCCCGCGTCGTTCCCGAGAGCGACCCGGCACTGGCGCACTACGACCGCCCCGCGCCGAGCGTGGCGCACTACGACGAGCTGTTGGGGGTCAGCTGATGGCGGGCGCCACCTCCGACGCCGCCCTAGCCTCGATTGAACTGAGCGCTCGCAGCCTGCGCCTGCCGACGGTTCGCCAGGTCGCCAGTTCCCTGGCGAGTGACGCCGAGCGCCACCAGTTGACCTACCTCGACTACCTGAGCCAGGTGCTCTGTGCGGAGCTGGACGACCGCGAAGAGCGCCGGCGCCAGCGCCGGGTGAAGGCCGCCAACTTCCCACGCATGAAGCTGCTCGCCGAGTTCGATCTGGCGGCCGCGCCACTCGTGAAGGCAGCGACGGTGGCGATGCTTCGCTCGGGTAGTTACCTCGAGCGCGGCGACCCCGTCGTGCTGCTCGGCGACTCGGGCACCGGCAAGAGTCACCTGCTGATTGGGCTCGGGGTCGCGGCCTGCGAACTCGGACACAGCGTGCGCTACGTCACCTGCGCCCAACTGGTCAATGAACTCGCCGAAGCGGCCGACGAGAAGCGCCTCTCCAAACTCATCGCCCGCTACGGACGCGTGGACCTGTTGCTGCTCGATGAACTTGGCTACGTGGCCCTCGACTCGCGCGGAGCCGAACTGCTCTTCCAGATTCTCACCGAACGCGAGGAGCGCTCCTCGGTCGCCACGGCGTCGAATCTGCCGTTCTCCGAGTGGGGCAAGGTGATCAACGACGCCCGGCTGGTGGCGGCCATCATCGACCGGTTGACCTTCAACGCCCACATCATCGAGACCGGCACCGACAGCTACCGACTGCGATCGACGAAGGCCAAGCGCGCGGCGAAGCTCTGACTCAGCGCAGTCGCTGGAGCGTCGCGTTCGCCACCGCGAGACTGAAATGCTCGGGGTCAAACGGACCACCGAACCACTCGGTCATCGACTCGTGTTCCTCGTGACGAGGGTTAGCCATAATGACCTTGAACTCCTCGAAGCCGGAGGTCCCACCGCAGTCTTCGGGGGGACGTGCTCTGGCGCCGTCGATGCAGACCGCCCGACGAAGAGTGACCTCCACGTTCTCGACGGACTCGACTTCCATGTCGTGCACCCAGAAGTCGCCGAAGTCGTATTCATAGGTGAACCGGTCGCCCGCAGCGAGCAGTCGGTGCAGCTTGACGCCGTGCTCGTCGAGGTCCTCCTCCTCGTCCTCAAACCACTCATCGTGAGGGACGCTATAGCGAGAGTCACCGATGTTGAAAGCGTGCAGGTGATAGTCCCACCAGCCAAAGACCGCCTGGGTCACGTCGTGGAGTTTGTCCAGCGGCATCGTCGCGGGGACCAGGACACGGCGCCAGATCTCGGGATCAGTCTCGCGCAGTGAGATCCGCAACTGGAAGATTGTCTTCGCCGTTGGAAGTTCACGCTTTTGAGTCACTTCGTCAGATTAGAAGCCGCCTCACCACCGAGGAGGAGTGAGTGCCGGTCGACGGTGACTCCAATGATCAACCGAACCTCTGCAGCGCGACATTGATCTCGCTGAGGTCGCACAACTCAGGATCGAAGTAATCACCGATCCACTCGGTCATGTCGTCGAACTCCTCGTGATCGGGATCGCTGAGCACCTCAAGCAGGTGGACATAGCCCCACGCGCCACCGCAGTCCTCGAGCGGGCAAGCTCGTTGACCGTCGAGGCACACCGCGAACTTGAGACCGACAATCGACATCGACTGGTCCTCGATCACGATCTCGTGTTGCCAGTCGTCGCCGAAGTCATAGGCGTAGTGAAAACGCCGAAGGTCCCCGAGCGCTTCCACGAGGGTGACCGACTTCTCATCGAGTTCCTCTTTGGGGTGATCTTCGTATTGCGCACCGAACACTTTGCTTCCGATGGAGAAGCTGTGCAGGTGCGAGTCGGTCCAACCCATGGCAACCTGAAACACGGCGTGGAGATCGGAAAGCCGAATATCGCCGGGAACGAGCAGCCGGCGCCACACAGCGGGCAGCACATCATCCAGGGTGATTCTCAACTGAATTATGGGCTTTTCGACAGGATCTTTCCGGGCGGACGACATCCCTGAACATTACGCGAGCCGAGATTCTCCATCGAGCGCGATAGGTGGGGCCAAATCAAGTGATCACGCTGGGGCCAAATTGACTTGACATTCCCACCAGTGTGCGAATCGTGATGAATCGCGCCGGGAAGGCGAGGGACCAAGTCATTTCCAACATGGCGTGGTCGCTCATGGGTCTGGTCTTGTGGTGTTGCAGAAATACGAGGCCTCGAACGAGGCCTGTTGACGCCCAGCTCTTCCGGAGCGATTTATGCGCGAACTTGTATGTCAACCTGGGTGCTTTGGTGACACAACTGATTTGGTGGTGCCTCGCGACTGTGTTAAACCGCACTTAGGGGCTAGGCGAAGGGAATTAGCACGATGAGTGGAAAGTTCTGGAAACGTCCGGCAGTCCTGGTTTCGGTTCTCGTTGCGATTGTCCTGGTTGTGGTGGTTCTGGTCTTCGTCTCCGGCAGTAAGGGGGCGTCGAGGCCTTCCGCTCCCCAATCGGTCTCCGCTGCAGCAGCCAAGTCCTCGGCGGTGGTCAGCTGGTCCGCACCTTCCTCCGACGGTGGTAGCGCAATCACCAGTTACGTGGCAACGTCGCACCCGTCCAGCAGAACTTGTACCACGACCGGTACCACGACCGGTACCACGTGCACGGTCTCGGGACTGGTGAATGGAACGTCCTATACGTTCACTGTCGTCGCCAGGAACAAAGTCGGGGCTAGTACCAGTTCGCTCCCTTCCAAGAGCGTCACGCCGAAGGCGTCAATCGTGAGCCCACCCGCACTGACCGCCAAGCCCTCAGTCAATCTCACTAACGGCGCGACCGTGAAGGTGTCCGGCACGAACTTCACGCCCAACGATCAGGTGTTCCTCGTAGAGTGCCTCGCCACGGCCAGCGGACAGGGCGGTTGCGACACCGCCACCGCCACGCCCGTGACGATCACGGCCGCCGGTCTGTTGCCCAGCTCGACCTTCAAGGTCGTTACCGGCAAGATCGGCAGCGGAACCTGCGGCACGACCGCCTCGAACCTCAAGAGTTGCGTCATCAGCGCGGGCAACGCGAGCGGCGGCGACACGGCGACCGCGCCGATTCGTTTCCAAGCGCCATCGGTAAATACCACGACGACCATGAAGGCCGGCGGGGTCACAACGACCACGAGGCCGAAGACGACAACGACCACGAGGCCGAAGACGACAACGACCACGACGCCAACTTCGAATAACGTGTCGTTCAAAGGTTCGTACTCGGGTACTTTCACGGTGCTCATCGTGAACAACAACTCCACATCAGGGTCGGCAACGGTGACATCGCTGAACGGCTCGGGCACCGGCACTGATCTCGGTTCAAGTACCTTGAGTGGTTCGGGCCAGGTCCCCACTACGGCGACGAACTCGGGCTTCAGCTTCACCGGGAGCGGGAGTCTCTCGGGGTCGGGCAGCACGTTGACGGTAGTGGTCGTGAGTTCCTCCGCTAACGTCCCTGATGGTGCCGGAACTGGGACGCTCAGTGGCGTGGCCAAGATCACCGGTGGCACGGGCAAGTTCGCCGGCGCCACCGGTTCGCTGCAGTTCAGCGGATCCTTCAATCTCACCGGAATTGGTTCCGGAACGCAGACACCGTCCTTCACGAGTTCTCTGTCCGGCACGATTAATCTGTAGCGCTGGACGGCGCAGGTTGCCGAACCAGTTTCTTAGGCTAATTGATGGTCAAGCCGCCAGTGCCTGGTTGCGAACCTGTTGCGTCGGGCCAGCGACAAAATCCAGGCCCCGGCCAGGTCAGGCCGCCAACGCCGGTGTTGCGGGGATGGCGGTACGCGCCTTTGGGTTCATCACGTTTCCTGGGAAGAAACAATTGCTACATCAGACGAGCGTTGATTGAGGTTCGCCGTGGAGCTGAGTGTGCCGCATTCCGGCGACTGCGCTCATCGACGCTTAAGGAACGTCAAGTAGAACGCCACGAACACCAGGACAATTCCGATATTCACTATCAGCCGCCCCAAGATGTGGTGCCTGAAGAACAGAACGTCCACGCCGACGACGGCAGCTACCAGTGCGAGCACGTAGAGTGCGGCGGCTGTCCTTGTTCCCATCGATCCAACCTAGTCAAACCGGCCACACCGCCAGTCTCCAGTCGCAGATTGTGCACATCCCCCCCGCCCACGGGCCGCGGGTGTTCAGCGGTAGAGTTTCGAGTTAGAGCCAAGTCAAGTACTCAACGGAGGCATCTTCCTTGAACAAGAGGAGATCAACAATGGCCGCAACGCTGAAACTGACGCATAAAGCAATCGGAGTCGAGGTCCGACGTGGCACGTACGACATCGTGGTTGACGGTCAGCGTGCCGGATCACTCGATATGAACGACACGATCGAGATACCAATCGAACCTGGACGGCACACCCTGCAAGTTCGCAGTGGCCGAAACTCCAGCCGAACTCAGACCTTCGATGCCGCCGAGAGCCAAACTGTCGCCTTCCGATGCACCGGGAAGAGTTTTCTGCCGATCTTCCTCGCGTCCTTCGTCGTCCCCAGCCTGGCGCTCCAGCTCCGCCGTACAGCCAATGATCGGGATCTGTGACGACATCGTCCCAGGCCGAGATCAAGCGGAAACAAACGCCGTACTGATGCAAGCAAACCTGAGTTTCAGCCGACAAGACGGCTGTCACCCGGGGACGAACCTAACTCGCGATCGACCATTGTTCAATCCGCAATTAGATTGTGCGGGTCGGCCCTCCGAAACGAACCTGCAAGCTAAATGGAGCTAAGGGGATTGGAACCCCGATCACTTGCATTTCCAGTTCGCCGATAGCTGCTCGCAATCGCACGCGCAGTGAATCACTGCTGCTGGACTCTACCGAAGTCCTTGCGTGAGTTCGACCAAGTCGCTGGGCCTACGGTTCTTCACTCTCTAGTACACCTTGGGAACATTGTCGTGCCGAGCTTCGAGGGTACAACCGGCGACGGCTGGAAGATGGTTAGGGCCACGACCACCGCTACCCCCGATGCAATACTTCGGGTAGACACCGATCTAGTGCGCGGTCGAGATGCCGATCATTCGTTGGCACGGGTCGCAGCGCCAGGAAGGTGGCCGGTCTGTCTCAGGATCTTCTTGAACGTTCGACCGGTCGCCCGGCGATAGGCCATCTCGACGAGGAAGCTCGCGGCGAGGGTGACGCCCAGCGCAATGGCCGAGGACGGCGCCGTGCTGACCATGTTGTAGAAGAGAACCGCAAAGAGGGACAGGCACGTGACTACCGAAGCCACGACGGGCCACGCCTTGGCGCCGGTCTGATCTCGGATTCTGAGATGACCGATGCTGACCGCTGCGTACACGAGGAGGAACCCGGCACTGCCCATGGAGGCAACGGCGCTCAGGGGGAAGACCAGGACGAAGACGAGGACCAGGCCCGAAGTTATGAAGAGCCCATCCACGTCACGACCCCACAGATTGCGATCGAACCCCGGCGGGAGACCCCCGTTCTTGGCGATCTGATAGGCAATATTCGTCGAGCCGAACAGAGTGGCATTCACCGCTGACGCCGTGGAAAGCAGCGCCGCGATGGCGATCAACCTGAAGCCGGCCTGGCCGAGCGACGGTCGGGCCGCCACCGCCAGGGCCGAGTCCCCGAGCCCTTTGAGAGAGGCGAGGGGTACGTTGGTCACCACGCCGGTGCTGATCAACACATAGAGCATAATCACGATGGCGACGCTTCCGTAGATGGCGCGCGGCAGCTCAATCGCGGGCTTGGCCATGTTCGCCGCCGCATTGGTGATCAGGCCGAAGCCCTCGTAGCCAACGAACACGACTCCGGCGCCGGTCAGTATTCCGAGGGAACCCGGCCATGAAGAAGGAGCCAGCCGAGCCAGATCGTGTCTGGTGAGCGCGACATAGGCGGCGACGATGAAGACGATAAGGATGGCCACCTTGAGGATCACGATGGCCGACTCGGCCCGGCCCATGATCCGGCTGCCGAGAAAGTTGACCGCCATGAAAGCGAGGACCACGCCCACCGCCCAGGTCTTCGCAGGGAGGCGGATGAAGGTGTTGGCGTACGCGGCGAACGCGGTGGCGTAGAGGGCGATCGTGATGATGTAGCTGAAGTACTGGAAGAGGTTGAACGATCCCGAGACCGTGCCCTCGCCGAAGCCGCGAACGATGAAGGTGACCGAGCCCCCGACGCTGGGGAAAGTCTTGCCGAGTGCCACATAACTGTAGGCGGCGAGACCGGCCACGACCCCGCCGATTACGAAGGAGATCGGCGTGGCGGAGCCGGCGAGACCCGCCACCACCCCGAGGACCGAGAAGATCCCGGCGCCGACCATGGCGCCGACTCCGATGCTGAGCGCGGCGACCACACCGATGGACGATTTCTTGGCCGGATTCGTCATTGGCCCCCTTGACCTCTACGGCAAAGAACCACGTCTCTCACTTCTCGGCGAGCAGTTCATCCTTGGCCTTACCGAGCGCCGTCAAACTGTCCGCTGGCACTTCGGGAGGCTTCAGGCCCATCTGGTCGATCGCGTCCACGACGATGCCGCCGACCAGGGCGCGCAGCGCGTACTTGTGGTCGGCCGGCACCACGTACCACGGCGCCCAGGCGGTCGAGGTGGCGCTCAGCGCCTCCTCGTACGCGCCCTGGTACTCGTCCCAGTGCTGGCGCTCGGCGAGGTCGGCCACGGAGAACTTCCAGTTCTTGGCCGGGTCCTCCAGGCGGCTCAGGAAGCGTTTCTTCTGCTCCTCTTTGGATACGTGCAGGAAGACCTTCACGATTCGCGTCTTGCTGCGGTGCAAATGGTGCTCGAAGGCGTTGATGTCGCCGTAGCGGTCCTTCCAGAACTTCTCGTTCGGCCCACCGCTCGGCATGTCGTGGCTCTTGTCCAAGAGGTCGGGGTGCACGCGGGTCACCAGCACGTCCTCGTAGTAGGAGCGGTTGAAGATGCTGATGGCTCCGAGCTCGGGTAGCGCCTTCGAGCATCGCCACAGGAAGTCGTGGCTGAGCTCCTCGGCCGAAGGCTGCTTGAAGGACTCCACCCGGCAGCCCTGGGGATTGACCCCCGACATTACGTGCTTGATGGTCCCGTCCTTGCCGGCCGCGTCCATGGCTTGGAGCACGATCAACAGTGCGTGCGTGCCGTCCGCCCACAGCAGTTCCTGCGCCGCGGCGAGTTCGTCGACGAACTCCCTGAGGTCCTCTTCGGCGACCTTCTTGTGGTGCTTGTCGTGGCCGTCCTTGTTCTCGGGACCCAGCCAGTCGGCGGCCACGTGCTTGGTGCTGCGCCCGTCGAGGCCGGCGGGCCCTCCCGGCTTGACCCTCATCTCGCCGAGGACTTCCTTGTTGAGCTTCATGTCGTCGCTTCTTTCTGTGGCGTATCGTGTGCGTCCTTGACGTCGACGTGCGCCTCGCACCATTCGCACCGCCGGCGACCATCGGTGCCCGCCCTCGCGTGGCCGTCGCGGGTGATCTCCTGTCCGTAGGGGCACGCGACGAGGTCGTGAAAGACGGGGTCGTCCGGGCTGGTGTCGACATCGGTGTGAAACGGCGCCACGACGGCGTGCGTCTCGCACCACTCGCAGCGTCGACGATCACCCGTACCCGCGATGTCGTGCCCGTCGTGGAGGATCTCCTTGCCGTAGGGGCACGCGCTGGTGTCGTGGTACACCGGCTCGCCCGGGCTGGTGTTGACGTCGGTGTGAAACGCGGCGACGCTCGCGGCCATCGCGGCCAGGTCGGCTCGCGAACGGCATCCGTTCGCCGAACCTGCGTCGTCCGCGGCGGCACCCGACGGATCGAGTATCCGGTACCCGAGTAACTTCACCCGGTCGGTGGCGACGAACCACACCAGCGCGTAGCCCCACACGAGGGCCGCGTAGCGCCACCCGAGTGGCGTCATGAAGATCCCGAACACCGCGATGCACGTTGCCAGTGCCTGCGTGCCGATCACGGCCAGCAGGAGAATACGGGCGGGACGGATGGACCAGAACGGGCCGCGGGTACGGGCCTGGAAGATCGTGAGATGCCCGGCCACCGACAACGTGAGGTACATCATGGTCTGGAGCTCGGGGTGGCCGAGGTGGAAGACCCGGTCGCCCAGGTAGAACATGCCGAACGCGGCCACGGGGCCAACGACCCCCAAAATGGTGGCCATCCCGAGTACGACGCGCATGTTCCACGCCTCGGGCTGATTGCGGTAGCGGACGTTGTCGTAGGCGATGGACAGGATGGCCCCGTCGTTGAGCAGGGCGAGCAGGACGATCTGCATGGCCGTCACCGGGAAGAAGTTGAAGATCAGGATCACGAGCGAGATGAACAGCAGGACGCGCAGCGTCTCGGCGATCCGGTAGATGGCGTAGCTGTTCATTCGCTGGAAGATCTTGCGGCTCTCCTTGATCGCGTCAATGATCACGGACAGGCCGGGCGTGGTGAGCACGATCGAGGCCGCCGCGCGCGCCGCGTCGGTCGCGCTGGACACGGCAATGCCGCAGTCGGCTTTTTTGAGAGCGGGGGCGTCGTTGACACCGTCACCGGTCATACCGACAATGTGGCCCCGCTTCTGGAGCACGTCCACGATGTGGTACTTGTGCTCCGGGAACACCTGGGCGTAGCCGTCGGCGCTTTCGACTGTTCTGGACATCGCCGCGGTCTCGGTGCGCTTCGTGTCGCCCAGGCTCGAGGCGTCGAGGATGTCCGTGCCCATCCCGAGGGTCCTGGCGGTCTCCGAGGCAATGGCGAGCGCGTCGCCGGTGACCATCTTGACTTCGACGCCCATCTGGCGCGCCGTGGCGATGGTCGCCTTCGCGTCGGCGCGCGGAGGATCGAACAGGGGCAGCACGCCGAGGAACTGCCAGGCGCCGTTTCCTTCGGCACGCGCTACGCCGAGTGAGCGGAACCCGCGCGCGGCGAACTCGTTAACCGCCTGGTCGACGCTTGCCTTCACCTGCTTGGCGTTGGAGGAGAGTTTGAGGATCACCTGGGGCGCTCCCTTGGTCACCTTGAACGAGGAGCCCTTCGCGGCCTTTACCGTTGCCTCGGTGCGCTTGCCGACCGGCTCGAACGGCTGGAAGTGCTCCACGTGGTATCTCCGCAGCGCCTGGTCGCTCGCCAGTCCACCGAGGACCGCTAGGTCGATGGTGTCATTGTCGTCGGCGCGCGACGCCAGCGCCCCGGCCAAGACGACGTCGTCGACCGAAACCCCCTCCACGGCAAAGGGGTCGCCGAGTGTCAACTTGTTCTGGGTCAGGGTGCCGGTCTTGTCCGTGCAGAGCACGTCCACCCCAGCGAGTTCCTCGATCGCGACGAGCCGGCTGACGATGGCCTTCTTCTTCGCGAGCAACCTTGCGCCGACGGCCATGGTCACCGACAGCACCGTCGGCATCGCGACGGGAATCGCCGCCACCGTGAGGACGAGGGCGAACTGGAGCGTGTCGAGGAACGGGTCGCCGCGAATGATTGAGACGACGATGATCACGCTCACCATCGTCAAGGCCAGGATGATCAGGTACGTCCCGATCCTCAGCACGGCGCGCTGGAAGTGACTGATGGTTTGGCTGTCCTGGACGAGCTCGGCGGTCTTGCCGAAGTACGTGTTCGTGCCCGTGGCGTAGACAAGGGCGCCGATCTCGCCCTGGCGGATAATGGATGCGGAGAACACCGAGTCGCCCGGACCACACGTGGCGGGCAGCGACTCACCGGTCAGCGCCGATTGGTCGACCTCGACCGGGTCTCCCTCGAGCAGTCGCGCGTCGGCGGGGACGATGTCACCCAGGCGCAGCCGGATGACGTCGCCCGGGACGAGCTCTCGCGCCGGGGGATTGATCCACTGGCCGTCGCGCAACACCCGGGCCTTGATCGCGAGCTCCGCCTTCAGGGCGTCGATGGCCTTGCCGGCTTGGTGCTCTTCCCAGAACCCGATGCTGGCGTTGGCGAGCAGCAAGATCAAAATGATGATGAAGTCGGGCCAGTGGCCCAAGACGCCCGATAGAACGACGGCGACCTCGATCATCCATGGGATTGGCCCCCAGAAGTAGCTCAGGAACTTCAGGAACTGGTTGACCTTCTTCGCTTCGATCTCGTTCGGGCCGTACTGTTCCAGGCGGGTGGTCGCCTCGGCCTGGGTGAGACCCTTCGGCGACGACACGAGGCGCTTCTCCACCTCGGCGAGGGGCAGAGTCTTCAGGTCGTCGTTCGTGCGGGACTTTGATTTGGGCTTCGCGCCATGACCCTCGGACGGGGGACCGTCAGACTTCGCACTCGACATGTCGCACTCCTTCGTATGGCACACGCCTGATGATTCCGACGCTACGTCTCCTCACGGCCACATGCCTCGCGACGGGACTGCGACTGTTCATCAGCCTGCGAGTTCTTGGGTCAAAGGACGGAGGATACGTGATGTCTTTAGTATATGCAATAATTAGTGTATGAACAAACCTGCCTACGAATCGGCCGACTCGGTGGTCGACGCCGTCCTGTCCGCCAGCCGGGTCCTCGTCGCGGTCGCTGCCCGGTCGCTGTCCGACATCGCCGAGGAGGTCACGCTCACCCAGTACCGCACGCTCGTCGTGCTCGCGTCGCGCGGACCCCAGAATCTGGTTGGGTTGGCCGAGGCGGTCGGGGTGACGCCGGCGACGGCAACACGGATGTGCGATCGGCTCGTGAAGAAGAAGTTGATCGTTCGTCAATCGGAACAGGACGACCGTCGCCAGGTCCGCCTCGCGCTGTCGAAGAAGGGTCTCAAGCTGGTCGGTGCCGTCACGGATCGACGCCGTCGAGAGATCGAAGCGATCCTCAGGACGATCGCTCCCGAGGAGCAGACCGTTCTCGTGCAGGCCCTGAGCCAGTTCGCGGCCGCGGCGGGGGAGGTCCCCGAACAGGACTGGTCGACCGGGTGGGACCTCTAGATGCCCCGTAGCAACCTGCTCGGCACGCGCCGGTGGCAACGAGGAATGCGGTCGCTTCAGGTGCGCACCGGCCGGTGGCTCGCGTCGGCGACCTACACCCAGAAGTGGCTCGTGCTGGGCACGATCGTCGGCATCATCGCGGGACTCGGCGCCGTCGTCTTCTACGAGGCACTGCGCCTGGCCACGTACTTCTTCCTCCAGGTGCTCGCGGGTTACAAGGTCCCTCTCCCCGCGAGTGAGGGCGGGGTCGTGGCGTCCTCTCACTTCGCACGACCGTGGGCGATTCCACTCATCGCGTGCGTGGGCGCACTGGCCGGAGCGGTCCTGGTCTTCGCCGTGGCGCCGGAAGCCGAGGGCCACGGTACCGACGCGGCGATCGCTGCGGTGCATCACAACCCCCGCGGCGTGCGGCTGCGCACCGTCTTCGTGAAGATCGTCGCCTCGGCGCTCACCATCGGTTCGGGCGGCTCGGGCGGACGAGAGGGGCCGACGGGCCAGATCAGCGCGGGGTTCGGTTCGTTCCTCGCTCGGTTCCTCGACCTCAGTCCCGCCGACGCGCGCATCACCGTCGCGAGCGGGATCGGCTCGGGTATCGGGGCGATCTTCGGGGCTCCCCTCGGGGGCGCAGTGCTGGCCACCGAGATCCTCTACCGCGACGACTTCGAGGTTGAAGCCCTGCTGCCGTCGTTCATCGCGTCCATCGTGAGCTACGCGGTGTGGGGGTCCTTCGAGGGCTTCGGACCACTCTTCGGCTACGTCGGGAACTACCAGCTCACCAGCGCCGTGCAGTTGGGGTGGTTCGGGATCATCGGCATCCTCGGCGGACTGGTTGGCCTGCTCTACGCCAAGAGTTTCTACGGCATGGCCGCGTTCTTCAGCCGGCTCAGCATCCCTCGCTGGGTCCGTCCGGCGATCGGTGGCCTGATTGTCGGCTGCATTGCGCTGGCTATCCCCGAGGTGCTCGGCACCGGCTACGGCTGGATCCAAGTGGGCCTCGGAGCCCAGCTCCTGCACATCCCGCTCTGGATCGTGCTCATCTTGCCCTTCGCGCGCATCGCGACGACCGGACTCTCGATTGGCTCGGGCGGCTCGGGCGGCATCTTCGGACCCGGCATGGTGATCGGCGCCTTCGTCGGGGCCGCGGTCTGGCGCCTGCTCGAACCGGTCGTGCCGAGTCTTGGCCACGACCCCGCCCCTTACGTCATCGTCGGGATGATGGCCTGCTTCGGGAGCATCTCGCGGGCGCCGCTCGCGGTGATGCTGATGGTGGCCGAGATGACGGGAACGCTCTCGCTGATCGTGCCAGCGATGCTGGCCGTCGGCTTGGCGACGCTCATCGTGCGACGCAACGACGACACCATTTATCGCAGTCAGCTGCGCAGTCGGGCCGAGTCCCCGGCGCACCGCATCCTCACCGGTCTTCCACTACTCGCGCTCGCGACCGCCTCGCAGGCCATGGCCCCGGCTCGATGCGTGCTGGTCGAGCCCGGTGAGCCTTCGACGTTCCTTACCCAAATGGAGGAAGGCGAGGTCAGCGCCGCCCCGTTGGTCGACGCGCAGGGTCACTACATCGGGGTAGTCACAATGGAGGCACTTCAGAAGGGCGCCGGCGCCGCCAGCGCCGTGGACGTCGAAGGCCTGGTCGACTCCACCTTCGCACCGATCCACGAATCGGTGCATCTGGACGTCGTCCTCGACACCCTGACCTCGACGCCCCAGACGTGGGCGGCCGTCATCGACGACGAGCGTCGGGTCGTCGGCACGATCGCCATCACGGACATCGTGCGCAACTACCGCCGAACGATGCAGGCCAATCTGCGTCGAGCCTCTGAGTTAGGCGGTTCCACTGGAATCTCCGAGATCACGGTGGCGAACGATTCCCCGCTCGTCGACTCACCGCTGCGTTCATCGTCGATACCGCGCGGTGTGCTGATCACCGCCATAGAACGTGGGCGTGACGTCATTCGACCGAATGGTGAGACCATCATCAAAGCCGGCGATCGTCTGATGGTGCTCGGCGGTTCGGACGATCTGGACGTTCTCGGTCAACTCGCATCGTCAATGCAGTAGCAAATCGCACTGGTGAATTGGGGCAGGGCAGTCTCGCAAAGATGCAGAAATCTGCGGTATGAAAACACAGTGTCAGCCCGTAGATTCTGTCTCCTTCGCGATCTTCAGCATATTGGAGGGATGGAATGTGGGATTTACTCAGCACGATTTCGTGTGGAAATTCGAAAGTCCCTGGCACTACTGGTGGGCCGCCTGGGTCTCGATCCCAGCGCCTGAGGATTAAAAGGCCACCGAGTTCATTATTCTCTATTCATTAGATTCAGAGAACCCCATATTCGTAGGGGTTTGCGTTCAGTGCGTTCAGTGCGTTCCGTGGCTATCAAGAAATGTTAGGGATGAAATTAGGGATTTTTCCGCCCGATCCTGGCGTCCGCGATTCAACAACGGCCAGCGCGCGGCAGGGGATCATTCCTCCGCCGCAGTAAGAAATCGCCTGGCGTAACATCACGCTCGATGAGCTTCGAGCGATGCGTTCCCGATGCCTTGTGAAGTGTTATTGGATGAAGATTTTGCCTTCCGGTCGTTGAAGCGACCGGTCCTGAGTTGAGTCATACCGTCGCCTTCCGATAGAGGTTCAACGAGACCACGAGAAAAACTAGGAAAATCCCAACGCACCACGAGACTGCCTGCCACAGGTAGTGATACACGGGGCCACCCTCGAACAGGGCACGCAAGGCATCGATGGTGACGGTCACAGGCTGATTGGCGGCAAATGGCCGGAGCCAGCCGGGCATGGTGGAGACAGGGACGATGGCGGAACTGGGGAAGAAGAGGATGAACATTGGCAACAACGAGACCGACCCTGCCGTCTGGGGATCCTTCACCGCCAACCCGATTGTGGCATAGAGCCAGGTAAAGGCATAGCCGAACAAAATGATGAGCGCGACTCCTGCCAGGCACGCGCCTAGAGAGCTGTGGAACCGGAAGCCGACGAGGACACCGAGCGCAATGACGAACGTGAGTGCGAGAGCGTTCCGGCAAGCATCCGCAAGGGTCCGGCCGACCAAGAAGGCCGGTCGCGCCATCGGGAGGCTCCGGAAGCGGTCGATCATCCCCATCTGCAGGTCTTGAGCCAAAGCCAGTGTCGTCGTTGATCCTCCCATCAGAACCGCCTCCAGGAAAATCGCCGGCACGAGATAGTCGACGTAGTCGACTCCTGGGACGTGAATAGCTCCACCAACCATGTAGCGAAAGACCAGGAGAATGAGGCACGGCTGAATGATCGACGAGAACACCTGTCGGGGAGTGCGGATGATCCGCATAAGGTTCCGCCTGGTAATTCCTTCGGCGTCGCGCAGGGCGAGCCTCGGAGTGAGTCGTACGCTGCCGCTTCGCGGATTTGCGATCGCCATCTCAGTCATCGGGATCCCTCCATCTTCACTGCTTCTGTTGCGTGTGCTTCTGTAGCGTGACCAGTGATCGCTAGGAACACGTCGTCGAGCGATGGGCGTCGAATTCCGAGGTCGTCAAGTGCGATGCCGTGATCTTCCAACAAGCGCCCAGCTGCGATTAACACATTGGTGCCGTTCTTTATCGGGAGCAGCACCTGATTCAAGGCCGGGTCGGTACGCGGGACCGCACTTCCGAGGTCCGCGATCAACGAGACCGCCCGTTCTAGATCGGCCCGTTTGCTCACTCGCACTTCCAGCACGTTCCCGCCCAGACGATCCTTCAGCTGCTCGGAGGTACCTTCGGCCGCCACATGACCGGAGTCGAGGACGATAATGCTGTCCGCCAGATGCTCGGCTTCCTCCATGTACTGCGTCGTCAACAACACCGTCGTTCCGCCAGCAACGAGGTCCTGGACGAACTGCCAGAGGTCGTTTCTCGTGCGAGGGTCGAGGCCCGTGGTTGGCTCGTCTAGAAACAGAACGGGCGATAAACCCATGAGGCTCGCCGCGAGATCGAGACGGCGTCTCATTCCGCCGGAATAAGTCTTGACCTGCTTGTCACAAACGTCAGCGAGAGACATCCGCTCAAGCACCTCTTCTGCCCTTTGTCGATAGACCTTCTTGTCGAGGTGATAGAGCAGCCCGACAAGTTCGAGGTTCTCCCTGCCGGTCAACAGTTCATCGACGGTGGCGAATTGACCGGCAAGTCCGATCAACGTCCGAACTGTCGTGGCGTCCTTTTGCACGTCGAAGCCACCAATGCTGGCGTGCCCGTCGTCGGGACGAACAAGAGTGGCAAGCACCCGTACCAAGGTTGTCTTGCCGGCACCGTTCGGGCCGAGTAGCGCCAGTACCTTTCCGGCCTCGACGCTGAGCGAAACCCTGTCGAGCGCCGTAGTCGTGCCGAACCGCTTGCTTATTTCTTTAACCTCAATGACTGCGCTCATGTGAGACGGCTTCTTTCTCGGTCAATTCGGCCACGCAATGTTAGATACAGTTATGACTCTTAAATTTCAACGGTACACTAACGTTATAGGAAACACAAATGACTCTTAGGAGCGGGGATGCCGAGCAAGGAAATCTCGACTAACCGACCTGGTTCGGGGCGGACGCCAAGGCCCGCGACGCGGCGGCGGGGAACTCAACTAGAGGTCGCACTCCTAGACGCGGCGTGGGCCGAGTTGACCGAAGTGGGCTACAGCGCATTCACGATGGAGGGCGTCGCCACTCGGGCGAAGACCAGCCGGGCCGTGCTCTACCGGCGATGGTCGAACCGTTCCAGTCTCGCCATCGCCGCCATCCGACGCCAGACGAAGCTCGCCGTCGTCGACATACCCGACACCGGGACGCTTCGAGACGATGTTCTGGCCCTGCTCCGGCACGCGTCTGCCCGCTTCGGCGAAGTCGCAGGTGTCTTCAGTTTTTTGATCGCCGACCATTTTAACGAGACGGGCATGTCCGCAGCAGTGCTGCGAGAACGAGCACTCGCCGGAGAGCCAACCGCCTGGCAGATCGTGTTAGACCGTGCTGTGGCCCGGGGCGAGATCGACCCCGACGTCCTCAGCCCTCGCATCGCTTCTCTTCCCCTCGACCTCGTGCGCCACGACGTCATCATGAACCGCTCCTCCGTACCCGACAAGACGCTGGTCGAGATCGTTGACCGCATCTTCTTGCCCCTCGTCTTCGCCGACCGCCCAAGACGGCCATGACTGATTAAGTGCTTCGGCCAGGTCGCGAAGTGTTCTCAAGATGTCGCAGAAATCGGAGGCCTAGTTTGGGGCCTGCTCGCCGTAAGCAGGGGACAATGTTCTGGGTTTAGGACACGAAAAGCTCCAAAACCCCTGGTAGGCCGCCTGGGTCTCGATCCCAGCGCCTGAGGATTAAAAGAAGCTTGCGAACGGTTGTTGGGCGTCGGTCTCGTTGTGTGGTGTTGCAGAAATCGGAGGCCTAGTTTGAGGCCTGCTCCACCACCGAGAGGAGTTCCTCCCTCGGTGTTCCCGAGCCACCCCGAAGGGGCCCAGCCAGAGTGTCTGACTGTCTCAGCGAGAGCTGCAAGAGGTCGTCGTCGTAGCGATCGCGTATGTACTCGAGTTCGAATTCGAAACGATTCATGACTCCGAGCACCTGGCGATTGGCGGTCTTGGCGTAGGAGCCCTCGTTCATGGCCCATCGCTCGGCGGCGATGAATGAGGGATTGACCCCAAGACTCCCGAGCAACTCACGAAGACTCTCGGGGAAACGCTCCAAGAGTGTTGCCGCAGGAGCCAACGGAACAAGGAGCGGCAGCAGCGTTCGCTCGTTGACGAAAAAAGCGACCTGTGGTCGCCAGAAGACGGCGGTGGCGTACCAGTTACCGAGGGACGTCGTGGGGGGTTCAACGGCAGGGGAGAAAGGCCCCTTCACTCGTTCGAGGAGTTTCTTCGTCGCGTGAATCGTGTACATGGTGCTCCAAGTTTGCCTCAACGAATGCGAAGAATCTGATGCAGCGCCAACAGTTGGGGTGAACGTGGTGGTTCTCATCCAGAACGGGCATCATTGAATTCGCCGAGGGGCGCATTGACGCGGGGATGTTCCGTCCTCATTCGGGTTGCAAATTCTCCTTGACTGCGAGTCAAGTTGGCCGTACAATGGCCGTACAGTAAAGGTGAGAGAAGAGATAATGACGAGTTCCATTCGAACAAGGGATAAGCGACTCGAGGTGAGGACGACCCAGGAAGAGCGTGACCTCATCAATCGTGCAGTTGAAGAGGTCGGCACCGACCTCACCACTTTTGTCGTGGCGAATCTGGTGGACGCCTCGCGTCAGGTCCTGGCTGATCGCGACCACTTCGCTCTCTCGATCGAGGTGGCATCGCAGTGGGACCAGATGAATGAGCTACCCGCACGTGAACTGAGCGGACTGCGCCGCCTCATGAATCGCCCATCACCGTTCGGCGAGTGACCTCTCTATACCGGTCGCCTCGCTTGATCGCGGCGAGCGACAAGGTGGACGAGTTCAGCTGCACGTCCACCGAGCAGACTCAGTGGCTTCGCCATTACGCCAAGCAGTCATCGTTGACCAACACGACTCGGGTCTTCGTTGTCACGCACGAAGGTGACTCCAAGGTCGTCGCTTACTACGCGTGGTGTATGGCCCAGTTGGATCTGGAGGCTGCACCCGACCGACTGAGGAAGGGGGCTGGACGCTATCCGCAACCGGTGGCGCTGCTCGCTCGACTCGGTGTTGACACCGGGCACGAGGGAAGAGGACTCGGTGCCGCTCTCCTGGTTGACGCCGTGGGCCGGATGCTTACCTTCAGCGAAGACATTGGTTGTCGGGGACTACTCATCCACGCGGAGAGTGCGGTCGCTCGGGACTTCTACTTGCACCTCATTCCCGAATTAGAGCAGAGCCCCACCGATGAACTCCACCTAGTGCTTCTCTTGAAGGACGCTCGTCGAACACTGCTTGGTGAGTGAGTTCGTGTCACCGAAGATCAGTCAAGGGGCCGCTGACGGTTTGATTGTCACGGAGACTTGCAAACCTCGAGCAGTCCTAAAACTCTGTCAGTTGAATGTGGCTGTATATTCCCAAATAGGAGCAATCTCGTATTGGGACGACGCGGGTTCACCTGTCACGGCACCAACCGATCCGGGTTCGAAGGAATTCATAGAATCCGAGGCCTGAAATGAGGCCTATCGCGCTGCTTCAGGCTTGTCGCGACCGTTGTGAGACCATGACTCACAGTCTTGAAGTAGGTCGAAGAATTCCGATTTCCTTCACATGAACGGCGACCGTTGGGGTCTACGAGCGTGAACGTTCACATCTACTCAGTGGGCCGCCTGGGTCTCGATCCCAGCGCCTGAGGATTAAAAGGCCAATGCGGACATCATTCTTTATTCATTAGATTCAGAGAACCCCATATTCATGGGGTTTTGCGTTCAGTGCGTTCAGTGCGTTCCGTGCCTATCGAGGAATGTTAGGGATGAAATTAGGGATTTTCTCACCCGTTCCTGGCGTCCGCGATTCGAAGATTGGCGCCGGTGGATGGTCGGAACGATCGTGATTGCTTTTCTTGTGAAAGGGCGGTTTCAAGGGGTGAGCGCAACACTTGGTGAGTGACTCTGTTCATGACTACTCACCAAGGAGATCTATGTGGCCGCCCACCTGACCAACGAATAGCGTCAACTGGTCTTTCGACTTCGTCATCGTGGCCTCACGACGGCGGCGATTGCGAGGGAAATAGGTCTGTCCTGGGAGGGCGTTGCCGTGGTGCTGCGCGGTCAGAAACGTGACGGCCGACCAGACGACTGGACGTCCGCACCGGGCCGTCTCAGCGTGCCCGAGCGTGAGGAAATTCTGCTGGGACCTAACCAGGGACTCTCGATGCGGGCCATCGCTCGGGTCCTCGATCGTGCGCCCTCGACGATCACGCGAGAGGTGAAGGCCAACGGCGGACGAGAGAGCTATCGCATCTGGCCGGCCCACCAGCGAGCACGGGCCTGCACGAAACGCCCGAAGACCGCCAAGCTCGACAACCCCGCGTTGTGTGAGAAGGTGACGTCATGGCTCGAAGAGTTCTGGTCACCCGACGAGATGTCTCGTCGCCTGCGTCGGGAGTTTCCTGGTGATCCGACCATGCAAATAAGCCACGAAACGATCTATCAGTCGCTCTACGTGCAGGGCCGGGGTGAACTGCGCCGGGAACTGGCCCGGTGCCTGCGCTCAGGTCGCGCACAACGGCGCAGTCAGGGTTTCGTGCAAACGCACGGAAAGATTCGTGACATGGTGATGATCTCGGAGCGTCCCGCTGAGGTGGAGGATCGAGCGGTGCCCGGTCACTGGGAAGGTGACCTCATCATCGGCGCGAACGGACGCAGTGCCGTGGGCACATTAGTGGAGCGTTCAACGAGGTTCGTGTTGCTCTTGCACCTGGGCAAGGACCGCAGTGCGCTGGTCGTCGAAGACGCCATGCGAAAAGCCATCGCGACCTTGCCCGGTGAACTCGTGCGAAGCGTCACCTGGGATCAAGGAAAGGAGATGGCGAATCATCGATCGTTCACCGTGGCGACCGGCGTGCCGATCTACTTCTGCGATCCCCACTCGCCCTGGCAGCGGGGTTCGAACGAGAACACCAACGGACTGCTGCGCCAGTACATGCCAAAGGGCACCGACCTCTCCAAACACTCGGCCGAGGACCTCATGAGGATTCAACGCAGTCTCAACGGACGTCCCCGCAAGACGCTCGACTATATGATGCCGGTAGAGAAACTCACCGAGCTTGTTGCGCTGACCGGTTGAACTCGCCCATTGCGATCTTCGACACCATCGGGGCAGGAACCAAGACTCAGGTTCAGACTTGAGGCTTGCCGCACTCGAGGGATGTTCATTATGGTCTCATCAGTGCTGGAATCTGAAGTCACCCAGTCTTCTCAGCAAGTTACGAAATCGCCACCCCAATCGGCGCTTTGTATTTATAGGCGCTGTACAATGCATTCATGTCAACTCCCATAAGTCAAGCCCGAGTGTCCCAGCGTGGTCAAACCAATCTTCCGGCAGAACTTAGACATCGTTGGGGTATCGAGGACGGTGGCGAAATCGCCTTCATTGACCTCGGCGACGCCGCACTAGTTCTTCCTGGAGGAATGGCTCGAGCCAAGGCTGAACTGAAAAGCGTCCTCTCCGTTCACTACAACGCCGGGTTAGCAGCAATCGACGATCCCGACCTCGCTGATCAGTAGTGAACGTCGTCCTCGACGACCGCCTCCTGATCGAGGAGCTTCTCGTCGGCATTCGTAGACCGGGCGTGCAACCGCACACCACTGCCTACTGGTACTACCGTGCATGTCGGGCCGCAGTTCTTGGCGCCGGCGGGCACCTTTCTGGACCATTCCGAGAGCTGCAACCGCTCGAACAGGAGCGGGCAATTGTCGCGATGCTGCAACTACCAGAGGACATTGGTCTTCCCGACACACGACAACTCGTACCGCTCATGGTTGAGATTGCCGGACGCCACCCCAGGTTGAACCTTCTTAATCTGGAGGCAGTAGCAGCGGCGCGCGCTCTCGACGCCACGATCTGGCTGTCGCCAGAAGCGGCGAACGGAGTGTTACCGACTGTTCTTGATCACGAACTTCTCGCATGGGAAATCGTCACCATTGATTGACAGGACATGATGCATCGGATTCTGCATCTTCCTCGCCTAATGACGACGCGATGAGTCGAAAGCAGTCAGGCCGAACTCTGGTCCTGTCCAAACCCGTTAGGTCTGCGACCTAAACCCTCAACTCGTCACTCAACGTCTGCGGGTTATGACGCGCCTCGGTTTCAACCGTGAGGTGAGACAAGCGAATACCAGGAGTGACCCACGGCGACTCGGCTTTCGAGTTTCCTTGGACCCACAGATAATTAGTGGGTCATCACTGACGTGCTATCAATTTCCAATGGTTGAACTCACCGCCAGCGATCTTGAAGGCGTACTCTTGGCGGCGCAGTTGGTGGGCACCGCTCAGGACCCCAGTGAGTTCAGTCAGTTGGCTACCGAGCAGGTAGCGCGGCTCCTCCCGTCAGAAGTAGTCACCTTCAACGAGATCGATCCGGCGAATGGACAGTTGAACTTTCTCTCGATCCCTTCGTCATATCCTTATCCGCCCGGGGTCGAACAGGACCTCATCGCCTTGGCGGACCAACATCCGCTGATTCACTACCACGTCCATTCGAGTGACGGCTCCGCGAAGAAGATCAGTGACTTCTGGAGTCAGGCAGAGTTTCATGCCAGCGCGCTCTACGAATTGGTCTACCAGCCAATGGAGGTGGAGTATCAGATATCAATCGCCCTGAGCACGCTTCACTCGAACGTCGTGGCGATCGTGGCCAACCGGAGCCACGTCGATTTCTCGGAACGGGATCGAACGGTCCTTAACACGCTGCGTCCGCACTTCGCGCAGGCGTGGTATTCCGCTCGAGATCATCATCGGCTCCGAACGCTCTTGAACAGCACGATCGGCGCCTTGGTTGAATCTGATGTTGGATTGATAGTCCTGTCTGATCCGCCCCAGGAACTCACCGCCGGAGCGCTCGCGACGCTCTATCGAAACTTTGGTCCGCCGACCGCGTCGAGTCCATGGCCACTCCAAGTCGAGCAGTGGATGCTCGCCCAGCGATCTCGCTTCTCCAGCCCGGATGGTGTGAAGTTGCTCACGCCGTTGCGCGTCGAGAAGGGCGGTCGGCGCATGGCGCTTCGTTATCTCGAGGAACTGGGCGACAGTCCCGGTGCAGTGCTTTTACAGGAGCAAACGTCGCGCCCGACACCGCAAAGCCTGCAGTCACTCGGGTTGAGCGCTCGTGAAGCCGAAGTCACGGCGCGCGCGATCAGCGGAGCCACCAACGTCTCGATCGGTGAAACGATGTACATTTCGCCGGCGACCGTCAAGAGGCACCTGGAGAACGTCTACGCCAAGCTGGGTGTCAAGGGCCGCGGCGAGCTCGCCGCTTTCGTGCACGACGTCCTCGATCGACAACTTCTTTGAGGCCGGGCGTCCCCACCGCGCCCCCTCGTGCCAGAGTCCGCGGGGCGCAAATGGGCCAAACGGCGTATTGCGTGGCGCCATCTCTGCGGTGAAGATTGGGATCTTCGAAGACTAGTTAGCGGGTAGAACATGGCGAAAATCGTTCGGCGCGGTGACAAAGGCGGTCGCATCCAAAGAAGGGTCCGCGTCCTGCTCGGCCTTTCCTTGTCGTGCGGCGTCGCGTTGTCGCTCGGTGCATTTGGGTTAATTGGAACAAGTTCGGCGTCGGCCACACCGGCTAAAACCAATCTCATTACGAACGGCAGTTTCGAATCGCCCACGGTGTGCCCAGCGGTGTTCGACACCTACTTCTCGCCTGCGAAATCGATTCGAGGATGGACCGTCGGCGGAGTGAGCGTCGATCTCATCTGCACAGCCTTTGCCGCCGAGTCTGGTACGCAGTCAGTGGATCTCAACGGCTCACTACCTGATGGTAATCTTGGGAACGCTTCGGGATCGCTCTCGCAGAACGTGCGCACGACGCCGGGTCACAAATACCTCCTGACGTGGTTCATGGCGGGGAATCCCTCGCAGGGATGCGGGCCAGTAACGAAAGTGCTCCACGTATTCTGGGACGGCAAGATCAGGGAGAGTTTGACCTTCAATGTCTCGAATGACAGTGACACCTCGATGGGCTGGGTCGCAAGGCGGTTGGTGGTCGTGGCGACCGCTAGGACATCAGTGGTCAAGTTCGCCGACGCGACCGCGACTGGCGACTGTGGAGCAACCCTCGACAACGTTTCCTTGATCGCTAAATAGGTCTTTTCGAAACTGCCGGGATCACGCGATAACGCTGTGGTTCTCGCGACGAGTGGTTCCGCCAGCTGTCTTCGCAATCCCAACGTGGGGTCTGAAGGGCTTGAGCGTGCGAACGGAAGCCAACCGTAGGTGAAGAACTGATTCCGAGGTCATTTCGCTGACGAATTCGCCGAACAACGTTCCCGTGCTCAAGTTCGGCGATCATCGGGTCATTTTCTTAAGCAACACCGGTGGCGTTGGCCGGACCCCGATTCAAGGCCAGCGGTTCTCGACGATCAGTCAGTGGATGGTGGCAGACCTGATAGGTCACGACGATGACCATCACGCCGTTCTCAGGTCGGCGAAGTCGAGCCTGGTTTAAAGACCACCGATGAACGTTCGGGGTGGTCGGGGTCGAGTCGAACGGCGAACGGCTCGTCGTCCTTGGTCTGGCCGTTGCCCTCGACCACCATGACGACGTCCTCGTCCTGGCGACCGTAGATCGCCTGCGCCATGCCGAGCATCGCCTGGCCGAGGGCCTGACCCGGCGTTGACTGGACTATTCGTCTCACGACCGTTGAAATGGACTCGTCAGGCTGGACGGAGGAGACATCGTCCGTTGCCTTCAGCCACTCGATCCACTGCTCATCGGTCCACTCATTGGGGTCCGAGGGCGGTTCGATGTAGTCCATCTCGATGACAGTAGCGGCGAACGGCGACTCGCCGATCAGTTCGTTGCCCTCGAAGAAACGTCCGCAGACTCGAACTGTCCAGCCTCACCGATTCAGCGCATCGGTGTTGCCCTTGAAGCCCGTGAGGAGACGTTCGCGGTTGAACATTCTCGACACGATGCGCCAGCTGGCGATGTCGATCACCACCAGCGACAGAGCGATGATCAGCGCCACGAGGATAGTTGGCTTGATCACCTGGAACGACATCAACGAGATGAGGGCGAGCACGGGGAGGCTGGCGAACGTGCCCAGCTGCTGGGCCACCCGCACGTCGCTTGAGCGGGCGGAGATCGCGGTGCCCACCCACGTCGACCAGGTCGCCAAGAGCGGCACGAAGAGAACCTCGGCGACGAACCACGCTGGCTGCCAGAGAACGTGCACGACCTCGGCGCTCGCCCCTAGCCGCAGGCTGAGCACCACGACGGTGAAGACCAGGTACGACATGATCACCGTCGGAACAATCGCCGCGAGTGCCTTGCCGAGGATGAATTCGTCGCGTCGAATCGGCGTCGTCAGAAGCGGCTCGAGCGTCCCTTGATCCCTCTCGCCGATCACCGAATAGGCGGCGATCGTCGCGGGGAGCACGTCGGGGATCACCAACATCAACAGAAGTACCGAACCGACGGCGCTCCGCACGCCGACGATGGGCGTCGAGGCGGGCAAGTTGAAGATTGTGATGAGCGGGATGATGAGAAAGATCGCGGGCAGCATCAGCATCGTGTAGATGATGAACTTGTTGCGACGGTACTCGCGGAACTCCTTTCGAACGACGGCGCGGACACGGGTCATGTTGATCATCATTTCGTGCTCGCTTCGCTGTCCTCGCCGACCAACTGGAGGTAGACGTCTTCGAGGGAGTGGTGCGACTCGGCGACCGAGACGACGTCGGCGCCGACGCCGACGAGGGCCCGGACGACCGCTGGAGCAGTTGCCACCGGATCGCTCGTCGTCACCTCGTAACCCCCGTCGGGGGTGGAGCTCCACGACACGACACCGGTCGCAGAGGAGAAGACGACGTCCGGGTCTTCAAGAGGCTTCAGCGTCGAGATCAGCAGTGACCGGGTGAAGATCTGCTGACGGAGTTCGTCGATGCGTCCAACGATCCGCAGCGTCGTGTTGAGGATGGCCACCCGGTCACACAGTCGCTCAGCCTCCTCCAGCCGGTGTGTCGTCAAGAAGATGGTCACTCCGCGACTGCGCAAGGCGTCGATGAGCTCGCTTACCTCTCTCGTCGCGACGGGGTCGAGACCGGACGTCGGTTCATCGAGGAAGATGATCTCAGGATCGTTGAGCAAGGCGCGCGCGATACTGACGCGCTGGCGAAGGCCCTTCGAGAGAATCCCGCACACGTCGTTCGAA
>Ga0224553_1000243_pt1 | contig 26596 bp, 27 predicted proteins | sample 714S21014metaG_FD_179897 | JGI IMG/M metagenome (GOLD analysis project Ga0224553, IMG submission 179897) | Peat soil microbial communities from Stordalen Mire, Sweden - 717 S2 10-14 | ecosystem: Environmental > Terrestrial > Soil > Wetlands > Peat | place: Sweden: Norrbotten County, Stordalen... | reverse complement strand
TCTGGAGCGCATTGTGGAACAGATGCAAAAACTTTCCCGGCGAATCCTCTTTGAAAATGTCCCCGGCGTGGTTCGCCGCAAACGCTTGACCAAGAAAGTTTTAGGCCTTATCTAAGGGCCATTCATGTCAGTCCTCACTATTGACACAAAGTGAAAGAGGCAGTCCTAAAAAATTGACTTTTTGAGTCCGACAGCAGACTGGTCTTGCCCCGATTTGATGGACTGCCGGCTTAAGCCCCGGTGAATGCCGGCAGCGACAGGCTGAACCGCGAGCCTTTGCCGGGGTCGCTTTGCACGTGAATCATGCCGTGATGTTCCAGCGCGATGCGCTGGCTGATGGCCAGCCCCAGCCCCGTACCATTTTTTTTGGTCGTGAAAAACGGCTCGAACAAACGCCCCAGATATTCCGGCGCGATGCCCACACCGTTATCTTGAATGTTGATCCGCAATTGCCGCGCACTGCGTTCGTCCTGCACCGTTTCCGTTTTGACAGTCAACACCCCGTTCGTGCCCATCGCTTCCAGCGCGTTGAGCAGAAGATTCATGAACACCTGCTGCAATTGCGTGTCGTCGCCGCGCACGGTGTCCGGCTCGGCCTGGTAATGACGCTGCAGTGTAATCAATTTTCCATTGACCTGATGCTGCATCAGGCGCAGCGAATGATCGAGCACGTCGTGGACGCGGACGGTCGTGAACGCCGCGCGGTTCGGCGCGGCAAACCGCAGCATCTGCGTCACAATCGCGTTGATGCGCTCCAGTTCACGCCCGACGACCCCAGTGAGTTCCGTGTCCTGGCCTTTCTGCGCCAGCAGGTCAACAAACGTTTTGATGGCCACCATGCCGTTTTTGATTTCATGCGCCATGCTCGCCGAAAGCGTGCCGAGGCTGGCCAGCCGGTCGAGCCGCCGGAGGTTCTGCTCAAAAACCGGCGTGGAAGTCAGGCTGTTCAAAACGACGACAATTTCCACCGGCTCGCCCGTTTTCACGGGCAAAATGCTCGCGCGCAAGGCCGTGGCCTGGCCCAGGGGAATTTCGCGGTTTAAAATCGGCTTGCCGCTCCGGGCGGTTTCCTGAATCAGTTTGATCAGCGGCGCGGGCAACGAACTCAACGGCGCGTTCAGCAACTTCGCCGCGTCCCGGTGCAGATGCGCGGCCGCTTCGGCGGTGCAGGCGACGATGCGTTTATGCGCGCCCACCACGATGACGCCGCAGGCGAAACATTCCTGAAGCAGACTCAGGGGGTTTCCACCCAAAAGTCCACCACCCCCCTTGCTGCCCAGTTTGTCCGATGACATTGAAATTTTCCGGTCGTTCGGTTGCTAAATCCTACCGCCGCCACTGATTGGAAACGTTTCCAACGCACCCCGGCAAATCGTAAGCCGGCTTTTGGTGTCGTGTCAGCAAAAATCAGCGTGCACAAAAATCAGCGTGCCAGGACCGAACGCAATTTGGAGGCGTGTTGCCGAAAAGAACGGACTCTGAAACGGAGCGCGGCTTCTGGGAGCGCTGGCGTCCCGCCGGCGAGTGGGCCGTCGCCAGACAACAAGCCGGCGGGACGCCGGCGCTCCCAGGAAGAAAAGATGGGCGGCACAGCAACACCTCCGGACCAAGCCGGTTTGTTTTGCGTCTGGCGTTTGGATGGCGGACGGCTATGCTGCTTTCGCCGATGAAAAAAACTTTCGACAGCATTGAATCCGTCGTCGCCGACGTCCGCAAAGGCAAAATGGTCATCGTCGTGGATGATGCCGACCGCGAGAATGAGGGTGATTTGATCATGATCGGGCAATTCGTGACGCCCGCGGCGGTCAATTTTATGGCGAGATTCGGGCGCGGCCTCATTTGCGTGCCGGCGGCCGCCGAACGGCTCCAGCAGTTGGGCATTGACCGCATGGTGCAGCAGAACCGCGAGAGCTTCCGCACGGATTTCCACGTGAGCGTGGACGCCGCGCGCGGCATCACCACCGGCATCAGCGCGGCGGACCGGGCGCGCACCATCAAAATCCTGGCCGAACCCAAATCGGCGCCGGAAGACCTCGTGCAGCCGGGCCACGTGTTTCCGCTCCGCGCGCGTCCGGGCGGCGTGCTCCAGCGCGCCGGCCACACCGAGGCGGCGGTGGACTTGGCCACACTCGCGGCCTGCCGGCCCGTCGGCATCCTTTGCGAAATCATGAACGACGACGGCACGATGGCGCGCCTGCCACAGTTGCTGAGATTCGCCAAAAAACATCGCCTGAAAATCTGCACCATCGCCGACCTGATTGAATACCGGCGCACGCGGGAGAAACTGGTCGAACGCGTCGAGACCGTGAAACTGCCGACCGACTACGGCGATTTCGATTTGTATTTGTATCGCTCGAAACTGGACGACCAGCATCACCTCGCGCTGGTGCATGGCAACGTGGCCGGACGGGGGAAAGTTCTCGTGCGCGTCCACAGCGAATGCCTGACCGGCGATGTGTTCGGCTCGCGCCGCTGCGATTGCGGTTCGCAACTGCACCAAGCCATGCGGCAGGTGGCCGCGGCCGGACGCGGCGTGATTGTTTATATGCGGCAGGAAGGCCGCGGCATCGGCCTCGCGCCGAAAATCAAGGCCTACAAACTGCAGGAGCAGGGCTACGACACCGTTGAGGCGAATGAAAAGCTCGGCTTCGAAATGGACCTGCGCGAATATGGAATCGGCGCGCAAATCCTCGTGGACCTGGGGCTGAAAAACATCCGGCTGCTGACGAACAACCCCAAAAAAATCGTCGGGCTGGAGGGTTACGGCTTGAAAATTGTCGAGCAGGTGCCGATTCGCGTGAAACCCAATCCACACAATGAACGGTATCTGAAGGCGAAACGGGAGAAGATGGGGCATCTTTTGTAATTCACGATTTTTGATTTGCGATTTACGCGGAGGTGCGTTTCTGCCGCCGCTCCTCCGGCGCTGGCTGCCACGCTCCGCGACTTGATCGGAGACACGCGAACTTCAGTTTTATTTTTCACTTTGACGTTGCCGCGACCGGCGTTCCATTGTTATAACAAAAACAAATAATGTGGATTGAAATAACTGCGACAGGTTGAACATTATGGCAAGTAACAAAAGAAAGTAGAACTTTTATGCGCTCAACACTCCCATACAAACAACAGGTTGTTCTGGCCGGCGCATTGGCGCTGGTTGCCGTATGCCTCAGCGCGGTTCTGGCGCACGCCGAACCGGAAAAGAAAACGGACCAAAAGACACCACCAAAGAAACTCACCGGCGCCGAGTTGTACGCCATCAATTGCGCGCGCTGCCACCCGGAACGCTACGCCACCGAATTTACGGCGGCCCAATGGAAGACCATCATGCTGCACATGCGGGTGCGGGCCAATCTCCCCGCGGCGCAGGCAAAGGAGATCTTGAAGTATCTCCAGGAAGACAGCGGAAACTGAATCAATCCCCCCCCAAGGATTTATCATGAAAATATCTTCCTTAATTTTAGGAGCGGCAGCGGCGGGTTGCGTGCTGGGCGTGGCCCTGACTCCGCGCGCAGCGGCGGTGATCAGCGATGAAGATTTCAATGCGTTGAGAAGCATGGTCACCAACCAGGACCAGCGGCTTGGCCAGTTGGAAAAATTGCACGAACAAGACCAGCAAACGCACCAACAGGACCAGCAGACCATCCAACAGTTGGAGCAGCGGCTGGGCGAAACGCAAACACTGGCCACCAACGCGGCGCAGAAAGCTGACGCGGCGGCCAGGATTCAGCCAATTCATCCGATCCCCAGCGGCGTCATGAGCGCGTTGCACAACTTCACGATGGCGGGCGACGCCGAGGTGCAATTTGGAAAGGCCCAAGGGTCGCACAGCACCTTTGCGCTGGCTGACTTCGCGCCGATCTTCTTGTTCCGGGCGAACGACAACGTGCTGTTCGAAGCCGGGTTCGATGTCACGTTGCAGAACAACACGGACCAGAATGGCAACCGGGCCGCCGGCAGTTCAACGGCGGTGGACCTGAGTTTTGCCCAATTGGATTATCTCTACAACGATTACGTGACCCTGGTGGCCGGTGATATGTTGCTGCCGCTGGGCACCTATTCCGAGCGGTCGGCCGGATGGCTCAACAAGATACCGGACGATCCGCTGGTGCGCGATCTTCTGCCGGGCAGCGGCGTGGGCATCCAGTTGCGGGGAGCCGTGCCGGTGGGACAATCCGGGCAGATGATCACTTACTCCGTTTATGGCGCCAACGGACCGTCGTCCAGTTCCACCAACGGCACCGCCAACGCCGGCGAACTCGACCTCGGCGGCAACGTGGGTGACACGCCGAACTGGCATGCCAATCCCAGCGCGGGTGGCCGCATCGGCTGGTTTTATCCATGGAAAGCTCATTATGATATCGAGCTTGGCGTTTCGGGCCAGTCGGGTGAATGGAGCGATTTGGGGAACCGGTTGTGGTCGGCGGCGGTCCTTGATGCCGCCATCCATATCAGTCCTTACTTTGAAGTGAAAGGCGAGTATATCAATACTTGGGCGCAAACCGATGATGCTGGCACCATTCATCCGGATGGCGGGTGGGTTCAGGCGGGTTACAAACTGGCGGGGCTGAATTGGGATCTGCCCGTCGTGAACGATATTGAACTGGTCAGCCGCTACGATGCGATGAACGACGGTCAGGGAACAAAAACTGACCGTGTCACGGCCGGTTTTGTTTATTACCTCACGAACACATTGCTGTTCGAAGGTGACTATGAATGGCTGCACAGCCGCGGTCCTGCGGCACTGCCGTCCAATGAGTTGGTAATCCAGCTTTCCTATGGATTCTAAACGAAGTAAAATGCCACTTATGCGAATGAACAATAAATTGGGTGTGTTCCTTCTGGGCCTGACCGCGCTGGCTCTGTTGGGGGCAGGCATGGCGCGCGCCGAAGATCAACTCGACGCGGAAACCAAGGCGCGCATCGACAAATATGAGCAAGGGCCGGCCACAATTGATGTCTCCAAATATCCGCAGGGCATTCAGGACAACTACGGAACCTTCAGCCAGAAATGCGCGCAATGCCATAAATTGAGCCGCCCCGTCAATTGTGACTACGCGCTGCCCGACGAGTGGTCGCGCTACGTCAAGCGGATGATGCACAAGCCCGGTTCTGGCATTGACAGCGCCGATGGCAAGAAAATCTACGAGTTCCTCACCTACGACTCCAGTGTCCGCAAAAAGGCAATGCTCGATGACAAACTCGCCAAGTTGAGTGCCGACGACAAGGCGGCTGCCGTGGCCAAGATCAAGGAAGTTCACGACAAGTACGACAACAAATAATTCGTCTCGAAACGGGAACCCACTATAATGCCGTGGGTGACGTTCCGATGAGTGACGAATTGAAATCCAACCTTTCCCAACCGTCCGATGCCGGGCCGACGGCAGCGCGTTCGACCATGCCCATTTGGATCATCGTGCTGACCCTCCTGCTGTTGTTTTTCGGCGCGGTGTATTTCGATCATCACAGCGGCTGGTTCGACAAGCAGGTTTACGCGCCATACACGTCCGCCGACCAATTGGCCTTGTATCAGCCCAAATCCGGTGCCGCCGCAGCGCAGGCGCGTGGCCGGCCGGCTTATGAAGCCGCCTGCGGTGTCTGTCACGGCAGCGACGGCCTTGGCAAACTTGGCCAGGCGCCGCCGTTGGCCGGCTCCGAATGGGTCGCCAAAGACGTCGCGTCACTCGCGCGCATTCCGCTGGCCGGGCTGAACGGTCCGGTTCAGGTCGCCGGCAAGGATTGGAATCTTTCCATGGCGCCCATGGGTGCGGGAATGTCCGACGCCGATCTTGCCGCCGTGCTGACCTACATTCGTGAGTCGTGGGGGAACAAATATGGCGCCGTTTCCACCGACGAGGCGAAGACTGCACGGGCGGCCATCAACGGCAATGCTCCCTCGGCAGCGGATCTGGCCAGGATGACCCCGGGTGAACGCGGCCATGCCGTTTACCAAAAATTCGGCTGCGCCCAATGTCACGGTCCGGATGCCAAGGGCGGTGTGCCCAATCCAAACGCCAAAACCGCGGAACAAATTCCCAGCCTCATTTACGTGGCCGACGGCTACACCAAGGATGAATTGATCAATTTCATCAAAAGAGGCGAACGCGACATTCCCCGGATGAACCCCGCCGGCCCGGAGCCCCCGCACTTCATGCCCCAATGGGGTCCCATCATCACGGATTCCGAATTGGACGACCTGGCCGCCTATCTCCTGAGCTTGAAACCCAAGGGGGAAAACCTGGGCTTTTAGCTGATGGACTTCGGTTTTGACAGGCGGCATCACCCATCTGTACCGGGCGGGTGACGGTTACAAATTATTCGTGTTCATCCGCATGCATTCGTGGTTAAATCCTCCGCGATGCTTCGCAAGATACAGCCAAAAAAAAATCAGTCGCACGGCGGCTCGTTCGCCATTGTCGCGTCCCGCTACAATGCGCGTTACGTGGATGCGATGTTGCGGGCGGCCAAGGCGGAGTTGTGGCGCGCCGATGTTTCAAGCATCCAAATCATTCGCGTGCCGGGCGCGTATGAAATTCCCGTCGTGGCCAAACGGCTGGCGCGGACTTCGCCTGGTTTGTCCGCCATCATCTGTCTCGGCGTGATTTTGCGCGGCCAGACGGTTCACGCCGCGCACATCGGCGAAGCCGTGAACCACGCGTTGATGCAAATCCAGCTCGCGCACGAAGTTCCCGTCATTCACGAAGTGCTGCTTTTGGAAAATGAAGCGCAAGCCAGCGCCCGCTGCCTCGACCCGAAGCACAATCGCGGCACCGAAGCGGCGCAGACCGCGCTGGCGATGGCGCGCGTTTTGAAAAGCTTGCAGAGCTGAAAACACCCCAATCAAACGCCGGGCGATGCCATACTTAACGATCTTGATGATAGTGGCATGCGCGATTTTCTTTCATCGCGCGGCCGAATTCGAGAATGAATCCAGTCTGGTGTGGACTGGTTTGTCGGTGGTGATTTCCGTGATGACTTTTTTCGCACTCCATTGGGACTGGCTGGGTTGCCTGCTCGGCCAGGCCGGACTTTTCCTTGGCATTGCAATTTTTCGGACGCTGCGCAGTAAATCCTGAAAAAGTCTTGCAAACGACTTGCCATGCCTGTTCGCAGGCATTATAATTCTTTATGTAAGTTTTTATTATGAAATTAAATCATGGAGTAAAAAGGGCGGTTGCGCTTCTGGCCGTTGGACTTTTCAGCGCCGGGCAAATCGCCTGCGGGGCGGACATCGTTGGCGTCATCACGCTCAAAGGCACGCCGCCGCCGGAAAAGGAAATCACGCCGCTCATGGAAAACCCGGATTGCGCCAAAATGCACACCACCACACCCACGACGCATTTTTACGTGGTCGGTCCGAACCACGAACTGGCCGACGTGGCCGTTTCCCTGAAGGGCGTCACCGGCAAATCCACCGGCGCCAGCCAGCCGCCCGCCGTGCTCGACCAGAAAGGCTGCCTCTACACGCCGCAGATCCTGGCGATCCAGACGGGCCAGAAGCTCATCGTCAAAAATTCCGATCCCTGCCTGCACAATGTCCACGCGACGCCAACCGTGCCGGGCAACCCTGAGTCCAATCAGGGGCAGGGTCCCGGGGCCGCGGATTTGACCTACACCTACACGCAGCCGGAAATGTTTCTTCGTTTCAAGTGCGATGTGCATCCGTGGATGTTTGCGTGGGTGAGCGTGTTTGACAGCCCTTACTTCTGCGTCAGCGGTCCGGACGGCAAATTCGTCATCAAAAACGTGCCGCCCGGCAAATACACCGTGGAAGCCGCGCACCGCAAACTGGGCACTCAAACGCAGGACGTGGAAGTGAAGGACGGCGATGTAACCGCGAATTTTACCTTCGCCGTCAAATGAACCTTTTTCAAAACCCCGTAGCGGCGTCTCGGCAGAGCGCCGCCATCGGGCTTTCTTGGGTAAAGAATGCGGCGCTCTGCCGAGACGCCGCTACGCAGGAAGAGCATCGAAAGGAACGTAAATAATTTTGCAATCCGGGCGCGGTTCCGGCACAACGTGTCTCAGGAGATCAAATAGCTATGAAGGCAAACACTGTATCCAAATCGAATCCCTGGTTGTACTGGTTTGCCGTGCTGACGGCGCTGGCGACGCTGGCGTTGATTGGCATCGGCGGCCTGGTGACCAGCCACGAGGCCGGCATGTCGGTGCCCGACTGGCCGACGACCTACGGCTACAACATGTTTCTGTTCCCGATCAATAAATGGCTGGGCGGGATTTTTTACGAGCATTCCCACCGGCTGCTCGCCTCGCTCGTCGGCCTGATGACGACGATTCTTGCCATCTGGCTCTGGCTCAAGGATTCGCGCCCGTGGATGCACTGGCTCGGCGTGGCCGCGTTTCTCCTCGTTGTGGCGCAGGGCGTGCTCGGCGGCCTGCGCGTGACGATGCACATGGATTCGCTGGGCATTTATCACGCGACCATCGCGCAACTGTTTTTCGTTCTGACCTGCGCGATTGCGCTGTTCACCAGCCGGTGGTGGATGAAATTGGAGCGCCGGCCTCCGGCACGGCGTGAAGAAAATTCGGCGGACAAACAGGCCGTGCCGGAGGCCGGCGCTCCGCTGCGCGGACTCGTCCTGTTCACCACCATTTTAATTTTCATCCAACTGATCATTGCCGCCGCCATGCGGCATCAGCACGCCGGACTGGCGATTTCCGATTTCCCGCTCGCCCACGGCAAGCTGTGGCCGGACACGAGCGCCGAAGCCGTTGCGCGCTACAACGCACAGCGCGTTTCCATCAACGCCGAGAATCCCATCACCGCGTTCCAGATCGAATTGCAAATGGCGCATCGCATCGTCGCGCTGGCGATTTTGATTTTGACGGCAATGTGTGCCTGGCAAGCGCGAGGGATTGGAGCGCCGGGCACCGCCCCGGCTCGAATGGGCAACAACTCGGAACCCGCCGAGACGGTGCCCGGCGCTCCGATATATCAACGCCTTTCACTGTTCTGGCTGGCGCTGATTGTTATTCAGGTCGGGCTGGGCGCGGCGACGATTTGGACAAACAAGGCTGCCGACGTGGCGACGGCGCACGTGCTGGTCGGGGCGTTGGCGCTGGCGGTGGGCGCACTGTGGTGCGCGATTGCCTTTCGGGAATCGGTAGCGGCGGTATGTGACCGTCGAACGGAAGACCGGCGCTTGCCGAATCCTGCGGCCATTGGCGCGCAACCGGCCATGACCGGAAATAAATAAGATGAGAGCTTCGGCGGAAATTTTAAGCGCAACTCCGGCACGTTCAGCCGGGGCGATTCTGGCCGACCTGGTCAAGGCGCGGCTGACCACGCTCGTGCTGCTGACCACGTTCGTCGGATTTTACATGGGTGAACGCGGCCCGCTGGATTTCGCGCTGATGTTTCACACGCTGGCGGGGACGGCACTGGTCGCGGCGGGCGCGGCGGCTCTGAATCAATTGCTCGAACGCGAATACGACGCCAAAATGCGCCGCACCCAAAATCGTCCGCTGCCGGCCGGTCATCTGGAACCGGCGACGGTGATGATTTTTGGCGGCGTGTGCGCGACGGCGGGTTTGGTTTACCTCGCGCTGGCGGTGAACCTGCTCACAAGCGTCATCGGCGCGGTCACGCTCATCAGTTACCTGTTCATTTACACCCCGCTGAAGCGCTTGACCTGGCTGAACACGGCCGTCGGCGCGGTGCCGGGGGCGTTGCCGCCGTTGATGGGTTGGACGGCCGCGCGCGGCGAACTGACCGGCGAAGGCTGGGCGCTGTTTGCCATCCTGGCGCTGTGGCAAATGCCGCACTTCATGTCCATCGCGTGGATTTACCGCGACGAATACGCGAAGGCCGGTTTCAAAATGCTGCCGGTGGTTGACCCGGATGGCTGCCGCACGGGAGAACAGGCCGTAAGCCACGCGCTGGCGTTGCTGTTCGTGAGCCTGTGCCCGTTCGTTTTCAAAATCGCCGGAGTATTTTATCTCGCCGGCGCGCTGGTTTTGGGCGCGGGTTATTTGTGGTTCGCATTCCAGTTTTTGCGGCAACTCCGCTTTGCGCGGGCGGAATTGACCCTGGTGCACGCGCGGCAATTGTTTCTGGCGTCCATCATTTATCTGCCGCTGCTGCTGGCGGTGATGGTTTTGGACAAGGTGAAATAAAAAATGACGAATGCCAAAATCCGAATGATGAAAGAATTCCCAATGACTCAATTCCGAAACCGGCCAGTGCAGATACGACATCATTCGGTATTTGGATATCGTCATTCTTCCCCGAAAGCTTTCGGGGTTAGGGCTTCGTTCCCGCGTTGCGGGATCATTTTCCAGAGGTGAGTACATATTTGAACAAATTCCCGCCGCATCGTGATGATGATCGTGCTCACGAGCACAGTCATCACGACCCCGGCTTCTGGCGCACCTACATTTTTTCGACCGACCACAAGGTCATCGGCATCCAATACGGTCTGGGGGCGCTTTCCTTCATGCTGTTCGGATTTTTCCTGATGCTGCTGATGCGCTGGCAGATGGCGCATCCGGGCGAGCCGGTCCCGGTCGTCGGCTGGCTGCTGGAAAAAACCCTCGGCCAGGTCGCCGCCAGGGGCGCGCTGTCCGCCGACCTTTACAATTCCTTCGGCGCGATGCACGGGACGATCATGGTGTTTTTGGGAGTCGTGCCGCTGGCGTTCGCGGCTTTCGGCAATTACGTCGTGCCGCTGATGATTGGCGCGCCGGACATGGCTTTTCCCCGCGTGAACATGGCGAGCTACCAGTGCTACGTGCTCGGCGGCATCGTGATGCTGGTCAGCTTTTTCATTCCCGGCGGCGCGGCGCAGGCGGGCTGGACCTCCTATTCGCCGCTGGCGACGTCCATTCCCACGGACGGACAGATCTTCTGGATCATCGGCATGGCGCTGATCATCACGTCGTCGCTGCTCAGCGCGGTGAATTTCATCGCCACCATAATTCAATTGCGCGCGCCGGGCATGACGTGGATGCGGCTGCCGTTTTTTGTCTGGGCGCAGTTCGTGACGGGGTTCCTGCTGCTGCTGGCGTTTCCACCGCTGGAAGCCGCGGCCATCATGCAATTGATGGACAAGGTGGCGCACACGAGTTTTTTCCTGCCGACGGGACTGGCGATTGGCGGGCAACTGGCCAACGCCAGCGGCGGCGGCAGCCCGCTGCTCTGGCAGCATTTGTTCTGGTTCCTCGGCCACCCGGAAGTGTATGTGCTGATTCTGCCGGCGATGGGCATCGTCTGCGAAATCATCGCCAACAACACGCGCAAACCCATCTGGGGCTACAAATCGCTGGTCTATTCGGCGCTGGTGGTCGGGTTCCTGTCGTTCCTCGTCTGGGCGCACCACATGTATCTCACCGGCATGGGCCAGAAAATTGCCACGTTCTTTCAGGCGACCACGATGATTATTTCGATTCCGTCGGTGATCATTCTGACGTGCCTGTTGATTTCATTGTGGGGCGGTTCGATCCGGTTCAACACGCCGATGCTGTTCGCGCTGGGTTTTCTGCCGATGTTCGGCATGGGCGGCCTGACCGGCCTGCCGCTGGGACTGGCGCCAAGCGACATTCATCTGCACGACACGTATTACGTCATCGCGCACTTCCACTACGTCGTCGCGCCGGGAACGATTTTTGCGTTGTTCGCGGGGATATATTATTGGTTCCCGAAAATGACCGGGCGGAAGATGAACGAATTCTGGGGCCGGGTGCATTTCTGGTGTTCGTTCGTTTTCATGAACATCGTTTTCCTGCCGATGTTCGCGCAGGGCATGAAGGGGATGCTGCGGCGCATGGCCGACGGCGGCGCGAACTATTCCGCCGCGCGTGTGCCCGGGGCGATTGACACACTGCCCAACTCTATCATGGCGCTGCATACGTGGATTCTCTGGGCTGCGATGGCGCTGGGGCTGGCGCAAATTCCGTTCATCATCAATCTGTTCTGGAGCATCCGGCACGGCGAGAAGGTGAAGAGCGACAATCCGTGGCAATCCACCACGCTCGAATGGCAAACGCCCACCCCGCCGCCGCACGGGAATTTTGCCACGCCCCCGCGGATTTACCGCGGTCCCTACGAATACAGTGTGCCCGGCCACGCCACCGATTTTTTCCCGCAAAACGAGCCGCCGGATTTTGTCGCAACTCCGGAGGTTTCAACCGCGCACTGATATTTCATGGACATTCCCTACACCGTTCAGCCCCGGCCGGACACCGGCGTTTACAACGCCAAGATGGGCATCTGGCTGTTTCTCGCGTCGGAAGTGATGCTGTTCGGCGGATTGTTTTCCGCCTACGTGCTGCTGCGTGTCGGCGCCGACGCATGGCCGCACGGCTGGCTGAACATTCCCCTGGGCACCGCCAACACGTTCGTGCTCATCACCTCCAGCATCACCACCGTGCTGGCCTGGGTGTCCCTGAAGAACAACCAGTTCAGCCGCTTCAAACTGTTTCACGCCATCACGCTGGTGTGCGCGCTGTGTTTCCTTGGAATCAAGTCCTTTGAGTATCGCGACAAGTTCATGCACTATGAAATCACGCTGGCCAACGGCAAATTCGCCGACGGTCATCTGATTGGAAAATCCAGGGACTTTGACCTCGCCAAAAAGACCGGCAGCGTGACCCTTCACGGCTACGAGGTGGACCAGGAGGTGGACCTGATGGATTTGCACCGGCCCGAAGCCCGGCACATCCAGCGCGAGGAAATCACCATCCCCGCCGTGGAAATCAAGAAGATGGGAAACTACGGCCCGTGGCATAACACCTACACGGCGATCTATTTCACGCTGACCGGTCTGCACGCGCTCCACGTCATCGGCGGCGCGCTCGTCATCGGCTTCCTTTGGGGCCCGGGCAGCCGGATGTGGAAGACCGACCCGGAACGCTTCACCAACCGCGTCGAGGTTTCTGGCCTGTTCTGGCACTTTGTAGATTTAATTTGGATTTTCCTGTTTCCTGTCTTATATTTGCTTTGATAATGAATAACAGTATGACAATGAATGATGGTCGGTCCCCTGAGCCGGTGCATTCCGTGCGCGGGTATTTGTTTGTCTATTTTGCGCTGCTGGCGGGCACCGGCCTGACCGTCTGGGCGTCGTTCATTCCGTTTGGCAGCCGTGAAATCAACATTGGCATTGCGCTGTTGATTGCCGGGGTGAAGGCGTTTCTGGTGGCCGGTTATTTCATGCACCTGATTTCCGAGCGCAAAATGATCTGCAACGTGATGGGCTTCACGGCGTTCTTCTTCCTCAGCCTGATGTTTTTGACCCTTTACGCTATGCACGATTTTCCACCGACGACCGTAACGCATTGATTATGTCGCTCAAAGCCTTCCATCTGGTTTTCATCACCGCCGCGATTCTGCTCTCGTTCGGATTCGGCATCTGGCTGGCAAAAAACTTTTTTTCCACCGGTGGTACTGGGAACCTGGTTTCTGCCCTGCTCTCGTTCGGCGCGGGCATCGGATTGATTGTCTATGAGTGTTATTTCCTGAAGAAAACGAAGGATGTGGGATATTTATGAAACTAGGCGCGCTTAAAACGGGAATCTGTTTTGTGGATATTTTTAGTTGGATGAGTGTTTACGCTCGCCCTCACCCCGGCCCTCTCCCCCGGGGAGAGGGAGAGCATCGTCACGGGGTTGGACAATTTCTCAATCCTCATCGCAGTCACCGACCTCGTGTCATTGGCCGTGAGACGCACGATAACACGGCACAATGCATGGTTCAAAACGCGGCGAATAATTCTCCCTCTCCTGGGGGAGAGGGCTGGGGTGAGGGCGGACGTCATTCTTGGTTCCAAGGTCAGACCCTGTCACCAACTGCAAAACTGATGGCACTTTTGCTGTTCGCGCTGTCATTCTCCCCAACATCGCTCTTGGCCTGCGCGGCGTGTACCGGCAGAACCGATTCGCCGCTGGCGGTGGCCATGAACTGGGGCATATTCACGCTGCTCGGCGTCGTGCTGACGGTGTTGAGCGGGGTGCTGGTTTTCTTCGTCCATGTCATCCGCAAGGAAGAAAAAGCGACCAGCGAAACGCCACCTGAAAATCCGCCCAAAACATGAAAGAATGGTTCGGTGAAAAGATTCTCGGCCTGCCGCAGCTCGCGTCCTCGAACGGACGCGGCGTGGATGACCTGATCATTTACGTCCACTGGCTGATGCTGGCGTTGTTCATTGGCTGGACCATTTATTTTCTGTACGCCATCCGCCGGTTTCGCAGCTCGCGCCATCCCAAGGCCGATTATCACGGTGTCCGCGGTCACACCTCGAATTACCTGGAAGTCGGCGTCGCCCTCGTCGAGGCGGTACTGTTGATTTTCGTGGCCGTGCCGATCTGGGCGCGCAACGTGAGCCAATTGCCATCGCCCGGCGAATCCACCGTCATCCAGGTGGTCGCGCAGCAGTTTGCTTGGAACGTCCGCTATGCCGGCCCTGACGGCGTGTTTGGCAGGCAGGACATGAAGTTCGTCGCGTCGGACAATGTGTTCGGCGTTGACCCGGCCGATGCCAGCGGCAAGGACGACATACAACTGCTCAACGAAATTCACGTGCCCGTCAACAAACCGGTCATCATTTACCTCAGTTCGAAGGACGTGGTTCACTCGCTGAAAATCATCGCCATGCGGGTTTGTCAGGACGCGATACCGGGCCTGCGCGTGCCGGTCTGGTTCACGCCCACCAGGATTGGCCGTTACCAGATCAACTGCGCCCAGCTTTGCGGCAACGGCCATTCCGCCATGTCCGGCGGTTTTCTCACCGTCGAAAGCCCGGCGGATTTCGATAAATGGCTGAAGTCCAAGAGCGGCGCGGCCACGAGCTTTGAATAACCTGCTTTGGATTTAATAAGGAATCCATGAAGCCAAGAACCGGCTTCTCTCCTGCATTCCTGGTTTCCGTATTCAATAACCCCTGCAAACCGATGTCGGGAAACCGATGGTCGCCACCGTGCTGCCCAATTGCGCTGTCCGGCTCCCCAAGGAGAAGGAGAATCGTTCGCTGTCCCCTTGAAAATGCGCACGACGGGATTTGCCGGACGCTCATCCGCAAAACAGAATCGGGCAGCAGCTATTTCCTCTCCTGGGGGAGAGGATGTAAGGTGCGGGCGGGCGTAAAGACACAAATCACATTTGCCCCGGTCGTCCATCCCAAAATGTCCCAAGGCATTTCGATGTGGATGCTGTGCCCGCGCCCTTGGCTTGCGGCGGCATTTTTTTGAGCGTATCATTTCATCAACCGGCATGGCTGACACTCCTCAACAACTGCCCCGAACACTTTGGGTCGGCATCGTGCTGCTCCTCGTCGTGCTTTGCATGGCGTATGCGCTTTCGCTCATGGAATTGAATCGAGCTCATCAACGCGCGTTGCCCGTGCTCAACCCGGTTGCCGACTTCACGCTCATGAATCAGGACGGCCGGGCAACGACGCTCGCCGATTTGAGCAACCGCGTCTGGATCGCCGACATCATTTTTACGCGCTGCGCCGGATCGTGCCCCCTCATGACGGCGCAAATGAAGTCGCTCCAGGATGCCCTGCCGCAAACGAGCCAGGCCAGACTCGTGACACTGACGACCGACCCTGATTTTGACACGCCGCCGGTGATGAAAAAATACGGCGAACGTTTTGGCGCGGATTTCAACCGCTGGATGTTTTTGACCGGCTCCAAGGCTGAAATCGCCGGTCTGGCGGGTGACAGCCTGAAATTAAGCGCCGTCCCGGTGAAACCGGAAGAGCGCAAGAACGCCGCCGACCTGTTCATTCATAGCACGATTTTTGTTATTGTGGACAAGCACGCGCGGCTGCGCGGAATTTTTGAAACCGAGGGCGACGGCGTGAATTGGACGAATGTTCAGCCGCGCCTCATCACCACCGTGCGCCAACTCGAACGCGAGAAATGACCGTCCACGATTTGCCCGCCGTCAACGCTTCGCTCAACGGCCTCAGCGCGATTTTTCTGACCGCCGGTTATATTTTCATCCGGCGCAAAAACCAGACCGCACACCGCAACTGCATGTTGGCGGCGTTTTGCACCTCCATCGTTTTTCTGGGCTGCTACCTCACCTATCACCTCAGCGTTCAGACCGTCACCCACTTCCGGAATCCCGCCTGGTTCCGCCCGGTTTACCTGGTGATTCTGCTCACGCACACCGTGCTGGCCATCGTCATTGTGCCGCTGATTTTGGTGACGCTGTACCGCGCATGGCGGCAACGCTTTGACCTGCACAAAAAAATCGCCCGCTGGACGTGGCCATTGTGGATGTATGTCTCCGTGACCGGCGTGGTGGTTTATCTGCTGCTCTACCGGATTTTTCCTCAAAAATAGAATCGCATGACATCCGCCGCCAAAGTTCTGGTTCATGCCAGCCAGTTTCCGGAAAAAGTCCGGCGCGATTTGCTCGAATCGTTGCGCGCGCGGCAGGTGAACCACAAGTTCCACTACGACAGCGTCAAACAAACCCAAAAGTGGCTCGCACTGCACCAAGCGTATTCGCCCACGCGCAATGACGCGGATTGCCGGGCCATATACGAAAAAGGTTTCAAGGCTGCGGCCGCGCAAATCAAGGCGAAGAGCGTACACGTCATCGGCCTCGGCTGCGGCGGCGGACAAAAAGACACGCGCCTGCTGAAGTTGTTGAAAGCTCGCGGCCGGGAAATCTTTTACACGCCATGCGACGTCAGCACCGCGATGGTCTTGACCGCCTGCCGGACCGCGCTGGCCGTCGTGCCGGAGAAAAACTGTTTCCCACTGGTTTGCGATTTGGCCACCGCAGACGATTTGCCCGCCACTCTTGCCTCACGTTTCACGTCTCACGTTTCACGTCTCATCACTTTTTTCGGCATGATTCCCAATTTCGAGCCGCAAATCATCCTGCCAAGACTCGCGTCACTGGTTCGACCGAAGGATTTTCTGCTGTTCAGCGCGAACCTGACACCCGGGGACAATTACGCCGCCGGCATGGAAAAAATCCTGCCGCAATACGACAATCCGCTCACGCGCGACTGGCTGATAACCTTCCTGCTCGATCTCGGCGTGGAACGCAACGACGGCAAACTGCATTTCAAAATTGAAACTTGTAGGAGCCGACGTGCTTGTCTCGCCGTAGCCGGGCGAAGGCGGAAGGAGGCTCAAACTTTCCGGTCAATTTCTGCGAGGAAAAATCAGAGACTCCTCACGTCGTCTCCTACGATGGAGGGGGTCGAATTGAAACGCATCGCAGCTGGCTTTCATTTCACGCGTTCACGTCGGATTGAAGTGGACAACGAGATATTTGCCTTTCACGCCGGCGAAACCATCCGGCTTTTCTTTTCGTATCGCTACACGCCGGAGCGCGTCCGCAAGGTTCTTGCCCGTTTCGGCCTGGAAGTCTGCGAGCAATGGGTAGCCAGTTAGGAGGAGGAGGGCGTATTTCTATGCCGCAAGTTGTAGCGCAGACTGGTCCCGCCGTGCGGGACTGTGCCGCCGATTGGCAATCGGCAGGCATTCATCATACCAAGAACAGACAGCGGGCTGCCAGCCCGCGACACGGCAGACTGCCAGTCTGCGCTACAATGTTTTCATCGTATCCAGCACAGCCTTGATGCGCGGGACTTCGTGCGTGCGGAACAAATTGGTTTTGCCCAGCGCGGCCAAGACGGCAAAAAACGGCTCGGCACAGCGCACCTCGTCGCGGAAATATTCGAAGGCGTGTGGCAGGGCGTGGCAGATTGGAAATCCCAGCGTCCGCAACCGGAACGTGTTCAGGAAGATGTTCATCTGATGCCGCACGCGCACCGCGCTGTCCTGCAGGTTGCGATAATAGAAGCCGAGGCCCGGATCGAGGATGATTTTTTCCACACCGTGGCGCTGCGCAAGTTCAACCTGCCGGGGAAAATATTCGCGCATCATTTCAATCGGATCGGCGCTTAAATCGAAATCACCGACTTCGCGGACGTTTTTGCCCTGCACGTAACAGATGATCACCGCTGCGTCATGCTCGGCGGCCACGCGATACAACTCATCAGTCCTGTCCGAGCCGGTAAGATTCAAAACGTTCGCACCTGCTTCAAGGCACGCGCGCGTGATGGCGGGGGAATACGTTTCAACCGAGACTAAAACACCCGCCTGTCGCAACCCTTTGATGACGGGAATCAGTTTGCTGTTTTGTGCCGCGTCATCCACGCGCACGGCGTGCGCCAGCGTGGATTCCGCGCCCACGTCCACAATGTCCGCGCCTTGCGCGGTCAAAACCTTGCCGCGCTGGACGGCGGCCTCCGCCGTCAGGCAGACGCTTTCGCGATACCACGAATCGGGGGAAAGGTTGATGACGCCCATGATGGCGGGCTGCGAATTGAAGGCGAACGGTTTGCCGCCGATGGAGAATTCCTTCACACGCGCGGACGCAGCGGCGCGATTTTTCTCAAGAAGTTCCGCAAGATGTTCCAGCTTCAGCATATCCGATGTGACGGGCGACAGGTGTCATGTGACAGGAAAACCATGCGCTGCTCGTGTCACCCGTCACCTGTCACTTGTCACAAACTGGTACGCCCGCCGCGATTCGAACGCGGGACCCTCTGCTTAGAAGGCAGATGCTCTATCCAACTGAGCTACGGGCGCAACCAAAGGGACATTAGTAGCTGGCCGGCGTCCGCGCAAGAGCGGTTGTCTGGCGATAAGGTGCGCTGCTGCGAGCGATTTTTACGAGTCGGCCACTCGCTCAGATTTTCCAGCAGGCGTGCGTCCGGTCCTCCAGGTTGGCCAGCAAATGATTAACATGTTGCCACTGGTCTTTGGTCAGGTCCGGTTCGCGCAGGGCCTTTTTCAGGGTCCATTTCGCGCGCCATTTATGATTCATTTGTTGGTGGAGTTTGGCCTTCAGCACGAGGGTTTCATAATGACTGTGGTCCTGCGCCAGCTTGGCTCTCGCGAGCCGCAAGGCGTCATGGTAGTTGCCTTGGCGTGCCGCCCGGCTGGCCGACCCGGGATTGGGAGCCGGCGATCCGTCCGTGCCGGGCGAATCGATCAGATGCAGACCCAACCGGGCGAGAATCAGGCAAATGGGGGGTGTCCATATCGCCGCGAGGAAAGTCGCCGGCAACAGATAACCCAGAAAGGCAAAGATGCTCTCATGGCGTTGGGCCAGCGCGACGCTTACCGGGACCCGCAAGGTCAGCAGCCCCAGATAGACCAGCACCATCGAAGCCCCGATTTTGAGCCAGCGGCGGGGACGAAGTTCCAACGGCAGGGTGATTAAAAACCCAATGATGATCGTAGCGGTTTCAATGGTCACAAAGTCCCTGGGTTGGGGTGTGTAAGTCTTGAAGAATTTTCTGCTGGTCAAAGGTTCGGGTGGGTGGACCACTGTCGGTTTTTCGACGCGTTCATCGGTGGCCGGCTCCGGAAGTTCGCCCAGGTCGCGAAGCTGTTCGGTCAACGTGCCCAGTCGCCGGTTGATTTCCGCCGACCTGGTTTCCAGTGCGAGCGTGGCCCGACCGTAGTCGCAAAGCTTCGGGTTCAGGTTCGTCGTCGCTGACACCAATGCCGTCCAACAGGCTTCGCGCAAAGCCAGCGTCTTGTCGTCGGTGATTTTTGCTGCGGCTGCCTCAAACCGTGTGCGATCCTTGAGATAAACCGGGTTGGTGAACAGGGAGCCGAACTTGTTGGTTTGGAGGTTCAACAAAGCGGCGGGTTTGTTGGTGACGCTCCAGTCCCCGGCGAGTTGGTCCACGTCCAGGTCGTACGCCGCCTGGAGGGCGAGAAAGTATTCCAGGCTGTGGTCGGCCTGGAGCACCAAGGGCGAGACCCGTTTCCAATAGCTGTTCCAAGCTTTGCCAACATCGGGATCGAGCCGGGCCGGGCCGACGCTCGCCGACCAGTCGCGTGCCAGCGCGGCGTTGGTGAGGATGGGAAATTTCCCGGGCAGTCCGGCCAACTGAAACTCAAGCGTGCTGCGTTCCATCCTCATTTCCGGCAGCCGGGCTTTGTCTGCAAACGTGCGGCGGACGGTGGCGGTGGCGCACGCCAGGTCCCGGCGTTTGATGATGCCGCTGTAAAAACCCGCGCCCACCAGGATCGCGGCCAGGACGAGCGCAAAAATGACGAACGACCACCTCCGTGGAGAGAACCAATGTCGAAGCCAATGCATATTGTCGGAACAACTTTCTTTTCCTGATTCAAAACCTGACGGACCGCTGATTTTCGAGACAAAGTATTTCGTAAAAACCACCGCCGTCAAAATCAAACCTTGTAATTTTACGCGCGGAATTGCAATTCGGGCAACCGGGAGGGGTTTGGGCGGTGCCTGGACACTGCAACGGAACGCCGCATTCATGCGGCAGCGGATCCGCGTGATTGAATGCCAGGCCGGATAAATCCGGCGTTCCTTCCGGGACGATGCAACTTTGATTATTGCGGTGTCCAGGTGCGCCCGAGGCATTCGCCGGCTGCAAAGTTTGATTGAAAAGGGCGGCGGCTTTCCACAAACTGGCGGCGTGAAACCGGGAAGATTCATCGTGCTCCTGCTGGCGGCGACGTTCTGGGCGGGTTGCCAGAAATCCGCCGACGTTGCACCGGCGCCGTCAATTGACGATTTACTGCCCAAACAGGCCCAACCGAAGTTGCCGACAATGAAAATTTATCTGGGCGCGGAAACGCTGGATGCCGAGCTGGCGCTCAACGACCGGCAGCGAATGACCGGCATGATGTTCCGCACCAACATCCAGGAAACCGACGCGATGTTGTTTGTTTTTCCCGGGCCGTTTCAGGCCAAATTCTGGATGAAAAATTGTCCCGAATCCATCTCCGCCGCCTACATCGGCCCTGACGGCGTCATCGCCGAAATCCATCACCTCGAAAAGAACGACACCAACTCCGTCGTGGCCGCAGCGGACAACATCCAATATGTTTTGGAAACCAAGGACGGCTGGTTCACGCGGCACAACATCAACCCCGGCACCGTCATCCGCTCCGGGAAAGGTTCGTTGTCGGAAACGTTTTTCTCAAAACCGTAGTTTCATTTTCAGGAGGAACAGGCCGGTAAAAGAGACGCACGAGAGACAACGTGGATAAAAGGGCTACGCTGGATTCGTGTTGGTTTTGCCTCCCAACCTTTCAAAGATTGCCTGTCATCTGACAGACCAGTAACGTTTCTGGCGTTTGATGGACACAGAATCACAATCAGTGAATTTGAAGAAATCTTGGATTCCGGCGCATCCGCACATCGTAATCGGTCTCATTTTGGTTGTGTGTCTGGGGCCGTTTATCAACAAGGCCATCCATGTGGATGATGCGCTCTTCGTTTGGGCGGGGGAATGGATTCAGCAGCATCCCACGGACTTTTTTGGTTCCGAAGTGAATATTTCGAACTCAACCATCCCCATGTGGAAGGCCACCTGCAATCCGCCGTTGATGTCGTATTTTCTGGCGGGGGTGGCCTCCTTGTTTGGCTGGAACGAAATCGTTCTGCACCTAGCCGGTCTGGCCGTCGCCTTCGCCGCCGCAGCAGGCATTTATTCCCTGGCGCGGATGTGGTGTGAGCGACCGCTGTTGGCGACGATGATCAGCATCATCACCCCGGTGTTTCTGGTGTCCAGCACGACCCTGATGTGCGACGTGCTGATGTTGACTCTCTGGGTGTGGGCGCTGGTGATTTGGGAGCGTGCGTTGGGAAGCGAGCAAAGCCGGTGGCAATTCGTCGGAGCTGGAGTTCTTGCAGGCTTGGCGATATTGACCAAATACAGCGCGGTGACCTTGCTGCCCCTATTGCCCGTTTTGAGCCTGCTTCGGACCCGCAAGTTTGGGGGATGGTGGTTGCTGGGATTGGCGGTGCCGTTGATGATGGTGGCGGGGTACGAGTGGATGACGGCCATGATGTATGGGAGAGGGCTGCTATTTGCCGCTGCATCCTTTGCGCAAACGCATCGGATTGTGTTTCCCGGCGGTTGGCTGGCGAAAGGGATCGTTGGTCTGGCTTTTGCGGGTGGCAGCCTGTTGCCATTGATGTTCTTTGCGCCGTGGCTGTGGCGGCGGCGGACGTTGTTGGTGATGGGGGTCATTATTTTCGGATTGTTGCTGGCGGTGTTTCGGCTGGGTGGCAACCTTGGGCTGTTCCTCCCTTGGAAAAATATCAAACTGTTGGACCACTGGAACTACCAGTTGCAGGTGATAATATTGACTGCGGGCGGGTTGCTGCTGGTGCTGTTGGTTGTGACCGAAGCGTGGCAGCGGCGGGACTTGGTAACTGTGACTCTGGCTCTCTGGATCATCAGCGGACTGTTCTTTGCGATCGTGCTGAACTGGACGATAAGTGCTCGGAGTTATCTTCCGATCGTTCCGGCGGTGGTAATTTTGCTGGTGCGCCGGATGGGGCGACAGCAACCTTTAATCAATAATGTTCGGTTGTTGGGGCCATTCACCTTGGTGGTGGTGATCACGGTGAACGTTGCGATGGCTGACCACCGGCTGGCTAATTCCGGGAGAACGGCGGCAGAACAAATCGTGGCAAAATACAAACCTACAGACCACCAATTGTGGTTTGAGGGAGGGTATGGGACGTTCCAATATTACATGGAAAAGCTCGGCGGCCAACGGATGGATCTCGAGCGGTCAATGTTGCTACCGGGAGATGTTATCGTCGTGTCCTGGTACAATGACGACTTTTTTACACTTCCGGCAGGGAGTGTGGGATGGGTCGGGTATTTGGAATCGCGGCCGCGTTGGTGGATGAATATCAAGGGGACCGAGGAGCACTGCGCGGCGGGATTCTATAGTGCGGGTTTGGGGCCTGTGCCCTTTGCCATCGGAGGACTTCCCAATCAACTTTACTATGTCGTAAAGGTTTTTTCCCGGGTGCAATACAAATCGCAACCCGTCAACCCACAAGAAGTACGGGCTGGTGATATGCCGAGCTTTTCCAGCTATTTGTCCTATTCCGAAGTGGACAATAAAACAACCTTCCGGATGGAATCAGAGGTCGCGCTGCACCTTCAACAAGCCAGCCAACTTAAAGGCGAGGGAAAGATTGCAGAAGCCATTCAACACTATCGCCAAGCCTTGGCTGTGGATTCCAACAACCCTGTGGTATTGAATAATCTGGCATGGATTCTGGCAACGGCCAACAAGCCAGAATTGCGTGATGGCCAGGAAGCGGTGAGACTTGCCACCAAGGCCGTTAAACTGACCGACTTTAGACGGCCAATCTTCATCGGAACGCTCGCTGCCGCATACGCTGAAGCCGGTCAGTTTTCGCAAGCATGCGAAATGGCCAATGTCGCATCCTATCTGAACCAGTTAACGGGCCCAACAGAAAAAGTCACCCAAAATGCCAAATGATTGGCTCTCTGCTCTTCCGGCCAGGCGGTTGAGTCAACACAGACTCACTGCCGCCAACTCCGGATGCCGGGAATGCCAACAGAAAAACAGGGCCATCTCACGTTCATCCGCCAAATCTCGATTGAATTCTTCTTCTTTGTTTCTTTATGTCTTGGTTGTTAATTTGAATTCATGACTTCACGAGCCACATCCAAAGCGCTTTTCTCCGAGGCATTGAAATATATTCCCGGCGGCGTGAACTCGCCCGTGCGCTCGTTCCGCGCCGTAGGCGGCCAGCCGTTCTTCGTCAACCGGGCCAAAGGCGCCCACGTTTGGGACGTGGACGGCAACGAGCTGATAGATTACGTCCTCACCTGGGGTCCGGCCATCCTCGGCCATGCGCATCCCAAAATCATTGCCGCCGTCAAGGCCGCCGCCAACCACGGTACGAGCTTCGGCATTCCGAATCCGTTTGAAGTCACGATGGCGAAACTCATCTGCGCACTGGTGCCCAGCGTACAGAAAGTGCGCCTGTGCAATTCGGGCACGGAAGCGTGCATGTCGGCAATTCGTCTGGCGCGCGGCTTTACGAAGCGCGACAAAATCATCAAGTTCGACGGGTGCTATCACGGCCACGTGGATTCGCTGCTCGTCAAGGCCGGTTCCGGCGCGCTCACGTTCGGGCATCCTGACAGCGCCGGAGTGCCGGCGGCGTTCACCCAGCACACCATCGTTCTGCCGTTCAACGACGCGGACGCCGTCAAGGCCGCGTTCGCCGCGAACAAAAATCAAATCGCCGGCATCATCGTCGAACCGGTGCCGGGCAATGCCGGATTGTATCTGCCGCAGCCGGGCTACCTGGAATTTTTAAGCGAAGTCACGAGGGCGAATGGCGCGTTGCTGATTTTCGACGAGGTGATGACCGGCTTCCGGCTCGCGCCCGGCGGCGCGCAGGAGCGATTCGGCATCACGCCGGATTTGACCACGCTCGGCAAAATCATCGGGGGCGGGCTGCCCGTCGGCGCGTTTGGCGGGCGGGCGGACATCATGGATTTGCTTGCGCCGCTGGGGCCGGTTTACCAGGCCGGCACATTGAGCGGCAATCCGCTGGCGCTGGCGGCGGGCATTGCGGCGCTTGAATTGCTGTCGGAAGGGCGAGCTCCGCAAGCTCCTGAAAAAAAATCCGAAATCAAGTCCGGGCGTCGTGGCCCTCCGCCCTCCGAAAAAGATGCCTATGCCCGGCTCGAAACACTGGGCGGGCAGCTCGAAGCCGGGATGAAGGAGGCCGCAAAATCGGCGGACGTACCCGTGACGTTCAATCGTTGCGGCTCAATGTTCTGTGCCTATTTCACCAGCCAGCCGGTCTGGAACCTCGCCGACGCGATGAAGAGTGACCGCGAGCGATTCAAGAAGTATTTCCACGGGATGCTGGCCGAAGGCATTTATCTGGCACCCTCGCAATTCGAGGCGGGTTTTATTTCCACGGCGCATACGGCAGCGGACATGGAAAAGACGGTCAGCGCGGCGACGAAAGTATTGCGCGGATTGTAACTTCTTGTTATGATGGGCGTCTGATAGGCAGTGAACTGCGTCATCATGGCGCGGCGAAATTGAAAAACAAACCACAACAAAGAATTATGAAAGCAAATAAAACAATGTTAATCGCGGCATTGGCCGTGGGCAGTTTGCTGGTATGGGGTCCGGCCTTGCGCGCGGGTGACACCAACACGCCGCCTACCACCCCGCCCGCAGGCGCTCCACCGGCCGGCCGGCCACCTGGCACCGGTATTGAGCGCGAAGCGGAACTACTCAACCTGACCGCCGACCAGAAAACGAAAGTGGAAGCCATCGAGAAGGCGGAAGGACAAAAAATGGTTGATTTGCACAACGACACCAGCCTGACGCCGAAAGACCGGCAAGCCAAACGCAAGGCCATCGCGGAAGAGCTTTCCCAGCAGATGAAAGCCGTCCTTACGCCGGAGCAATTTGACAAGTGGCAAAAAACATCTCTCATGGGAACACGCAGGCTCCATCCTGGGGGCCCGCCTCCGGGTAACGTAAAAGCCGGGAGCACGAATGCACCCGTTGCTCCGCCGAAACAATAACCTGCAGGGTGACATGGTTGATTTGATATCGGGACGGCCTCGCGCCGTCCCTTTTTGTTTTTGTGCGCACAGGCAGTGAGTGTTTTGCCGCGGCGATCTGTGACCCCGGGCAAACGGCGACGCTCACAATATGCCGCTGCAATTTGCAGATTCCATTTGAGCTAAGGCGCGCGGATGCGTATTGTAGGTTTGCCCTGCGCGAGTAGCTCAATTGGATAGAGCGTCGGCCTCCGGAGCCGAAGGTTGTGGGTTCGACCCCCGCCTCGCGTACCATCTTAAATTCGAGTTTGTCTTCAATAACACTGAATAAAATCAATCATTTTAGATGAATCCGCTTTTTTAATCGGTTGTTATCGGTCGTCTGAAATTGGATTGAATCACCGTTCAAACCAGAACAGAAACCAGAACAACGGCGGCCAGGCTGATGGGAATGGGGAAAAGACGGTCTGGCTTGGGGTTTGACGATTTTGGGGAAATCCACACGGTCAGACGGTCCAAAACGTGCCCAAGACCCATTCCCACGCAAACCGGCGTCCCTCAAACGGTGAACGTCAGAACGGATGACGACAGAAAATATCCACCCCCATTTTCTTAAAAGCGCCAGACAAAACCAACGCGCAGGTTGTAATCATAGGCGCGGGTTTGTCCCGAAACCCAATCTGGTGAAGTAAAACCGAATCCAATTCCAGCGAAGGTTTGCAGGTTGCTGGTGAAATTGTAATCCAATCCAAAGCCGGTGTAGCCAAACCATGTTTGGGTTGAGTCGGAGGTAACGATGGAATTCAAATACCAGTAAACATCGGCTTTGGAGCATAGACTTTTGTTGATGCTCATGGAATTGTCGAACCCTGCAAAAACAGTGCGATTATCATTCTCAGTCGCATAAAATTCCGAATCAAACTTGACAGAAAACCCGTATGGCAATCGCACCAGCAGTGCCACATCGCCGCCTCCCAGCACATCACCACCTTCCGTAGGAATTGAAAGATATGGCCGGATTGCCAGAGCCGTCGTCCCGCTGTCATTTCCCCAGAGATTGACTTTTACCCCGGTGGTGATGCGTTCAAAATCACTGTAAGAACCACCATAATAATAAGAGCTTATCCGTAAATAAAGTTGTGTGATTTTGAAACTGTGTTTATGCTCTCGGCATGACCAAAACTCAATCGTGGGAGGTTTCCGATGAACTCTGGCAACACGTTCAGCCCTTGGTACCCAAA
>Ga0224553_1000242_pt1 | contig 26630 bp, 21 predicted proteins | sample 714S21014metaG_FD_179897 | JGI IMG/M metagenome (GOLD analysis project Ga0224553, IMG submission 179897) | Peat soil microbial communities from Stordalen Mire, Sweden - 717 S2 10-14 | ecosystem: Environmental > Terrestrial > Soil > Wetlands > Peat | place: Sweden: Norrbotten County, Stordalen... | reverse complement strand
CAACGCCGAGAGCGCCGCCGGCGCCAGCCGCGTCTCCGCCGAAACCGCCGACCAGGGCGGAGCCGTGATGCAGGCAGCGGCCACCACCATGGAAAAAATTGCCGCCGCCACCAGCACGGTCTCTGAGAAAATGGCTTCCCTCGCCCATCGCTCCGAGGATATCGGCAAAGTGGTCAATGTCATTCAGGAGATCAGCGAGCAAACCAACCTCCTCGCCCTCAATGCCGCCATTGAAGCCGCTCGCGCCGGAGAGCATGGCCGAGGATTTGCCGTCGTCGCCGGAGAGGTTCGCCGCCTCGCCGAACGCACCAAGGGCGCCACGGAAGAAATTGCCGGCACCATCCGCAGCATCCAGGATGAGACCCGGGAAACCCTCCAGGTCATGCAGGAAAGCCGCACCGCCGTCGAAACCGGCATGGATGAAACCTCCCACGCCCGCAAGAGCCTGGAGGCCATCATCGAGTCATCCAAACAGGTGGAGCACCAGATTCACCTCATCGCCACCGCCGCAACCGAGCAGACCTCCGCCTCGGGCGAAATCTCCGAGTCCGCCGGGCAGATCTCACAAATCGCAGTGGAAAACGCCCAAGGCGCCGAAGAGGCTGTCGAAGCGCTCAAAAACCTCGCCTCCCTCGCCAGCGACCTCGACGGCATGATCCGCCAATTCCGCCTCGAAGACGGCAGGCAGTCCGGCGGAAAATTTACCGGCATGGGGCAACCCGCCGTTCAGCCCGTTCTCCGTTCCGCGCACTATTAGCCCTGAAGAGAAAACCCTGAGGAGCACCAAAATGAACAGCACAGTCCAATCGAATGTACTGCTGGCCGCGGTTGCCGCGTTAGCCTGCGCCATGGGCTTCGCCCAGTCCTCCGGGGAAGCGATCTACAAACAGAAGTGCCAGAACTGTCACGGCCCCGACGGCATGGCCAACTCGGGAATTGGCAAAGTCATGAAGGTGAAGCCGGTGAACGATCCTGAGGTCAAAAAGCTCACCGAGGCGGAGATGATAGAAATCGCCCTGAACGGCAAGGGCAAGATGCAGTCGTGGAAGAACGAGTTGACCAACGCACAAATCAAGGGTGCGGTTGACTACTTCCGCACGTTCATCAAATAGGAGTCCCCCAATGAAGAACACTATGCGCGCGAGTTTGGTGCTGGCCGCGGTTGCCGCGTTAGCCTGCGCCATGGGCTTCGCCCAGTCCTCCGGGGAAGCGATCTACAAACAGAAGTGCCAGAACTGCCACGGCCCCGACGGCATGGCCAACTCGGGAATCGGCAAAGTGATGAAGGTGAAGCCGGTGAACGATCCTGAGGTCAAGAAGCTCACCGAGGCGGAGATGATCGACCTCGCCCGGAACGGCATGGGCAAGATGCAGCCCTACAAAGACGAGCTGAGCGGCGCACAAATCAAGGCCTCGGTTGACTACTTCCGCACTTTCATCAAGTAGGCAAGGCCTGCGCGTGTCAAGCCCGGCGGGGGTTGCAAGACGGAGCTTCTTCCCGTTACCCCCGCTACAGAGACGGCGGCAGCCGGAACCCCAGATCTACGACCCCCCAGCGGCAAGGACCCGCCGCCGGGGACTCCGGCCTGCCGCCGTGCTTCCCCCACCCCGCCAGTAAATCTTCTCGCTCCCCTTGTTCCTCGCCGCTCCGCCCTATGGTAGCCTCCGAATGAGGACCACCGCCGCTTCCCGGTGGAACCCGCCTCGCCTCAAGCCGCATCCAATGCCTGGAGAGAAACACCGCATGAGCGCCTTCAAGTACGACCTGATCGTCATTGGTTCCGGGCCTTCCGGGCAAAGAGCCGCCGTCGCCGCCACCAAAATGAAGAAGCGCGTGGCCGTCGTCGAGGCCCTTTCCGTGGTCGGCGGCGTCTGCATCAACACCGGCACCATCCCCTCCAAAACCATGCGCGAAGCCGTTTTGCACCTCTCCGGTTACAACTACCGCACCCTCTACGGCATGAATTACCGGGTCAAGGAAAAGATCACCATGGCCGACCTGGCCTTCCGCGTGCAGGCTGTCATCAAAACCGAGGTGGACGTCACCGAGGCCCAGCTCTCGCGCAACGGCATCGACATTGTCCATGGCGTCGCCCACTTCGTCGATCCCCATCAAGTCCGCGTCGAAGGCCCTCAAGGGGACATCACCCTCGAAGCCGACCGCATCATCGTCGCCGTCGGCACCAAACCGGCCGACTCGCCCAAAGTTCCCATCAACGGCCGCACCATCGTCAACAGCGACCAGATTCTTGACTTGCCGGAACTCCCCCGCTCGCTGATCGTCGTCGGCGGCGGCGTCATCGGCGTCGAATACACCTGCATGTTCGCCGTCCTCGGCGTGCGCGTCACCCTCATTGAAAAGCGCGACCGCCTGCTCGAATTCGCCGACCGGGAGATTATCGAGGCCCTCAGCTACCACCTCCGCGACGCCCGCGTCACCCTCCGCCTTGGCGAAGGCGTGCAGAGCGTCGAACAGCTTCCCGACGGCACAGTGGTTGCAAATCTCGAAAGCAAGAAAAAGGTCTCCGGCGACGCCCTGCTCTATGCCGTGGGCCGTCAGGGTAACGTGGACGAGCTCAACCTGGCCGCCGCCGGCCTCGAAGCCGACAATCGCGGACGCATCCCGGTCGACGAGAACTACCAGACCAAAGTCGCGCACATCTTCGCCGTCGGCGATGTGGTCGGCTTTCCTTCGCTCGCCTCCGTCTCCATGGAGCAAGGCCGCATCGCCGCCGCACGCGCCTTCAACGACAACGCCACCAGCTCCAACCCCAGCTTCTATCCCTACGGCATCTACACCATCCCCGAAATCAGCTTCATCGGCAAGACCGAAGAGCAGTTGACCGACGAGGATGTGCCCTACGAGGTGGGCATGGCCTACTATCGCGAGACCGCCCGCGGGCAGATTCGCGGCGACACGACAGGAAGATTGAAGCTCGTCTTCCATCGCGACACGCGCAAGGTTCTCGGCGTTCATATCATCGGCGAAGGCGCCGCCGAGCTGGTCCACATCGGCCAGGCAGTCATGATCCTGGGCGGCACCGTCGACTACTTCATCGACACCGTCTTCAACTACCCCACCCTCGCCGAGTGCTACAAAGCCGCCGCCTTCAACGGCCTCGGCCGTCTCAACCGCTATCAGGCCGGGTAACCGGCAACTGCCATCGCCCCAATCCCCGAGGGAGGGCTTGAATGACCACCGCCATCGGCGTCGTTATCACCGACCACATCGGAGCCGGAAGGCTTCAGGACCAGCGCCTCACCGGCAGGCTCCTCCGCTACCCGGAAGACGCCGACGAACTGGACTCGCTCTCCGCCATCCCCAGCAGCGAACTCGTGGAATTGCTGGCCACGCTTATCGCCACTCTCGCTGCCATCGACACGGTGCAAGTTGACGCCATCGGTGTCGCCGTTCCCGGCATCATCCGCCATGGCGTTGTCGAGGACTCGCCCAATCTCTCCCAGATCAAGGGAATGCACCTCGCCGACGAGCTGACCAAAGCCCTCGCCGCCCGCGGCATCACCGCCCCCGTCCATGTCGCCAACGATGCTGACGCAATCGCCGCCGGTGTCGCCGCCACCCGCGGCCAGCTTAACAAGCTCACCCGCGTGTGGACCCTCGGCAACGGCATCGGCTACGGCCGCTGGCCATACGTTGACGGCGTCTGGGAAGGCGGTCACGTGACCGTCTCGCTCGATCCCAAAGAACGCTTTTGCGGCTGCGGCGGCCTCGGCCATCTCGAGGGCATCATGGGCACCCGCGCCATGCGCCTCCGCTTCCTCGACCTGGAACCGGAAGAAATCTTCGCCAATGCCAGCCAGGGCGACCCCCGCTGCCGGTACTTTGTCGATCTGTGGCATCGCGCCCTCGCCGCCGCCACCGCCTCATTCATCCACCTCGCCGGCCCCGGCCGCTTCTACTTCACGGGTTACAACGCACACTTCCTTGACCTGCCCACCCTCCGCGCCCACATGGAATCCATGGTCAAGATGAGCACCCTGCAAAACTTCTCCCTTGAAGTCCTCGAGCCCGACGACGAAACCGCCCTCCTCGGCGCAGGCGTCTCCGCCCTCCGCGCCTTAGCGTCCTAGGTCCGTGACCGGATGAAGATGTTCTATCCAATGAACGAGCGTGGGCCGGGAGGCCCACGCTACAGCCGGCCAGGAGGCCGGCGCTACAATTCTGTCATTACAAAATCATGCGGTCACGGTACTAGGGAATTCCGGGCGCCCCACCCTCGCGGCGTTTTTGTTTTTGTGGCGGAGCCTGCCCTGAGCGCAGTCGAAGGGGTGGGATTGAACACCACCCCAGCAAGAGGGTAACCCTCTCAACCAGGCATTCTCCCATTTCACCCCGCACACATCATTTCCAGGGAACAATCTTCCCTCCCACCGCGTAGATCAATTTGGCGCGCCCAGTCTCGATCGACGTTGCGCCGGCCATTCTTAAGGAGAGTCCCATGCGCAAGTTCGTCTGCGTTGCCGGCTTGGCTACATTGCTTTGTCTCGCGGTACCCAGTGGTTTTGCAGGGGCGCCCCCAGCCCAAAAGACCGGCCCGGCCACCATCGTGATCGTCTTCAAGGATGGCCATCGGCAGAGCTTCAATCTCTCCGATATCTCCCGAGTAGAATTTCCCGGCGCGGATGTCGCCGCTGCGACAGCGCCCGCCAATTCCACATTTCCACGGCATCTCCTCGGAAAATGGGAAGTTGGCGAGGGCACCGGATACAACTTCTTCATCACGCTCTACGACAATGGCGATGCCAAGCGCTCGCTCGGCGACGTGCACGGCAAGTGGATCTATGTAGGCGGCGAGGCGCGCGTTACCTGGGACGACGGCGCGAAGGATGCGATCCGCAAGGTCGGCTCCGGATACCAGAAGCGCGCCTTTGGATCGAACAAATCCTTCACCGATGAGCCCGACAACGTCGCCGACGCCCACAACACCACTCCGCATCCCATCTAGTATTCAGGCCGTATGATTTGGTAATCGCTCTGGGAGAAGTGCGGGCGAGGACGCCCACACGACAGCCGGTCTGGAGACCGGCGCTCCAATTCTGTCATTACAAAACCTTGGGGTCACAGTTCCCTATTCCCTGTTCCCTGCTCTTCAGCTTTTCCGCAGATAAGTCCCCGACAGCCGGTCGTGCCAGCTCAGGTGCTCCTCGTCGAAGATGGCCCAGGCCACGCCCAGCCCCACCGGCAGCAGAGACAAAAGAAACGCCCCCAGCCGCCCGCAGCGTTGCCCGCGGGTGGGCTTCCGATTGCCCAGCGTGCAGAGCGAGATATGGGCCCACTTCATGCCCGGCGTGGCCGCGCCCAGCGTGAAGAAAAACACCTGGTAAACCACGCCGATCGCCAGCAGAGCCACAACCGAACCCAGCTCGATCTCCTTGATCGCAGGCAGGTCTTTCGCTTTGTCCATTACTACCAAGGCTGCCGCCAGAAAGGCTCCCGTCATCAGCGAGCAATCCACCACCGTCGCCATCAGCCGCAGTCCCATTGAAGCCGGTTGCAATGCCACGGCTGCCGGAGCCGGGTCGTCTTCAAGCTCGATCGCCTCCACGTATGGCTCATCCAGCTTGATGCTCAACCAGTCTGGACTCGACCAGCCTGGACTCGACCACGCCGCTGCCGGCACGGTGACGATCTCCGCCGCCGCCGGTTCGGTCGAGATGCTCCCAGGGTCGACCTCGAAGATGCTCAATTGACCCACGGCATCTCCCGCCGCCGCATAAGGCCCTTCGGCCAGCCGAGGGCGAACCTTCCGCGTTGCAACCAGCTCGCGGGGAAACTCGATCAGGTTGGCGTGCAGCGGCTGGGCAGGTTCCACAACCTCAATGCCCTCGTCTCCCTCCAGAGAACGGTGCGCATCCCGCGCCATCGCGGACGATTCCCACCAGTCCTCCACGGAAGTCTCAAAGACACTTGTTCTATGCGCCCCATGCGTCGCACGCAAAGCTTCAGGCGCCGCGTCGCGCACCGGCAAATCCGCCTCCCAGCGGATTCCATACGATTGCCTCTCCATCGCCTCGCTCGAAGCCCTGTCCGAAGCCCGGCCCGAAGCTTGGCCCGAAGCCACTCCCGGTAAAAGCCCGGCAACCTTCGCCGGCTCAACCGAGGCCTCCCATACCTGCTCGAGCGCCCGCTCCGATCCGCCGCCATGAAAAGCCCCCGGCTCCCACGGCTGCTCTGTCACGGACCCAGCTTCCAGACCGGCCAGAACAAATTCAGCCGCGGCCTGCGCCTCAAGCGCGGCCCGGGATGCAGCCTCCGCAGCCCGAACAGCGGCGCGGGCCTCACCGGCAAGCATTTCGCTGTAGCTGGGAGCCTTGGCATAGCGCGCGGCCACTCGCGCGGCGGCCTCCGCGGCAAGGCTGCTAGCGCCTCGCTTCACCACTCCGGGTGCATCCAGCTCTGCTGTTGCGCCACCCCTGCGACTCATGTGCGCGGCAAGACGCTGATTCACTTCCTGCTTCCACGTGGGCGTCAGGTCAACCTGGCTTGCGGATGCGCTCAAAGCTCCAGTCTCCCTTCTCACGTGGCTTCCCGGCATGTTTGCAGGCACTTCTGCCTGCAAGCCTTTCCGCTTGGCCAGTCCTCAAGCCCATCCTAGCCGCGGCGTTCAGCAAGTTGCCGTCAAAACATGGGGGAGGTATCGAGGAGGTACACAGTTTTGTAACAAATTATTCGAGCCGGCAGGGCAATTGCATTCGAAACTTGAGCGAGGAATGAAGGGTACGGGCTTTCGATATCAGGCGAATCATCGTTGTTTTGAAAGGGCACGGCTTTAGCCGTGCCCTTTTCAGGGCCAATATTGCCGGCTTTAGCCGCCGAGGGATGTATTGAAGATTCTCAAATCATCGCTCAGGGGCTGAAGCCCATAAGTCCTCTGGCTGTTTTGCGGCACGGCTAAAGCCGTGCCCTTTCAAAACAATCCAAATGCGATTGCCCTGTTCGAGCCGGCCCCCGTCTCATCGACAGCCGCCTGCTTTTGCTATCCTGAGCCTTGGTACGGTCTTGGTCCTGGGATGCGTCCTCGTAACTTGGTATTGATCGCGCTGCTAACCCTCTGCTGCCTCCAACTTGGGGCGCAGACGTTGACCAATGCCGCCAGCGACGCCGGTCTTCCACCCGATCTTCCCGATGACCCCGGCCAGGAAGCCCTGCCCCTCGCTCAGCCCGAGCCCGAACCGGCAACCGGAGTGCCCGTCCACCTCGAGGCCCAGCGCCAGACCAGGGTTGGCGATATCTTGACCCTCACCGGCGACGTCGTCGTCCACTATCGGGACTACGTTCTCCGCGCTGACAAGGCGGTCTACAACCAGTCCACCTCGGAACTGGAGGCGGACGGCCACCTGCAAGTTGCCGGCGGACCCGACGATGTGCTCATCAACGCCTCCCATGGCGACATGCGACTCAACATGCACACCGCGCGCTTTTACAACGTAAACGGCTCCGTCGGAGTCCGCACCGCCGGCCGCACCATCGTCTATTCCACCTCGAACCCCTTCCTCTTCTCGGGAAGAGTTCTGCTGCAAAGCGGCGAGGGCATTTACCGCATCGTCGATGGCACCATGACCAACTGCCGCCTCCCCCGGCCGGATTGGCAGTTGATCTCCCGCTCCATCAACCTTGCCAACGGCAACGCCTCGACATCCAACGCCTTCTTCAAATTCCTCGGCGTGCCTCTCTTTTACCTGCCTTACCTCCGCCACCCGATCGACGAATCGGGGCGCGAGAGCGGTCTGCTCATCCCCGTCCTCAGCAACTCCTCCATCAAGGGCTTCATCGTGGGCGAACAGATCTACTGGGTCATCAACCGAAGCATGGACATGGTGGTCGGCGCCGAGTTCTACAGCAAGCGCGGCTGGGCGCCCAACGGCGACTTCCGCTACAAGGGCCCGGGCATTGACCACCTCGTCGTGCGCTGGAATGCCCTGCTCGACCGGGGCGTGGAACAGCAGGTAGGCGCAACCCTCCCCACGCCTGCCGTTCACTCAGCCGATCTCCTGCCCGGCCCCGTCGGGGATGAGCTGGTCAACCAGGGCGGTGTCGATGTGGTGGCTCAGGGCCGCAAGGATCTGACTCCCAACACCCATGCCGCCGGCGTTGTCGAGTATCTGTCCAGCTACCTCTATCGCCTGGTCTTCAACGACAACTACTCCCAAGCCGTCACTTCCGAGGTGGCAAGCGACGTCTCACTCACCCACCAGAACAATGGATTCATCCCCTCCGTTGTAGCGGACCGCTTCGAGACCTTTGCCAACTCCACCAACGGCGCCGAAGCCAGAATCCTCCACCTGCCCGCCGTCCGCTACGACGTGCTCGACCGGCCATTGTTTACCTCGCCGCTCGATTGGGGCTTCGGATCGTCGCTCAGCTACATGACCCGCTCGGAGCCCCACTTCCACGCCCGCAACGTGGGCCGCATGGACTTCTACCCGCATCTTTCCCTCCCGCTTGCCGCGGGCGGCTGGAGCGTAGTGCCGGAGGTCGCGTTCCGCGACACCTTCTACACCATCAGCCAGATTCCGGACCTGACTGGCGCAAGGAGCGGCACCCCCATCGTCAGCCACGATCCGCTCAACCGCGCCGATTTCGAGGCCTCCGTGGACATTCGCCCGCCGGCCCTCGAACGCGATTTTGTCATCCCCGGCTGGAACCGCCAGTTGCGCCACGTCATCGAGCCGGAATTGACCTACCGCTATGTCGGAGGCATCGGCGCACAGGCTCAGAATGTGCTCCTGGTCGACACCACAGACATTGCCACCAACACCAATGAGGTGGGCTACTCGCTCACCCAGCGCTTCTACCTGCGCCCCAACACCCAGCAGCCTTGCGCCCCTCAAGATGTGCTGCCCTCCGGCGAATGCCCCGCCAAGCCCCGCGAGTGGGCCAGTTGGCAGATTGCCCAGAAGTTCTTCATCGACCCAAACTTCGGCGGCGCCGTCATCCCCAACCGGCGCAACGTCTTCGACTCCACTCTCGACCTCAGCGGCGTGGCCTTCCTCACCGCATCGCGCAACTTCTCGCCCGTCATCTCGCGCCTCCGCTTTGAGGCCATTGACAATCTCCGCATCGAGTGGGATCTGGACTACGACCCCAAGAGCGGACGATTGGAGGCAAACAACCTTTTTGCCGGTTACAGCTGGGGCCGAACCACAGTCGGCCTGGGCCACGCCATGCTCAACGCCGTGGATGAAAACGGCAGCGCCGCTTCCACCATCCAGAGCCAGCAGTTGCAGCCCTTCTTTTCCATCGGCAAGCAGAGCGGCGCCGGCTTCAACCTTGCCGCCAACGCCGGATACGACTTTGTCCTCGGCCAATTGCAATACGCCGGCGTGCAAGCCGTCTATAACTGGAATTGCTGCGGACTCACCGTCGGCTACCGCCGCTTTCAGCTCGGCACCGTCCGCGACGAGACGCAGTACCTCTACAGCTTCACGCTGGCAAACTTCGGCTCCGCCGGCGACATCCGCCGCTCCAACTCCACCTTCCGCGACCCCACGCTGCCGCCCGCCTATTAAGACAGGCCCGGGTACCCGATCTCGGGTTGGGTAAGAATTCCGCTTGCCCCAGGTCTGGATCTGCAGACCTCGGAGTAGGATGTTGGGATCGCGAAGGTTGCAAGCGGCCCAGGCTTCTCTTCTGAGACCTCAGAAACGGCAAACCTCCGCTTGCCTTTCCCTTTCTCCCGCGTCAACTAACAGAGCCCCCGCTGCGGTATCCTTTTCTGAGAGGATTTCAACTTGTCGCGTATTCGTTTATTGCCTGTCTTGCTCGCGCTCTGCATGACCGCGGGCTGCAAGGCCCAAACCACCCCGCCCCAGGCCGCTATGGACTCCGCCACGATCAATCGTCGCGTCGAGATCATGGTCCGCTCGGAATTCAACATTCCGCAGGACTACATCGTCACGCTTGGCGTCCGCAAGCCGAGCCAGATTCCCGGCTATGACTCCCTGCCCATTACGCTCTCCCGCGACACAAAATCCCAGGTGGTCGACTTCCTCATCTCCACCGACGGCCAGACGCTGGCCCGCCTTGAGACCTTCAACCTGGCCAAAGACCCCGTCTTCTCCATCGACGTTGCCGGACGTCCCATCCGCGGCAATCCCGCTGCCAAGGTTACGGTCATCAACTTCGACGATCTGGAATGCCCCTACTGCGCGCGCATGCACGAATCGCTGTTTCCCTCCACCCTCGACCGCTACAAAGACAAGGTACGCTTCATCTACAAAGACAACCCCCTCACCGAGTTGCACCCCTGGGCCATGCACGCCGCGGTGGACGCCAACTGCCTGGGCGCCCAGAGCGGCCAGGTCTATTGGACCTATGTGGATTATCTCCACTCCCACGGCCAGGACATCAGCGGCGAAGACCGCAATCCGGCAAAGAGCTTCGATGCGCTCAATCGCATTGCCCGCCAGGAGGCCACCCTGGCCAAACTCGACCTCGTCAAGTTGGACGGCTGCCTTGCCGCGCAGGACGAGACCCAGGTGCGCGCCTCAGCCCGCGAAGCGGAGGCGCTGAAGATTGATGGTGCGCCCGCCGTCTTTGTCGACGGCGAGCGCATCGATGGCGCACAGCCCGAAGAGCTGGTTTGGAAGGTGATCGACCGCGCCCTGCGCGCCGACGGCATCGATCCTCCCGCCCCTCCTGTTCCTCCTGCCTCTGCTGCCCCTCCGCACCCCGCCCCGGCTCCAAACATGCAGGCAAAACCTGCCGGAGGCGGCAAATAGACTTTCGCACGGCTATCGCCGCACCGGCTTGTGGATTTATCCTTGAATCCTGGGGCCTGTGCGGCCCCAGAGGAGACACCAGGTTGCAAGTTGAATCGTTATTCCCGTCCCGTTCTCGTTGCGCCGTCCTCATTCTCTGTAGCGGAGCCCTTTTGGCAACTGTGGCCGGATGCCACCGCCCGCCCGCTCCAGACGTGGTAGCCACCGTGAACGGCAAGGATATTCTGCGCGCGGACCTGGAGCGGTATTACAAAGCCAGCCTCGAAGACAACCCGCAGCAACCCTCCGCTGAACAGGCAGACATTGTCCGGCTCAATATCCTGAAGCAGATGATCGACGACGAGATTCTGCAGCAGCGCGCCGCCAAGCTCAATCTTGCCGCCTCCGATGAGGACGTAAACGCCAAGCTGACAGAGATCAAGGCCCCCTACACGCAAGAGGAGTTCGACAAGCAACTGAAGCAGCGCAATATGTCCGTCGAGGACTTCAAGCGCGACCTGCGCCGGTCTTTGACCAATACCAAGCTGCTCAACAAGGAGATCGAGTCCAGAATCAACATCACCGACGCGGAGATCTCCAGCTATTATGCCGCCCACAAGGCCGATTTCAACTTGGTGGAGCCTCGTTACGGCCTGGCGCGAATCATGGTCACCGGCGCTCCCAACCCGCAGACCAGCAACCTGCAAAACAACAAGGCCTCCGGCGACGCCGACGCGAAGAAGAAGATCCAGACCCTGCGCAACCGATTGGACAGCGGCGAGGACTTCAGCACCCTGGCCATGCAATTCTCAGAGGATAATACCGCCGCAAATGGCGGCGACATGGGATTTGTGCTTGAATCGTCGTTGCGCACCGATCCGGAAGCCTACGGCGCGATCAGCAAGCTCAAACCTGGCCAGTACACGGATGTTCTTCCCATCACCGACCCTTCCTCGCACCGGATTATGGGTTATGCCATTTATAAGCTGATCTCCAGGGAGCCCGCGGGGCAGCGCGAATTGAACGACCCGCGCGTACAGCAACTCATCCGCCAAGGCCTCCGTGATGGTCACGCGCAATTGCTCAAGAACGCCTACTTCGAAAAGCTCCACGACGAGGCCAGCGTACACAACTACTTTGCCGACCAAATACTCAAGGAAGGCGCGAATTAAAGCGCACCAGGCGATTCGCCTCGAATCATCGCCTGATCGCCTGATAGCCAATCCCGGCCGGCCCCGTTCCCTGTTCAGATCTTCTCCCCCGCTCATTGCCGAAAATAAGCCTGCGCAGGCGCACAATTGAAATGAAGAGGTAGAGCGGGGCGGGCGGTTGCCTCCGGCGGTCGAAGCTCCATTCGCCGAACCAAGCTCGCCGGAACGAGATTGATTTTCATCGACTGCAACTAGGTCTCTGACCGGATGAAATGGTGCTATGAGGGGTGCGAGCGCGGGCTGGGAAGCCCACGCTACAGCCGGCCAGGAGGCCGGCGCTACACTTTTTACCGGTACATAACCAGACGGTCAAAGACCGCCAGACGGAAATGGCCCCCGCGCAGTGCGGGGGCCATTTCCATCTGCCTGCGACGCCCTGAATTTACTTCAGGTTGCCGCTTGAATCGATGGTGATGCCGCCAGGCCCAGCATTTTTCTTTGCTTCATTTTCCTTGCGCGTACCCATCGCCTTGGCGCGCCAGTCTTCCGCCTCCGCCACATCGGCCTTGCGGGCGGCCTCATCGCCGTAGTCCACGTCCGCCTTGCGCCGGTAGGTCAGGTTCAGGTAGGCCATCGCTTCGTCATAATTGGGCCGGTTCGCCACCGCCTGGTTCAAATATTGCAGGCCCTCCTCCACGAGAGGACCGTTCTCCGCCTTGATTGGATCCATGATCTTCTTCGGCGCCTTGGCGTTGCCTTCACCGTCGTCGTTAATGCCCGCCGGCAACAATGCCTTCAGCAAGTTCTCGTGCGCCAGGGTCCAGTCAATCGCGCCGATGGTGTAAGCAGCCTCGGGATCCTTCGGGTCCACCGCCAAAACCTTCATCTGCCATGCTTTGGCATCATCCAACTTCTTGATGTTGTAATAAATGCCTGCAATCTGCTTCATGCTGTTGACGTCGTTCGGATCCTTCTGCAGAACCTCTTTGAACATGTCGATCGACAGATTCGCGGTCTTCATATTCTCCGGCGTATCCAAGCCCGGAACCACGTTCTGCGCCAGCGCTGTCGCCAGATAGCTCTTCGCCATCGGCAAACCCGGATCCAGTTGCGTGGCCTTCTGGAAGTGTCCGATCGCCTCTTCATACCGGGCGCCTTTGTAAGCATCAACTCCCTTGTTCAACTGGTCGCGAGCTTCAAGTTTTGCGCACCCGCTCATGGAAATCACCATGCCGGCAAGGGCAACCGCGAGCGCCATAAATCGTGCGGGTCCATTCATGTTCGTATCCTTCTCCTTCAGGTCGTCTCTATCGATTGCACGCCTGGATTCTTATGCAGCTGGCCGCGGGTGGGAGTTCCGAAACCAGGATGAAAAAATTGTACTCCTGCTTGCTGCCAAAATGAACCGCCGAAGCGCCTCCGGACGGAACCATCCACCCTGGGATGAACCGAAGCCCTGGAACTGCCCCAGCCCCTGGCGGCCAGCCTGAACTCTGCGCTTCATTAGGCCTTTGCGATCGACTCCCGCCGCATGGCTGGCGTCGATTTGCCACTGCAAGCTTCCTCTCACAGAAGATTGCCCCTACGCAACCGGCTACTGGCCCGCCATAATCTTCGGCGTCATCAACCCGATGTGATCCACGTTGGCCGCCCGGCCGATATCGATCACCTCGGCAACGTACGCAAAGTTGACATCGTCGTCGCCTTTGACGAACATGATGCGCTCAGCCCGATTGGCATAAATCTCGGTCAGCTTCGGGAGCAATTCTGCCTTGGGGTAGTCGGTCTCATTGATCTTGTATGCCGGGGTCTGACCGGGGCGGTAGATCACCTGCACCACGATGGTACGGTCGGTCGTCGGCGGGGTCTTGGTCGGGTCCTTGGGCGGCTGGGGAACCAGCGCATCCAGTCCCTTCGGCACCGTCGGCACAATGACCATGAAGATGATCAAAAGCACCAGAAGAATGTCGATCATCGGGGTAACATTGATGTCGGACGAGTAGCCTCCCGCGCCTCCACCAGTTGTCATTGACATGGCTTAAAACTCCTTGTTTTCCGCAAATCGTTAAAGAGACAACCCACAGGTAAAATCACTGACCAGCTGGAGCGGGGCCTTCGCGCTTCTGCGTCAGCAAGCCCACGTCGTCCACGCCGGCGGAGCGCACTGCGTCGATGGCGTCTTCAACTGCCCGGAACTGCGCACGGGCATCTGCCCGAACGTAGATCGTCTTGCCAGGCTTGTCAGCCAGCTTGTCACGCACCAAGCCGCCAAGCTCAGTCACGGCGACCTTGTTCTGCCCCAGAAAAACCCCTCCGTCCCGCGTAATCGCGACGACGATGGCGTCTTCCTTGTCCGCGTCCGGCATGTTGGTAGGGTTATCGACCTTTGCCATGTCGATGGACACTTTGTTCTGGAGCATGGGGGTGATGACCATGAAGATGATCAGAAGCACCAGCATCACGTCTACCATGGGGGTAACGTTGATATTCGAGTTGACCTTACTGCCTTCGTTGCGAACCGCGATTCCCATTGTTTGGGCTCCGTGCCAAAAGAATTTTTAATCCGGATGGCTTCCGGCGTTGCTGCAAAGCACCTGGCCGGCGTGAGGCTCAAATCGGCGGGCAGAAGAGAGATCGCTCCGCTGCCCCCCAAAAAACTCTCGCTCGAACCGACAACCGATTAGCGCTTGTGGCTTTGCTTGATGAAGTAGTCGATCAGTTCGCTCGAGGAGTTGTCCATCTCGACGTCGAAATTTTCGACACGCCCGGTGAAGTAGTTGAACGTCATGACGGCGGGAATGGCCACCAGCAGGCCGAACGCCGTGGTTACAAGGGCCTCGGAAATACCACCGGCGACCGCGCCGATGCCCGAAGTCTTCTGGGTGGCGATCTGCTGGAAGGCGTGCAGAATGCCGATGACGGTGCCGAGCAATCCAACGAATGGAGCCGTGGCGCCGATGGTGGCCAGAACGGAAAGGCCCCTCTTCAGCTTAGCGTGAACGATGGCCTCAGCCCTCTCCAACGCGCGTCCTGAGCTCTGGATGGTCTCCTCTGTCGGCGAACCGCCTGAAGAGCGAAACTCCTGCAATCCAGCCGTCACAACCTCGGCCAGATGAGACTTCTTGTTCCGGTCGGCGATTTTGATGGCTTCTTCCAGCTTGCTGTCCTTCAGGGCGCCGGCAACCTTGGGCGCGAATTCGCGCGATTGCTTGCGGGCGGCGGAGAAGTACAGGTAACGGTCGATCATTACGGCCAGCGACCAGATCGACTCGATGAAAAGAACGATGGCGATGGCGCGTACGGCCCATCCCATGTGGTCCCAAAGCTGCATGGGGCTGAAGCCGACCGCCTGGTCTTCCTGGAAGAGTGCAAGGCTGCTGACTGTGTGCGAAGCGAGATGTGCGAACTGAGCGAGAATCACTGAATCGTTCCTCCTAAGGAGTTTGTTGTGAAGTGCATTCCGCCGCGGCGGAGGGTTGCTGGGAATGCGGCTCTTTCCGGATTCGCATTCAGGTCAAAAACAAAGCTTCTACCCAAAATGCGGGTAGAAGCCAAAGGGTTCCTCATCCACCCAGGGTGAAGACTACGTTCACCGTGGTTTCCACTTCCACCGGCTCGTTGTTGAGCAGGTAGGGCCTGTACCGCCAGGACCTCACCGCATCCATGGCCGCCTGCTGCAACATGGCCGGTCCACTGATGACGTGCAGACCTTCGATCGTTCCCGTCTTCGAGATGGTGGCCTGCAGCACCACCGTTCCCTGGACACGAGCCGCTTTGGCGATGGGAGGATACATGGGAATCGTCTTTTGGAGCAACATGCCCTGCGCCACGCCACCGGAGATGTTCACCTTCTTGGGGGCCTCAGCCTTCACCTTGGGGCCCGACTGTCCACTGAAGATGCCACCGATCACGCCGCCGCTGCTACCGCCCAGGCCTTCCATTCCGGCCACGCCAAAGCCCGAAGTTGGCGGCGCTTCCTTCTCGGCAACCATCTTGATGTCATGCGGAATCCTGGTGGGAGCCGTAAGCTGATTGTTCATCATCTCCGACTGCACATGCACTACATGCACCACCTCCGGCGGGGGTGGTGGCGGCGGAGGAGGCGGTGGTGGCGGCGGGACTGTCAATTGCGTCACCATCATGGCACTGGGCAACGCCTCGGGATGGATGAGGGGGATAAGGACCATCAACACAAGAATGGAAAAATTGATCAATCCTGTCACAAGCATCCAACGGCCGCTCTTACTCTTAATCCGGTTTCCTGATGCAAACGTGGAATCTTCAAACATGGCCAGCCTCGAATCGGGTGTTGGTTACTTCTATTTAGACACCGGGGGAATATTAAATGTTCCCGAAATGTCTGTACAGATCAAAACGATACAACAGAGCGCCATTCACCTATATCAGAATCAGCGCCTCCCATGCAAAACCTACCCCAAAACCGGTGCAATCACCCGGCAAGAAACCATTACGCTTTGCTGCGTTTGGCAGCCGGCAACGCCGTTGCCTTGCCCGTCTTCGCCCGCCACTGCTGCCAGGCCACCAACATAGGCGCCGCCACGGCGATGGACGAATACGTCCCGATAAGAATACCCACCACGAGCGCAAATGAAAAGCCGCGCAGGACCGGACCGCCAAAAATGTACAGCGAAAGCACCGTCAGAAACGTCAATCCCGAGGTCAGAACCGTCCGGCTCAGCGTCTGGTTGATGCTCCGGTTCACCACGTCCGGCAACGACTCGCGGCGGCTCAGCCGCAGGTTCTCCCGGATGCGATCGAACACCACAATCGTGTCGTTCATAGAGTAGCCGACCAGCGTCAGAATCGCCGCAATCACCGTCAGGCTGATCTCCTGGCTGGTCAGCGCGAAGGCGCCTACCGTAATCAGCGTGTCGTGGAAGCAGGCAACCACCGCGGCTACGCCATAGATCAACTGGAACCGGAACCAGAGGTAGACCAGCATGCCCAGCATCGAGTAAAGCGTTGCCAGCGCGGCCTTCTTCTCCAATTGGCGGCCAACCGTGGGACCGACCACGTCTACCTTGGTTCCCGTGGAGATGATGGGATTGCCGTAATGAGCACGCAGGGCATCTTCAATCTGCTGCCGTCCCGCGTCGAGCGAGGTCTCGTCATGCTGCTCCGGAAGGCTGATCAGCACCTCATTGTTGCTGGCCTCGTCGTAGGTCACGACGTTCGCATCCTTGATGCCCGCCGCCGCAATAGCCTGGCGAATCGTGTTGAGGTCCGGAAGCTGAACAAACTTCAACTGCACCTGCGTCCCGCCGCGAAAGTCCACGCCCAGAGGAACCGGGCTGCCGATGTGCGACCAGTTCCAACCCATCGCCACGATACCGGCCACGCTGAAAATCAAAGAAAAGCCAAGGAAGTACCACTTCTTCCCAAGCCAGTCCACATGTACGCCGCGAAACAATTCCACTGGTTCTTTCCCTTCCCGTTCTTTCCCATCTTGCGGGGTGCCCCAGGTCTCGCGTTTCAGGCCTGGGAGATTACATTTCCATACTGCCGCGGACCTAGATTGAAAGCGGTTCCCCCGGCTTCAACTTGTTCAGGTGCGCATCGAAAATCACTCGCGAAACAAACACGGCCGTGAACAGGTTGGCCAGCAGGCCGATGGTCAGCGTAGTCGCAAATCCCTTCACCGGCCCGGTACCGAACATGAACAAGATAGCCGCCGAAACGATCGTGGTCACGTGGGTGTCCACGATGGTGACCCACGCATGGGCAAAGCCCTGGTCCACGGCCGCCGCTGGCGCCTTTCCGGCCCGCAACTCTTCGCGGATTCTCTCGAAGATCAGCACGTTCGAGTCCACGCCCATGCCGATGGTCAGAATCACGCCGGCTATGCCCGGCAAGGTCAGCGTCGCGGTGGAAACGCCCATGAATCCCAGCAAAATCACCAGGTTGAAAATCAGCGCCAAGTCGGCATTGATGCCGGAGCCGCGATAGTAGAACAGCATGAACGCCATCACCACCAGAACGCCCACGACGGCCGCCATCACACCCTTGTGGATCGAGTCCGCTCCGAGGGATGCGCCGACGGTCCGGTCCTCAAGATAGTTCAGCGAGGCCGGCAGCGCGCCGGTGCGCAGCATCTTCGACAGGATGGTGACTTCATCCGGGGTAAAGCTGCCGGTGATTTCGCCTGAATCGCGAATGGCGCTCTGGATGGTGGCCACTTCGCGCACACGGCCACCCATGACCACCGCCATGCTTTGGCCAACGTTTTTGCTGGTGTAGTCGTAAAACTTGTCGCCGGCCTCGTTGGTCAGCGTAAAGCGAACGTTCCTGCGCCCATTCTGGTCCGTGCCCGGATCGGCGGAGCGGAAGTCCTGGCCGCCCACCACGTAGGCGCGCTGCAGCACGTAAACACTGTCCGCATCGGAACCGGTTGCAAGGTTCCCTGAGCCATGCAGCAAAACATCGTCCGGCGGAACCGCGCCGCCCAGGCTGGCCACCGCCTCCGGCTCGTCCTTGTAAGGGCCACCCACGACTGCGTGAATCTCAAGACGCGCCGTGGACTGAATAATGCTCTTCACCCGGTCCAGGTCGCTGATACCGGGCAATTCCACCAGAATCTGGTTGTCGCCCAGGCCGTACTGTTGAATCAACGGCTCGCTCACGCCGAGCGAGTCCACGCGGTCGCGAATCGTCTCGATCGCCTGCTCGACCGTCTTGGTCTCGAGAGCTGAAACCACCGGCGGCTTCATGGTCAGCGTCCAGGTGTTGTCCGCTCCACCGCCGCTCAGGTCATATTCGTTCGAATACTTGGCGTCCAGCGTGGAGCGCACCGTGCTCGCCTGCGCCTGCGTCGTGCCTTCAATCCGAATCACCTGGGGTTGCTTGGTCGGATCTGGCTTGTACACCTGGGTAAAGCTCAGGTTCGCTGCCTTCAGGTCCTGCTGGATCTGTCCCGCGGCATTGTCCGTATCGGCGCTGACCGCTTCCGACACCACGACCTGCAAAATCAGGTGAACGCCGCCGCGCAAATCCAATCCAAGGTGAATCCGCTGGCCAATCGCATCCAAGAGTGCAGCGCCGCTGAATCCCGATGGCCGCCCGATGATGCCGTAAATGCAAACCAGCAGGACTGCAACAATTCCAATTGTTTTGTTCTTGAGATTCTTCTTCATCGTCCCGTTTCTCTAGTTCAAATCGGTATGAATCTGGTCCAAAAACCTACGAGCCCGAAAGCCCCTCTTGCGTTACCGATGCAATCGCGCTCTTGGCTACTTCCAGTTTGATGTTGTCCGGAGCCACCCGGATCACAATCACGTCGTCCTTGATGGAAAGGATAATGCCGCGAATGCCTCCCGCGGTCGTCACTCGGTCGCCGGCCTTGATGCCGCCCAGCATCGCCTGCCACTGCTTTTGCCGCTTCTGCTGCGGGCGGATCATCACCAGATAAAGCACCGGGATCAAAAGCAAGGGTAGAAGCATGGGAAGACTGCCTCCACCCGCTCCAGCGGGCAAACCCGCCAATAATGCGAAACTCGTCGCCACACTCATCCTTTACTCACCCGCGGCCGCAAGCATTCCGCTGCCGTTCAGGGCACAGGCAAACCCGGCTTCAAGCCGGATGCCTGATGAAAATTTGTCTCCGGGAACGGACTTAGCATGATCCAGGCCGATGCGTATGCCCGGCCCAGGCTCTAGCCAGATTCTGAGTCAGGCGCCTTGGTTGCCGCAGGCCGTTCGGGACTGGATTCCAGTTCCGCGCCCGCACTCATCCTTGAATCCCAACTGCCGTCTGCTTCCTGTTCGACACAGCCTTCTTTTTGAACTTCCAATTGGGTTGAACTCCCAATCCGGAGCTCCGATTCCAGAACGAGCACAGTTCAGCAAGTGCTTCTTCCGCCCGGATTCCAAAAAGAATGCCTCGTAAGATAAGATACGCGCGCACGCTCCCGTGTCAAGGCGCACCGCGTCCCGCAAGGCCTGGTCCCGCGCGTCCTCCCGATCCCATCCGGCGCCTTTTGCAATGCTTATAAAGCTCTTACGAGTCGTCTACTCCTTCCTTATCGCTTCTGATTTCTTCTGGATATACATCGCCTTCCGCTCCAGACGCCTTCCACCAGGATCCCGCCTCGCTCACCGGAAAGCGGGAACAGGATCGCTTCCATGCACAACTTCTTTATCGACTTACTCATTCTCATTCCGACAGGTTTTGCCGTAGCCTTCATGGTCTGGTTCTTCTGGATGTTCTGCAAGGCCTCCGGCAGACGCTAGACAGGGGTCAGTGAACAGGGGTCAGGGGTCAATAGTGAGTGATTCGCCTTTCTCCGGATCAGGTTTCTCCGGGAGCCAAACCGCTGAATACCGATCATTGACCGCTGTTCACTGACCACTGCCTTCCGGCTCCCAATACCGCAGCTCCGGATGGGCACAACTCAAGCACAGCCGCTCGCCGTCCACTTCTGCAAACCGGCCAAAGTTCACGCCCTCCCCACACCTCGGGCAAACCAAGCGTTCCCCCTTGGTTCCCGGCAGTTCACTGGCCTTCAGGTCCACCTTCACCCACTGCTCTCGAAACAGTTGTGCGTCGGTCAGTTCGCGGTAGGCCACCATCTGCTGCCGGCTCCTCGGTTCCACGTGCGGATAGAGCTGCCTCGCCAGCTCCCGCGAGTCTTCCAGCGCCACCACCCGCACCCCGCGCCCCGACGCGAGATCAAAAAACGTAGCCGCCATCTTGCCCCAGTCGCGGAACTTCAGCGACCGCTTGCCCAGCCTGCATCCGGTCACCAGTCCAATTGCATCCGTGGCGCACCGGTCGATCTCGACAAACGTAACCAGTCGTTTGCGATCCGCTCCCCTCGGGTCCGCAATCCCCAACCGCTCCAGGCCCAGCAATGCCATACGAACGCCCAGAATCTGCCCCGCGCACAAGTGCCCGTGCGCCGCCTCCGCCTTCACGAGAAGTTCGTCCAGAGATTCCATAGTTTTTCGCAGCCCTGCTGACTTGCTGACTCGCTGACTCGCTGTGTCGCCAACCCGCTACTTCGCCTCCACCGCCGGCGTCTCCGCCTCGTCCCCCGAGTCCTCCACCAGCACCGCCGAACCCGGAACCAGATCGAAACTCACCCCATCCTTGCCCGTCGCGTGAAACGTAATTCGCAGCGGCTCCCGTTGCCACTCCGCCGCGCCGCAAACCGGGTCCGCATGGCTCTCGGGGTCGAAGGCGGTCAGCTTCTTCGCCAACACAGCCTTGCGCGCCGCCACCTGCGCCACCACGGCGTACAAGCTCTTGCCGCTGGCCGTCACACCGCAATATGCGCCGTAGTCGCGGAACCAGCTCACCTGGCTCACGCCGGGGTCGTACTCCGGCAATTTCAGCGCAGTCACATGCCCCGTTACGCGGTCCACCAACAGCCACGGACCCCGCTGCCAAACCCAGTGTCCCTGCTTGTCGCCGGGGCCGGGTTTTTCATTTGGCCCCGGCTTGTCACCAGGTAAGGAATCGTTGAGCCGGATCACCCGCCGCACCAGAAAGCTCCGGTCGGTCACGTCGTGCGCGTCACCCGTGGTCCACTCTTTCAGGACGCCATCCAGCAGCAGCGGGCGAATCTTCAGCGCATCTTCGCCAGTAGCCGCTCCCGCCGGGTCGCCAACCTTCGAATACGGCACCTTTCGAGCCACACCCAGCGCCACTGTGTGCGTCTTCCGTGGGGCTGCCTGAACCGCCGCGCCTGCGCCAAATATCGCCGCCATCGTCAAAACCGCAATCCGCCCACCCAGTCTCATGTCGTTTGCTCCAAGCAAGTTGGCGCAAATCTGCCGGGAAACGAAAGGCGCGGCTTGGTAACCTGCGCAAATCAATCAAAGGCTATTGGGCTTCAGGGGCTAAAGCCCCTTTTTCTTTCTTGCCCGTCTGGTGGCGCGGCTAAAGCCGCGCCCTTTCAAAACAACGATTCATTCCGCAACCTGTGTAGCCACTAGGGCAGGCTCTGACAGGCCCTGTTCCTCTTCGATCAACTCTTTACAGATGCGCTGACTCCACCGCCCGCGCCACGCGAAACGCCGTACCCTCATGCAAATGCGCAGCCAGCACCTGCATCCCCACCGGCAACCCGGCCTGAGTCGTTCCGCAAGGCACCGTCACGCCGCAAATGCCCGCCAGGCTCGCGGTGACCGTGTAGATGTCGGCAAGGTACATCGCCAGCGGATCACCCGTCTTCTCGCCCAGCTTGAAGGCCGGCATCGGCGAGGTCGGGGTCACAATTGCATCCACCTCAGCGAAGGCCCGCAGATACTCCTCGGCCAGCAGCCGCCGCACCTGCTGGGCCTTCAGATAGTAAGCGTCGTAGTACCCGGCGCTCAGCGCATACGTCCCCAGCAGAATGCGCCTCTTCACCTCGGCGCCAAATCCCTCATCACGCGAGTGCCGGTACAGTGAGCTCAGGGTTTCCGATTCCGCCGAGCGATAGCCGTAGCGCACGCCGTCAAACCGCGCCAGGTTCGCGCTGGCCTCTGCCGTGGCCACCAAATAATAAGTCGGGATCGCATACTTGGTGTGCGGCAACGAAACCGGCTTCACGGTGCATCCGGCCGCCTTCAACGCCGCAATCCCGCCTTCAATCGCAGCCCGCACCTCATCGTCGAGCCCCTCGGCAAAATACTCCGCGGGCACACCCAGCCGCAGCCCCGCCTTCCCCGGTTCTTTGAGCGGCTTGTCGCTCTCCGCCGCATAGTCCGGCACTGGCGCGGCCGAGCTGGTCGCGTCCTTCGCATCGTGCCCCGCAATCACCCCCAGCAGCGTGGCTGCGTCGCGAACATTCGCCGCAAACGGCCCCACGCGATCCAGCGACGAAGCAAACGCGATCAGCCCGTACCGCGACACGCGCCCGTAGGTCGGCAGCACACCCACCACTCCACAAAAACTTGCCGGCTGGCGAATTGACCCGCCCGTATCCGATCCCAACGTGGCCACCGCCAGATTGGCCGCCACCGCCGCCGCCGATCCGCCGCTCGACCCGCCCGGAACCCGTTCCGTATTCACGGGGTTGCGCACCGGCCCGTACGCCGAGTTCTCGGTCGACGAACCCATCGCAAACTCATCGCAGTTCAGCTTGCCCAGCAGCACCGCGCCCGCCGCATCCAGCTTTGCCACCGCCGTGGCGTCATACGGAGGCCGATAGCCCTGAAGAATCTTCGACCCCGCCGTAGCCGGGGCTCCCTGCATCACCAGCACGTCCTTGATCCCCACCGGAACGCCCGCCAGCGCCGGCAACGGGTCGCCCTTGGCTGCCAGCGCGTCCACCCGCTCAGCCTGCTTGAGCGCCCGCTCTTTGGTAAGGCTCAGGTAAACATTCAGCCGAGGATTTTTCTTCTCGATCCGCTCATAATAGCTGGAGGCGAGGTCCGTGGCCTTGGTGCGGCCCGAGATCAGATCGGCGCGCAACTCCGCCAGGGTTCTTGGCTTTTCTACATAGGTTTCCGCTGCTTTGGCTTCGCTGGGCAATCGAGCTTTCCTCTCTTCAGTTCTTTTTTGCGGCCCCGCCTGCCGCGGATTCTCTTCGATCGGCATTCACCGTTCAATCACCTTGGGCACCTTGAAGAAGACCTGATCCGTCTCCGGCGCCTGCGCCATCACGACAGCCCGATCCAGCGAGGCCAGCACAACATCGGCGCGCAGCGCTCCTGCGGCCGCCACGCCCAGCAGCTCGCTCACCTGCGCCAGCGGCTCGACGCCGGACGTATCCAGTTCGTTCAGCTCGGCCACGTAGTCGAGAATGGCGTTCAGGTCATGCAACATGCGCGGGGTCTCCTCCGGCGCCAACTCCAAATGCGCCAGTTCGGCCACGCGCTCCACGTCTTCCACGGTTACTTTGACTGTCATTCCCTGCTCTTCCCCGTTCCCCTTCTGTCGCAACCGGCTTGCGCGCGCCTCCCATTCCCATCGCGATTTCACGGTCGCTCAAATGGGAGTCGTTCCACTCAAGTGTCTTTTCCCTTGAGAAAAACACACCCCGATGGATCTCCCATGCGCCATTCAAATCCTGAAATTGGTTTAGCTCTCCGGCAAAGGCCCGAAGATAGAGTATAGCCCGTCCTGGTTTCTGTCCCGTATCCGTCATGTTCACCCTCAATCCACCGTAAGCGTTAAAAGTACGCTGTGTTCCACGCCGCTCGAATCCGCACTTGCGGAAATCGAATACGTCCCCGCTGGGGTTGAGCCAGTACCCCCAGATCCCCCACTCGAGCCTCCCGACCCACCTCCCGAACCCGTGCAACTTGACACGCCCGCCGCCAGAATCGACAGCAGCGCCGCCAACAGCAAGACCTTCCGGCGTCGCCTCCATCCCAGGGGCAGCAACACCAGACCGCAAACCAGGGGAAGCAAGCGCCATCCAACCGGAACAGGCCGGCGAACCGAAGCCACAGCCCCAGTCGATATCTCGACAATGACGTTTCCCACTACACCCGGGCCGAGCGTCTCCGTGACGGGATTGAAAATGCACACCGCATTCGTGGGCAGCGTCCCGCACTGAAACGCAAACGTCCCTTGCGAACTGTTCAGCGGTGTGATGACCAACGTATAGCTGGCTGTCTGCCCGGCGGAAATGGTTTGCGTAGCCGAGCCGGAAACCGTCAACGTGAAATCGAGTGCCATCCCGGATAGCGCCACGGACGCGCCTGTCGTCACCGTACTGCTGGTCACGGTCAGGCTTCCCGCTTGAGCGCCGTCGCTGGTGGGAGCAAACTCCACCGCCGCCGTGCAACTCGACCCCGGCCCCAGTGTCGTGCCGCATGTATTGTTCACCAGCACAAATCCCGCCGAAACCGCCAGCGTGAGGTTGCTCAGGCTCTGACTGACTCCGGTATTGGTCACGGTGACTGGCGTTTGCGTGCTGATCAAATTCACGCCCGTTGTCGGAAAAACAATCGCCCCCGGCGTCACCGCGATTGCTGCTCCAACCGCACCCGTGCCGCTCAGCAGAACGGTGGCCGGAGTCGTCACGGAGGCCGAACTGAATGTCAATACCCCCGTCGTCGCCCCGGTGACGGCCGGCGCAAAGATCACGCCAACCGAACAGCTTGCTCCTGCGGCCAAGCTGCCGCCGCAGGTGCTTTGCGTAAGGCTGAACGGAGGGGGAACCGTCTGCCCGGTCACACCAAGCGTCAGCCCGGTGGCCGCATACGTGCTGGTATTCGTGAGATTCACCGTTTGCGCGGCGCTTGATTGCCCGATGCTGACAACCCCAAAACTCAACTGCGCTGGATTAACGTTCAGCCCGGACTGGATCTGTCCCGTTCCATTCAGCGGCACAGTCACCTGGGTCACCCCGGCAGACGAAGAGGAGACCACCAGCGAGGCCGCGCTGCCGCCCGTTGTCTCCGGGGTAAAGATCACCGGCACCGTGCAACTGCTTCCAGCGTTCAGCGTCGCCCCGTTGGTCGTCGGACAGGTCGTCGCTCCGGTCGTAAAGAAGCTGGCCTGCGAGCCGGAAATCGCAAAGCCCAGATTCGCCATCGGCGCTCCGCCAGTGTTCGTCACCGTCAGCGTCAATGGCGAACTGGCCAGGCCCACCTGCTGCCCCGCAAACGTCAGGCTCGACGGGCTCACGGTGATCGCCCCCAGTTGCACACCGGTGCCGTTCAGAGCCACCGTCTGAGGCTGTGTTCGCGTAATGTCGGCGACAGTCAGCGTCCCAGTCTGGCTGCCCAATTGAGTCGGAGCAAAGACCACGCTGATCGAGCAACTCGACGATCCGGTTAGCTGGGCGCCGCACGCGTTGCTCGACCCTTGAATTTGAAATGGTCCGCTCACAGAGACAACGATTCCCGTCAGCGGCAGGTCGCCGGAATTCGAAAGCGGAATCGTCTGCGCCGTCGAAAGTTGCCCCACCGCGACGTTGCCAAAGCTCAACGCGGTCGCAGGAAGGCTGTCTGTCGCCGCCGCCCAGCCAAAGCCGGTCAGCGCCACCGTCTGGGTTCCCGCCCCATCGATCAGCGTCAGCGTTCCCGCAATCGCACCCTCCAGGGTGGGCGCAAATTCCAACTGCATCTGGCACGACTGCAAGGGCGCGAGCGTACTTGTGCCGCACGAGTTGCTATAGATGATGAAGGGTGTGGTGATACTGATGCCCGTGATGGAAACCGGCGTATTGCCGCTATTGCCGGCCTCCACCTGAAACAGGCCGGAGGTCGCCCCCACCTCCACCGGCGGCAACAGAGAAGTCTGGCCTGGCGTCGAGTCAAAGCTGATCGTGGCCGGACTCAGCGTCACCACCCCCGCCGCAACGCCTGTTCCGCTCAGCTCCACAGTCAGTTGCCCGCCGGAAACGTTGGCGAAGATGGTCAACTGGCCCGTCCGGCTGCCGGTCGCGGTGGGCGCAAACGTCACCTGAATCGTGCAGTTGCCGCCCGGCTGGACGGTCGTGCCCTGGCAGTTGTCCGTCGTCACCGTGAAATCGCTCGCGCTCGTCACAGACGGAGTCGGCGTCAGCGCAACGCTGCCGGTGTTGGTCAAAGTCACCGTCAGTGTGCTGCTGCTGGCCACGGGCACCGGGGGCGTAAAGATCAGTGGGCTGGGGCTCGCCACCGCGGTCGTCAGACTCGTGCCCCCTGTCCACAATCCGGTCTGCCAGATGCCGCGGCCATAAGTGGCCGCCACCAGCACCTGCGCGGAGGAGGTCACTGGAGAAGCGCTGAGTTCAACCACCGGCGCTCCCGGCAGCCCGCTTCCAAACTCCGACCAGCAATTGGAAGATGGATTCATGCAGCCCGACATCTGCGTCG
>Ga0224553_1000239_pt1 | contig 26742 bp, 25 predicted proteins | sample 714S21014metaG_FD_179897 | JGI IMG/M metagenome (GOLD analysis project Ga0224553, IMG submission 179897) | Peat soil microbial communities from Stordalen Mire, Sweden - 717 S2 10-14 | ecosystem: Environmental > Terrestrial > Soil > Wetlands > Peat | place: Sweden: Norrbotten County, Stordalen... | reverse complement strand
GCTTACGCGCCTTGTCGTCAGTGGCGAAACGGTCAAAGAGTTGAATCAATGTGATGTCTTTTTGTGGCTTCGTTTTCATGCCCACAATATACGCGAGTCAATAAAGTTTGTCAAGTGCATAATCCCAAATCGTTCGCCATTTCCTTAAATTTTCGCACGCCGGGATTTGCCGGATAGTCAGCCGAAAAACCAGAAACGTACAAACGCTGTTCCTTCTCCCCGGGGGAGAAGGTCAGGTTGAGGGCGGGCGTAAACACAAACCCAATTTTTCTGGATAAGTTAGATTATACGACCGTCCTCACCCCGGCCCTCTCCTCCGAGGAGAGGGGGAATCGTCCGCCGTCCCCTTGAAAATTCGCGCGACAGGATTTGCCGGACGGCCAACCGCAAAAAACAAACCGGCCAGCAGAAATTTGTTTGACCACCGTGACTCGCGGCTTACCTTGCCGGCATGGATCATTCACCCGGTTTTCTCAAAATTGTGGCTGACGCCAGGACCCGCGTCCGCGAAATCTCCATTGACCAGGCTCGCGCGTGGCTCCTGCAAAACCCCAAGGTCGTGCTGCTGGACGTGCGCGAGGACAACGAATGGCTGACCGGCCACGCCGCCGAGGCCGTGCATCTCGGCAAAGGAATCCTGGAGCGCGATTTGGAAAAAATGTATCCCGACCCAAAGACGGAAATCATCATGTATTGCGGCGGCGGCTTCCGGTCGGCGCTCACGTGCGATGCGGCGCAAAAAATGGGCTATCGCAACGTCCACTCGCTCATTGGCGGTTACAAAGGGCTGGTGACCGCCGGCTGGACGATGAAACGCGGGGAATAACCACGATCTTGAACAGAAGCTAACGAAGAGAAGGTCTGGCAATTCCTGGGAGCGCTGGCGTCCCGCCGGCGAACTCGTTGCGAAAGACAATTCCAACTCGCCGGCGGGACGCCAGCGCTCCCAGGAAGTGCGGCGATTAACCCGCAACGGGCTGCGCGGCGGGTGAAGCTGCGCGGTGGGAACAAACGCGGTTGAGCGCGTTGGCGACCGGGACCACCTTCTCGTGCAGGCACTCACCCATCAGGCAGATTTGAATCCAGTTTTTCCGGCGCAGATATTCGCTATTGTAACTCAGGAGATAACCGGCTTCCTGCATCGCTTCGCCGATTTTCAGCGAATTCATTTCCGGCGGCAAGGGGATGGTAATGACGGCCGGCGAGGTTTGGGCGCCGTTGCCAATCAAATCCAGACCCGTCTCCGCCAGGCGCAGGCGCAGCCCGGCAGACAGTTCCGCCGTCTGGGCAAATCGTCTTTCCCAATCCACGCGTTTCACCGCGGCGTGCAGCGCATGCAGCAAATTGGACGAGAAGGTGAACGGGATTCCCTGTTGCTGCGCGCAAAAACCGAGGTCGAGATAACGCGGCAATTTGTCCGGCGCGGGCGTGACTTCGTGATGGTAAAAAACCATCGCCAGTCCCGGGTACGCGCGCAACCCCTTGCCACTGGAACACGACGCCAGATAAACGCCGGTCAAATCCACCGGCAACGTGCCGATGGTGCTGATGCAATCAAGACACAGTTTCACGCCGCGCCCGGCGCACATCGTTTTGAGCGCGTCGAGGTCGGCCAAAATGCCCGTGGAGGTTTCGCAGTGCACGCACCAGAGCCAGGCGGGCGGTTCACTCGGAACGCCGGTCTCCGGCCCGGCAGGAAGTTTTTTGGAAGCAGAAACACGCCGTGCCGGAGGCCGGCGCTCCAACTTTTTCCTGACCGCGTCCAAATCCAATGGTTTACCCCACGGAAATTCCAGCGTTTCAAATTTCAAATTGAACCGCCGGGCCTGATCCACCAGCCGGCTGCCAAATTCGCCGTTGTTTAAAATCAGACCGGGCCGGCCGAGCAGCGATAGTTGTCCGGCGACCACGTCGTTGGCCAAAGTGCCCGAACCCATGAACAGTTCCACCTTCCCGGCGCGGACGAGTTCGCCGAGAATTTGTTTCGTGGCTTGAAAATCCTTTTTGAAATCCTCGCCGCGGTGTGATTCCGGCGCCTGCTCGAACGCGCGCCGCACTTCGCGCCGCACCGTCACCGGGCCGGGCAGAAAATTCACCGCGCTGGGATGAAACGAACGCGCGGGCGACGAGCGCAGAAATTCGCGCGCCGTGACCTCAAACGTTTCCAGCGTCACATACATCGGCTGAAACTGCGCGTCGCCGCTGCCGACGAGCGGGCCGAAGGGCACGAAGCCGAGATGCTGATACAATCTTTGCTGCCGGGTGGTGCCGGAAATGATGGCGAGGTCGTAGCCCTTTTCAACGCCGTGCTGCCAGAGCAACGCGAGAATGCCTTGCAACACCTGCCCGCCGCGCGCACCGCGGAATTTCCTTTCGATGGCGAGCAGCCGGATTTCACAGATGGTCCGCCCCCGCGGCAAATGCGAATCGAGGTCCGGCAGTTTTTGATCGAGCGAGAACGGCCGGCTGCCGCGCACGGCGAGCATCCCGGCGAGTTTCTGGTTGCTGAGACAAATCAAATAGGTGTTCTCGGCGTGGAATTTGTCCACGAGCCGCTGGGTGGGTGACGCCTGATGTTGCGGGATTTCCTCGACGAAGGTCTTGTAATTGAGCCGGTGAATCTGCTCGAATTCCCAGTCTTCCGTCGCAACCTTGAATACCAGCGGTTCCTGTGGATTCATAATTTTGGTGACTCCGGTTTCGGCACAACACCGCGTCGCGCCAACAGCCCGGCAATTTCTTCGCCGATATTTCTCCGATGCGCAAACAAAATCATCGCCGACAAAATGGCCATCAGCGTTGCCGTCAAACCATCCCGATCGAACCACCCGTCAGCCAATGGCAGACAGACGTAGGCGAACATGGCGGGGAACAGGCTTTTCCGCGTGACGGCAAATCCGCACAGGAACACAACGAGAATCGTCAAAGCGACTCGATAGTCAAACATGAGCAACGCCGCGAACGAGGTGGCCACGCCCTTGCCGCCGCGAAAATACAATTGCGCCGGCCAGATTTGTCCGACGACAACAGCCAGCATGGCCAGCACAGCCAGATGATGGTTGTTCGTCCACTCGCTCGCGATCCAGACCGCCAGCGCGCCCTTGGCCATATCGCCCAACACCGTGAACAGGTAGCCGGATTTTCCCAACACGCGGCCGACGTTGCGAGCGCCGGTGCTGCCGCTTTCGATTTCACGAATGTCCCTGCCCGTGCGCGCGCGGACGAGGTAATAGCCGGTGGCGAAACAACCGAGGAGATAGGCAATCAGCACGGAGCCGGTCGCTTGAAGCCCGTTTGCAGACTGCATATGTTCGATTAACGCCATGCTGGCAGCCGCTTTCTGGTGATCCGCCCGCAGTTTAACCCGAACCGGTTGGCAGTGCGAAACAAAATCTTCACCCAATCGGCGATTTATTGACACTTGGGGAAACCGCCCCAAGACCGGTATTATGCGCAGGTGCAACCGGACACTGCCACCGGAACGCCGGATTTATCCGGCAGCGGTGCGAACCGTGTATGAGACTGCCGGATAAATCCGGCGTTCCGTTTGCTTTGTCTCGACAACCAATGAACATTGCGGCAGATTTTCCCGGCCAGGGCCCATGGAATGTGGACTTACGAACCCCGCCAGGGCCGGAAGGCAGCAACGGTAGTTTGCTCCGTATCTGCCGTGGTCACCCTGGCATTCTGAATTTACGATTTGCGATTTTTGATTTACGATTGCCAGCGCAATTGCAAAACGACGCGTAAATCGTAAAACGAAAATCGAACATGGCCTATCAAGTAATCGCCAGAAAATACCGCCCGCAGCGGTTTGCCGATGTCATCGGCCAGGAACATGTCACGCAGACGCTCGCCAACGCCATCGGGCAGAAACGCATTGCGCACGCCTACCTGTTCTGCGGCCCGCGCGGCACGGGCAAGACCACCATCGCCCGCATTTTCGCCAAATGCCTGAATGGCGCCGGCGGCCCGAAAGTCGATTTCGATGAAAAAGATCCCCGCTGTATCGAAATAACCGAAGGCCGCTCGCTCGACGTTCTGGAGATTGACGGCGCGAGCAACAACGGCGTCGAACAGGTCCGTGAACTGCGCGAGACCTGCAAATACGCGCCCGCCAATTCGCCGTTCAAAATCTACATCATTGACGAAGTCCACATGCTTTCGACGGCGGCGTTCAACGCGCTGCTCAAGACGCTCGAAGAGCCGCCGGCGCATGTGAAATTCATGTTCGCCACGACCGACCCGGAGAAGGTTCTGCCGACGATTCTTTCGCGTTGCCAGCGTTTCGATTTGCGCCGGATCCCGGCCGCGCTCATCACCAAACACCTCGCGCACATCGCGAAACTGGAAAAGGTGAAGATTGACGAAGCGGCGCTCCACGCCATCGCGCGCGGCGCAGACGGCGCCATGCGCGACGCCGAATCCACCCTCGACCAGCTCATCAGCTTTTGCGGCGACAAAATCGAGGAAGCCGACGTGCTCTCCATGTTCGGCCTCGCCGCCCAAAGCCAGATTCTCGGTTTGAGCCAGGCCATTCTCGCCGGTGAAGTTCAAACCGCGTTGACCCGGTTGAACGAACTGGCGCAAAACGGCAAGGACCTCGGACGATTGCTCACCGATTTGCTGAATCATTTCCGCAACCTGCTCATTTTCCAGGTTTCGCGCGGCGACTTGAATTTGCTGGAAGTCTCCGAAGCCGAATTCGCGGCACTGAAGGAACAGTCCGGGCTGGCCAATACCGAATCGCTCACCCGAATTCTCGAAGTCCTGACCGATTCCGAATTTCGGCTGCGCGACACCGCGTCCAGGAAAATTCTGCTCGAAGTCGCCATGCTTAAAGCCATCGAAGCCCGCAGCGCCATCAGCCTCGATTCGGTTTTGAAGCAGCTCAACCAATTGCGCGGCCAGGGTGGCGCAGGCGTCACCACCGCGCCGAAGCCCAGCGAAGGCGGGACGCCCGCTCCAACTTCCGTAGCCGTCCCGCAAAGCGGGATGAGTTCGCGCAATAATCCATCCACGGCTCCCACTCCGACAAGTTCCCAGGCATTCGTGACAAATGCGCCGACTGACGTCGGCGGCTACAGCGACCTGGCCGGGTTGTGGACAAAGCTGGTTGAAGCCGTTGGCCGCGTCAGTCCGTTCACCCGCAGCTATCTCGTGGATGCACAGCCGGTTTCGTTTGAGAAAAACATTCTTGCGATTGGTTTCGATCCCGAATTTGAAGATCACCTTGGCCTTGTGGATAACGCGCGCAACCACACGCTGCTCCAAACCAAACTCGCGGAGCTTGGCCATGCCAACGTGCAAATTAAATTCGTCAAAATCGAAGCGTCCGCCGCCCGTGCGCCGCAACCGGCCAAGGTCGCGTCCCCTGCCCTTGCCGCGCCGAAGCAAAGCGAAGGCGGGGCGCCTGTGTCCGCAACGCCCGTTGCAAAAGAAAAGCCGGCGTCAGTCCCCTTCAACAAAAATGATTTCAAAAACGATCCGCTGATTCAAAAAGCCCTGGAAATTTTCAAAGGCCAGATTGTAGAAGTCCGCGCGTAATTTTTCCTCAACTCTCAACCATCAACTCACAACTTTCTAAAATGTCCAGCATTGGCAAACTCATGAAACAGGCTGCGCGAATGCAGCAGCAAATGGAACAGGTGCAGGCGCAACTCGCGGCGCGCACCGTCGAGGCCACCAGCGGCGGCGGAGCGGTCAAGGTAACCGCCAGGTGCGACGGCACCATTGCCTCGGTGAAAATTGATCCGCAGGCGCTCAATCCGTCTGACGCACAGTTGCTCGAAGACATGATTGTGACCGCCGCGAACCAGGCGCTCGGCCAGGCCAAGGAGATTTCCAACGCCGAAATGGGCAAGGTCACGGCGGGGCTGAACCTGCCGGGGCTTGGGTGAAAATGAATCGTTCTCCGCCTCCTCCTCGTACTCGTAATCGAGAAACCGAGGACGAGAACGAGGACGAGAACGAGGAGGATTGATGCTTCCCGATTCCATCACCGCGCTGATTTCCGCACTGAACAAACTGCCTGGCATCGGGCCGCGTTCCGCCGAACGCATCGCGCTGCACATTGTCCAGGCCGATTCAGCGGTGGTGAAACAACTGGCCGACATGATGCTCCATGCCCGGGAGAAAATCCGGTTTTGCGCGACCTGCGGCGCGTTGACCGAGAAGTCCCCCTGCTCCATTTGTGATGATCACCGCCGTGATTCCTCATTGGTGTGCGTGGTCGAGCGCGCGGTGGACATTCTGAGCGTTGAGAAATCCGGGACGTATCGCGGCAAATTTCACGTGCTCGGCGGGAAAATTTCGCCGCTCGACGGGGTTGAACCGGAGGACCTGAGCATCGGCGCGCTGGAAAAACGCCTGACGCAGGAACCCATCAAGGAGTTGATCATTGCGCTGGGCACGGACGTGGAGGGTGACGCGACGAGCCATTATCTGGCCAAACGGCTGACGCGCAAAGGACTTAAAATCTCCCGTATCGCCTACGGTTTGCCCGCCGGGAGCGGGCTGGAGTTCGCCGACGAACTTACCTTGAGCCGCGCGCTGGAAGGACGCAGGGAAATGAATTGAGGCAGGGTCGGCGCGCGACGCCGACCGGACGCCGCAGCGCGGTGTCCCTACCAATCCAATTTTTGAAATACGCTGTAAACAAACATGAGCCAATCTTTAATCGTTGTCTTCGATCTCGGCAAAGTCCTGGTGGATTTCGACTACCACATCGCCGTTTCCCAAATCGCCGCGCGCAGCAAATTGCCGCCTGACGGAATCAAAACCTTCCTGGGACAATCCCACGCCATCATTGATTACGAATGCGGCCGGTTGACACGGGAGGAATTTTATGAGCAGGCGCGCAAGGTCACCGGCTTTCGCGGCACGATGGAGGAATTCGGCGAATTTTTTGCGGACATTTTTACGCCAATTCCGCCGATGATTGAAATTCACGCCGGACTGCGGCGGCGCGGTATTCCCACCTACATTTTCTCGAACACGAACGACCTTGCGGTTGAGCACATCCGGCGGAATTTCCCGTTCTTCCGTGATTTCGACGGCTACATTTATTCCTACGAAGTCGGCACAATGAAGCCCGAGGCGAAGATTTACGAGGTGTTGGAAAAACTGGCCGGACGGCACGGCACGGACATTGTTTATCTGGACGACCGGCCGGAAAACGTGGCGGGCGGCGCGGCGCGCGGCTGGCGGACGATTTTGCATGAAACACCGGAAAAAACGCGCGCGGCTTTGGAGCATTTCAAGTTGCTGTAGCAGACGTGAGTCGGCTCAATGATTCGAAACCGCTGTGAGATCGGCGTAGCGGCGGCTCGGCAGAGCGCCGCCATTAACTTCCGATTGAAAAATGCGGCGGTCTGCCGACCGCCGCTACGTCACATCACCGCGGCTTGACCGCCTTGACTGGTTTGAGGCCGACTTCCTGGGCGATGTCGTCGAATTCATCGCGGCTGACTTCTTCGAGTTGTTTGCCGCGCGCCTTGAGCTTTTCGTTGATCTTGACGGCCTTTTCGGTCATGACTTCGTGCGTTTCCTCCGTACCGCCGACCAAGGCAAAGTTCGGCCCGGTCGTCAGCCGTTTGTGCCCGTCGGTGTCCAGCCCGACGCCGAGCATCACTGCCTTGCGTTTTTTCTTTTGGGGCGCGTTTGCCATGAATTTAAACTAAGTGCAGCCACAGTCGCGGTCAAGCGCGCGGCGGTTGAGTTTCGCAAAATTTCAGCCGTTCGCATTACAAATCAGCGCAGTCAACGGATGCCGCTCCATGCTTGACTGAAAGGGAGCACACTTTACAGTGCTCCGGTCTGCGCAAAACCCTTTTAATCAGCATGCGCTTTGAATTCTATGAATAGCCGTTGGATGACTCTCGTCAGCCTATCCTTGGTGGTTTTCACCAGCCTTGTAATCACGTGGCAATTTCTGCATTATGATGATGTTGCAGCTTTGCGAGAGTGGGTTGCGCGTGGCCAAAGCGGTGAAAAGCCAAGCGAAATCTGTTCATCCTTATTCCTGTCCTACATCCGAGGGAAACAACTGGCGGAGATTTCCGATATCGTGAAGAGAGACCAGATGGTCCTGCGGGCCTCGGGATTATGTCGGTATGTTGATTTGGTGCTGCCAAAAGATGCGCGTGTTTTCATGCCGGACATGACCGGACCCACCAACTACAACAAGCTTGGGTATTATTATTGGATGACCTATTATCTCTTTCCCCGTGAGGTTGGGACGAGCCTGGATCATATAACCCGCATAACCAAGGATAGTTTTCTGGGCAAGACATCGGAATCCGATCAGGAAATTCTTACCAACGGATACGACGTGATAGTAGATTTTCCGCCTGAAGGAACATTAACTCTGCAACTTCTCAGACCGCTGCGCGAATTTCCCCTCAAAGAACTGGTCACCCCGGGTTGGTTCTCCTCCAACTACGACACAACTATAGCATTTTTGCTTCCCTTGTTGACGGCGTTGGCGGGGATGTGGCTGTTCCGTCTTTTGTTCCCCAACCTGAGCGTGCGGATGCCGTTGCTGGAACAACTGGCATGCGGCTTGGCTTTGGGAATGATGGCTGTGGCCGCACTCACACTGGGTGTCAAACTCTGCGGTTTTCACGGGCGAGGCTTGATTCTCTCCGTAACCACATTGGGGAGCATCGCGGAAATTTGGCGCGACCGCAAAGCTCATTGGGCAAAGATTGCTGACAGCTACTCGAAGTTGGTTCGCAGTCCCATTACGGCAATCTTCGTGATAATCGGGTTACTTGTATTTCTGATTCTTTTCCGTCTCGCCGGGCTACAGGGGCTTGTTGATGGTGACGCGATGAGGTGGATGGTCAAGGCGAAAATAATACACCTGTACACCGGAGGCGAGATCGTAAAATGGTTTTCCAATCCGGGTCTGGTGTTTGCGCATCTCGAATATCCCACGCTCGTGCCTTCACTGCACGCAGCCACGTATGACTCGCTCGGTCATGTGGATGAGTTTATCACCAAGTTCTGGCCAACCTGGATGCTGCTGTTCCTTCTGCTTGCCCTGGCCTCATTGAACCGTGCCGGGAACAATTGGCGACATGTCACGTCATTCGCTCTCCTGGGTTTGTTGCTCTTGCCGGCCACGCAGCAATATGTCCAGTGGGAGGGCGGTACCCTGCCGATGATCTTTTTCACCGTTCTGGGCTTCGTGCAATGCGCCATCTGGCTGGCTGGAAGAGACCGCGCCCGGCTTGGTCTTGGGCTGACACTTTTGTTTGGGGCGGCCATGACGAAACAGGAGGGTTTCATTTTTCTGGCGCTGGTGGGAAGCTGGATGTTGCTGGTACCCTCGGCGCGACCCTCGTTGAAACCGTCGCCTCGATTCTGGCCGGTGCTGGCGTTCTGTTTTCTGGCGGCTTTACCGTTTGTCTGCCTGCGTATTCAAATACCCACATTGAACGACGAATCGAGTTGGGCTGGTCACGTCCTGCACCATCCAACCATCCTGCTTTCAACCATCTCAAATTGGGCCCACCTTTTCACAATCGAGTTTGCCCGATTGTTTGTGAACCCCGAATTCGCAAACTGGAGTGGTGAAGGCGAACGGCTTCATTGGATCGGCAAATGGATCGGCATTTCGTCTTTGTATAATCCTTCGACATTCGCCTTGGGATGGCTCTGCCTGTTTATGTCGGTGGCACTCTGGTTTGCCGTTCCCGCCCGGCGCCAAGAAATCGTTTGGATGCTCGCAATGTTTGTCGGCGCCACGGTCGCGTTGTGCGGAGTATTTGCAAGCTTTGTCAGCATCAAAGGTCTGAGCGAAGTGATTGGTTATACCAATGAGGGGGCCGGAGGACGATACCTTCTGCCAGTGCTTCTGGCGTGGTTCGCCACCATCATGACCATGTTTTTTGCCAATCTGCCATCGTCCACATCAACTCTTGCACCGAGCACTACCGTCAAAGACACACCAACATCTGCCGGCACTGCTGACCGGAGCCTTCCTGCGTTGAAACACGGTTACTGGTTGGCCGTTGGCGCGCTTTTGATCGTGGCTTTGGGAGTTTTTGTCCTGCCGGAAAACGAATCCACTTTGCCGGAGAATCCGTTGCAAAGTACAGCGGCTACAAATTCCCCGAACGATTCCGAAATCAACTCGCCCGAAAATCCCGAACTGCAAACGAGAATGGAACTTGCCATCCAACTGGACAAGGCCGGAAAGTTTGCCGAGGCTGTTCAAGCGTATCGCGAAGCCGTCCGCCTCCATCCAAATGACCCTGTGGCATTAAACAATCTGGCCTGGAGCCTTGCGGCAAATTCCAGGCAGGAATTGCGTAATGGCAGGGAAGCTGTGCAGCTTGCCAGCAAAGCGGTCGAGTTGACCGGCCAGCAACAACCAGTTTTCATAGGAACCCTCGCTGCCGCCTATGCCGAAGACGGCCAGTTTGCCAAAGCCGTCGAAATGGCTAACAGGGCGCGCGACATCGCCTTGTTGAAGCGCCAGCCGGAAGTGGCCGCGATAAACGAACAATTGTTAAAACTATACTCCGCAGGCAAAGCGGTTGGCTTGACGAATGGACCCTAGCAGAAATCCGCGCTTATCAGGAGAAGTTTGCGCCGACTGATCCCGCCATGCGGGACGGCTACTGCGTTTTTCGCCGTTAATCGTTCGCGCCGCGAATCGGAACGGTCAGCGGTTTGCCGTTGTCCGATGGGCCAAGTTTCAGGAGAAACGGCACGGCGATTTTTGCCCACTCCTGCGCCGTTGGATATGATGAAGCCGAACCGCCGAAACAACTGCGCAACATGTCGGTGTTGATGATGCCCGGATTGAGCGGCACGGCGGCCATGCCAGGTGGCAATTCCTGCGCCAGCGCCTGCGTCAAGCCTTCAATCGCCCACTTCGTGGCGCAATAGGGCGCGACTTCCGCGTCGGTCGAGCGTCCCCAGCCGGAACTGAAATTGACGATGACGCCGCTTTTGCGTTTGACCATTGCCGGAACAAAATGGCGGATGACATTCGCCGTGCCCTTGAGATTCACGTCAATGATCTGCGAAAATTCGGCTGCCCCAATTTCCCAGAGCGGCGCGTTGCGGTTGATGAGTCCGGCGTTGTTCAGCAGCAAATCCGGCGTCCCGTGGGATTTCAAAATGCGTTTGGCCCACGCGGCGACCTGTCCGTCGCCGGCCACGTCCACAACCGCAAAATCATGCGGCGAATCAAATTGTTTTTGCAACCGCGTGATTTCGTCAGGTGAACGTCCGCAGCCCAGCACGGTGTGGCCAAGCCGGATGAATTCCTCCGCCAACGCGCGACCGAGGCCGCGCGAGACGCCAGTGATCAAGACGGTTTTTTGATTTGCTGGCATAGCTTGTTTTGGTGTAGCCGCGCTTGTCAAAGCGCGGATCGTCCGACGATTCATACTCCGCGCTTTGACAAGCGCGGCTACACTTTAAATTCGCGGATTGAATTTGGACTCGCGCGCGAGCTGTTCCCATAATATTTTCTCCGCATCCGTGACTTTGGCCGGCACGGCGATGCGGGTGACGACCATCAGGTCGCCGCGCGCGCCGTCGCGCGCCGGCAGGCCGCGGGCGCGCACCCGAAGCTTCTGGCCGTTTTGGGTGCCGGGCGGAATTTTGATGTTCACCCGGCCGTCCAGCGCTGGCACGGAAAGGTTTGCCCCCAGCACGGCTTCCCACGGCGCCAGGTCGGCTTCGTAAATCAAATTGTGATCCTCAACCTCGAAGTCGGGATGCTTGGCCAGCCGCACGCGCAAATACAAATCGCCCGCCGCGCCGCCACCCGCGCCGGTTTCACCGCGCCCGGCGAGCCGTAATTTCTGTCCTTCGGTCACGCCGGGCGGAATTTTGACCTGGTGCGTTTCGGTTTTAACCGAGCGCCCGGCTTGATGGCGCACGTTGACCGTGCGCACCGAACCGCGCAGAGCCTCGTCGAGCGTGACCAGGATGTCGCCTTCGATGTCGCGCCCGCGTTCGGCCGGCTCCTCGTCTTCAAAACCGGCGGAACGTTCAAAGCCACCCGCGCCACCGCGCATCCGCGCGCCGAACAGTTCTTCGAAGAAATCGCTGAAGCCCGTACCGCCGAAATGGGTTTCAAAATCTCCACCCCCGGCACCACGCCCGCGAAAAGTCTGGCCGCCGTTGAAATGTTCCCAACCAGACGGCGGACGAAAATCCGCGCCGGATTTCCAATTCGCGCCCAGTTCGTCGTATTTTTTGCGCTTGGCCGGGTCGCTCAATACTTCGTAGGCCTCGTTGATTTCCTTGAATTTTTCCTCGGCCTTCTTTTTGTCCTTGGCGACGTCGGGATGATATTGCCGCGCGAGTTTGCGGAAGGATTTTTTCAGTTCCTCGGCGCTGGCCGCGCGCGGCACGCCAAGGGTTTCGTAGTAATCTTTGTATTGGACGGGCATAGGGGCTGCCTTTCTTCACGGCAACGTTTTGGAAGAATGTGCCGGTTTGCGGATTTTGTCAAAATTTTGCGGCTGGCGCGCTATTTCCCGATTCTCGTGTTATCCACGCTGAGGTAGCAGGTGCCGGCCAGGTTGTCCTGCCGGCGCCAGATTTTGAGCAGGATTTGATCGCTTTTGTCCTGCCGGCCAAGTTGTTTCGCATCCTCGGCATTTCTGACCGGCAGACGGTTGATTTCCATAATCACGTCACCGTACTGCAATCCAGCCTCGGCGGAATTTGAGGCCGGTTCAACATTCGAGACCAGCGCGCCCTGAGCGCCAGGGGCCATTCTCAACTGCCGCCGAACTTCCGGCTCCAGATCCGCCACGGTGACACCAGCAAGGGCGTCAATCATCGGCTTGGCGAAAGCCGTCTTTTTCTGGTCATTGCCACCGGACGCCGTTTCAACGGGCAATTCGGTGATTGTAACCGTGACCGTTTCCGGACGTCCATTGTGGAGCAATTTCACCGCCGCCGAACTTCCCGGCGCGCATTCGGAAACGGCCAGTTGAAAGCTGTGTACGTCGGTGATGTCTTTGCCGTTGAAACTGATGATCACGTCGCCCGATTTAATCCCGGCTTTCTCCGCGAGCGTGTTGGGAAATACATCGCTGACGAGCGCGCCTTTTTGATCCGGCAAATCAAATGACTTGGCCAGCCCCGGCGTGATGTCCTGAAGCAGGATGGGGAGATCACCGCGCGTCACTTTGCCGCCGGCGATGAGGCGTTCCATGACGTGGCGCGCCATGTTGATGGGCACGGCAAAACCAACCCCTTCACTGCCGCGGGTGCTGCTGATGATGGCGGTATTGATGCCCACGAGCCGCCCTTCGGCGTCCACCAGCGCGCCGCCGGAATTGCCGGGATTGATGGCGGCGTCCGTTTGAATGAAATTTTGGTATTGGTTGAATCCGGTGAGGCCGCTGCGGCCCAGCGCGCTCACGATGCCCATGGTTACGGTCTGGCCGACGCGAAAGGGATTGCCGATGGCGAGCACAATGTCGCCGACCTCCAATTGGTCGCTGTCGCCCAACGCGACAGCGGGCAAATCCTTCGCGTCAATTTTCAAAACCGCCACGTCCGTCGGCGGGTCGGTGCCAACGACCCGGGCGGTGAACTCCTTTTTGTTGTCGGCGATGGCAACTTCGATTTCGTCCGCGCCGTCCACCACGTGATTGGCCGTTAAAATGTAACCATCCGGTGAAATGATGACGCCGGAGCCGAGGCTTTGCTCCCGGCGCGTGTGTTCACGTCCGTCGTTCGGGAACTGGTTGCCGAAAAATTGCCGGAAAACCGGGTCAACAAAGACCGGAATGCGCATCGGCCGGATATGCACAATGTGCGTGGAGTAAATGTTGACGACGCTGGGCGCGGCCCTTTTGACGACGGGCGCGAAGCTGGCGCCAAGCCGGGCGTCACGGTTGACCGGCGTGGTTTCAACCTTGATTGCCGGTTCGCTTTCCCTGGCCGAGGAGGTGAGGAAAAACAGGCCGGCCACGACCAGCGCGCCCGCGATGCCTGAAAGAAATCCGACCCATGGCCTGTAATAATGTCTCATAGTTTGGTGAAACTATTGACACCGACCCTGACTGATTGTTCAAGCCACCTGCGACTATTTTGCCGGTTGGTTGGTTGGTGGTGGCTGGGTTTGCGACTGCTGGAGTTTTGCCGCATCTTCGGGTTTGATGACTTCGATCTTCGCGCCTTTATCCATTTCTTCACGCGAAGGCACCTTGATGATGTCGCTGGTGAGCGGTGAATTGATTGAACCCATCGACGCGGGCGGTGGCTGAGGTTCGGTGGAAAGCAGTTCAACTTCAAAAATCAAAACGCTGTTCGCCGGGATGCCGGGGCGTCCCCGTGCGCCGTAAGCGAGTTCCGACGGCACAAACAACTGCCACTTGGAACCGACCTTCATCTGCATGAGCGCTTCCGTCCAGCCGTGAATCACGTTGCCAACGGAAAACTGTGCCGGTTTGCCGCGTTTGATGGAACTGTCGAATTCCGTGCCATCAATCAACGTGCCGCGATAATTCACGGTTACGACATCGTTGGACGTTGGAATCGTCCCGTCGCCATTGGTGATGACTTTGTATTGCAGGCCGTCCGGTAACATGTTGACCCCCGGGTTGTTTTTGTTTGTGGCCAGAAAGGCTTCGCCTTCCGCCTTGTTTTTTGCAGCCGCCTCTTCCCGTATTTTTTGCTGCTTGGTGGCAAACTCTTTTTGAAATGCCGTCAGCACCTCCTGCGCCTGTTCCGGTGTGAGCAGCGTGGGGCCGGACAATACGTCATTGACGCCGCGCGCGACCAGGTTTGCGTCAACCTCGACCCCTTGGTGCTGCAAGTTGTGGCCCATTGACATGCCAATGGCGTAACTGATGCGCGCCTTTTCGTCATTTAACACATTCGTGCCGGCCGGCGTCTGGGCCGCAGGAGTCTGGCTGGCAGTGGCCCCGGGTTTGACCGGGGTGGCGCCTGGTTTTGAATGGGAGGCGCAGCCGGCAAGACAGGCGACGCCCAGCGAAATGGTCACAGCTAAAGCAATGGTTTTCATAGTTTTGATTTTCGAGCGGCCATTATCGGGATTTTGATTAAAATTGCAATTCCGTTTTACACGCACGCCCCCACAAACACCGGCGCGCTCAAAATGATTCCCTTGCTGAACGAATCTGCCTAGACTTGGTCGAAGCTGTGCCAATTGCAATGAGTCACTCAAAAATAAAAATCTTCGCCCCCATCGCGTCAGTCGTGCTGGCCGGGTCGGTCATCATCGGCTGCACCATCGCCAAAACTGTTCCACCCTCCCTGCCGCCGGCAACCCAAACCAGCGTTTCCCCGGCGCTGATGACGCCAACAAACGTTCTCCTGGTGCCGGGACCAAACGACGCGCGCATCGCCTACGTCACGGCGCGGTTGCTGGAGGAATTTCACTACTCGCAAGAACTGCTCGACACGGAGATTTCAGAGAGGTTTTTTGACGGTTATTTGGAAACCCTCGATCCGCGGCGTGAAAATTTTCTGCAATCCGATATTGCCGAATTCGCGCATTACCGGACGAATCTTGACACATTCACCATCGGCACCAACGGCACCGCCAACCTCACGCCCGCGTATGAAATTTACCGGCGATACCTTGAACGCATTCAACAGCACGCTGATTGCGTGAACGAACTGTTGCAGGCGGACCGGTTCAAATTTAACACCGACGAACACATTCTTCTCGACCGGCACCGCGCGCCCCATCCCAAAGACCTCGCCGAGGCAAAACAGCTCTGGTCGCAGCGATTGCGTTACGAGTATCTGCAGGAAAAAATCAGCCGCGAGATTTCGCCAACCAACAACAATGTGATTTTGACCCTGCCCAAATCCGCCACCGCGGAAATCACCGGCACGCTGACGCGGCATTATCGCTGGAATTTGCACATGGCGGCCAATTTGGACAGTACGGACGTTTTGCAGGCGTATCTCAACGCCCTGGCACACGCCTACGACCCGCATTCGGATTATTTCAACACCGAGCACGCGCAGGCTTTTTCCATCGACATGAGCCTGTCGCTTTTCGGCATCGGCGCCGTACTGATCGAGGACGACGGCTATTGCACCATCAGTTCGCTGGTCCACGGCGGCCCGGCGGAGAAAAGCAAGCAACTGCATGAAAAAGACCGCATCCTTGCCGTTGCGCAAAGCAATCAACCGCCCGTGAATGTTGTGGACATGGAACTCGGCAAAGTTGTCCAACTCATTCGCGGTCCAAAAGAAACCGAAGTGCGGCTGACCATCAGTCCGATGGAAGACCGCGCCGTCCGCCGCTTTTTGACTTTGATCCGCGATGAAATCAAACTCGAAGACTATGAAGCCAAGGCCCAGCTCATCGAATTGCCGGACGGCCACGGTGGCACAACGCGGTTGGGCGTCATTGATTTGCCGTCGTTTTACGCGACGGTTGATTTGCCCGGCAACACCGAACATTCGACGGCCAAAAGCACCACCGCCGATGTCACGCGCCTGATAAAAAAACTCAAATCGGAAAAGGCCGCCGGCATCATTCTCGATTTGCGCAGTAATCCCGGCGGTTCGCTCGAAGAAGCCGTCAAATTCACCGGCCTTTTCATCAAAGACGGCCCGGTGGTGCTCGCCCGTTCTTCGTTCGACGGTCCGGTAAATGTGGATAGCGACACTGATTCTTCCATGCTTTACGACGGCCCGCTTGTCGTGCTCGTCAACCGTCTCAGCGCATCCGCGGCGGAAATCGCCGCCGCCGCATTACAAGATTACGATCGCGCGCTCATCGTCGGCGACATTTCCACCTTCGGCAAAGGCACCGTGCAGAATTTGAATCCGCTGCGCCCATTCTTCGTCGGGCCGGCCACCGTGTCCGCGACCAATGATCCCGGCACGGTCAAAATCACCATCCGCAAATTTTATCGCGTCAGCGGGGCTTCGACACAGTTGAAAGGTGTGATGCCGGACCTCATTCTGCCGGATGTGTTGAATTACTCGACCGAATTTGGCGAATCCTCGCTCGAAAATCCGCTGCCGTGGGACACCATTTCCAGTGCGGATTATGACAAATTAAACCTGAATTTAACCAATATGCATCTGGTGCAACCGTATCTGGGCGACCTGCGGTTGCGCTCGGCTGCGCGCGTGGCCACGAATCAGGATTTCATTTATACCCGCCAGGCCATTGACCTGTTCCAAAAATTGCAGGCCGACAAAACCGCCTCGCTCAACGAGCACGACCGCCTGAAGGAACGGCAGGACGCCGACGCCCGCCAAAAGGCGCGCGATGCGGAACGGGCCGCGCGCAAGGCGTCAGGTGTAAAAATTTATGAGCTGACCGTCGAAAAAGCCGATGAGCCCGGTCTTCCGCCACCGGTCGGGGAAACCAACACCGTGACTGCGAACAAGTTGCCAGCCGGCCCGCTTCGGACGTTAGTCGGATCCACAACCGTGACCGTGCCTGAAGAGCCGAGTTCGTCCGCCTTTGACCCCATGCTGGACGAAACGGAACGGATTCTTGAAGATTACATTTCGCTTTTGTCGTCGAAACAGATTTTGACTGCCAATTAGTGAAAATCCATGAAAACCCTCGCTGCGTTTTTTTGTTTGTTGTTTGTAACCAGCGGCGGTCTCGCCGACCCTTATTCGGCGGCGATCCGGCAGGCCAAAAATGTCGCCGCCAATGCCAGCAGCACGCGGCAGGACAATGACAATCCACCGCCGCCGGCCATGCCGCCGCCCGCTGCGCCGTCGCAAAACAATCCGCCACCGGACCCGGTGCTCGAAGCCACCCGGCAAAACATCACCGGCCTCCGCGTTGATTTTGACGCCTTCGGCGACCGGGCCGACACCAATTCGGCCGCCGCGCAAAAGCCGTCGTTGATCACTAATCTCACGGCGGCGGCCTCGGGCGCGAAACCGTCGCCCGCGTCCATTTCCAAACTGGCGGATGACCTGATGACCGCCATGGCTGGAAATGAAAAACTGCGCCCGCAACATCAAAAACTGGCGCAGGAGGTCCATGCCATCTGCAACAATTCGCATCTTTCGCCGGTGCAACAGCAGAAAATTTTCGCCGATGTCCAAACCCTTTTGCAAAACGGCGGAGTGTTGCCGGACAATGCCACAAACATCGTCAACGACATCAAGACCATTGCATCAGAAACCAAATGAGCGCATTCACCGGATCGAATGTCGGTTTGCAAAAGCAGGCAGGCTGCAATTTTTGAATTTGAAAAACATCCAACAACCAACATCGAACATCGAACGTCCAACGGTTGCCGCGCGCGGTTTCATTGGATGTTGGGCGTTGGATGTTCGAGGTTCGATGTTTCCAATTTAAAAATGAAACCGATGCCTGGCATTTTAGCCATTTTCGCCGCGCTGAATTTATCCGCGCCCGCACAACCCACCAATGCCATGAACACAAACAAAACTGAATCCGCCACGTTTGGCGGCGGCTGCTTCTGGTGCATGGAAGCCGTCTTCGAGCGGCTGCCCGGCGTCAAATCCGTCGCCAGCGGCTTTGCCGGCGGCCACACCGCCAACCCGACCTACGAACAGGTATGCACCGGCACCACCGGCCATGCCGAGGTGACCCAGATCGAATTTGACCCGGCCAAAATCTCCTACGAGAAGCTGCTCGACGTTTTCTGGCAGGCGCATGACCCAACCACGCTCAATCGTCAGGGCGCGGACGAAGGCACGCAATACCGCTCCCTCATCCTTTATCACAGCGAAGCGCAAGAACTGGCGGCGGAAAAATCAAAGGCCGCGGCGCAGAAAAATTTCAATCACCCCATCGTCACCGAAATTGTGCCGTTTACGAAATTTTACAAAGCCGGGAATTATCATCAGGAATATTACGATAATAATTCCAGTGCGCCCTACTGCCGGGTGGTCATCGCACCCAAATTGGAGAAGCTGGAAAAGGCAAAGATAATTCAAAGCAAACCGCAGAATGAAACCGGACATTGAAGTTTAAAGTGGGCATGGCAATGAACCTGTTCCTTGCAAAAAAATGGCCGCCTTTTTTGTTGCTGGGGATTGCCGTTATTTTAGTCTGGGGACACACGGTGACATTTGACTTCGTCTGGGACGACGAATTTTTTATTTGGAATCTGCCCAGCGTCCGTTCGCTGAAGCATGTCCCGGAAATGTTCTATCGTCCGGATGCCCAGGCGACACATCCGAATGATTTCCGGGTTTTCCGGCCCATTCGCACCGCGCTCTACGCGCTGTTGCATTTCCTGGGCGGCAAGGAAACGCCGCAACCGTGGATTTACCATCTGGCCAACGTGCTCGGGCATGGTGGCACGGCCATGATGCTGTTCGCAGCCTTGACGCTGCTGTTGCCGCGGTGGCGCAATGGTTTCACGGAAGCGGATACGCGATGGTGGTCTTTTTTTATCGCGCTGGCATTTGCCGTGCATCCCGTCGTCTCGGAGGTCGTTTGCTGGGCAAAGTCGCTCGATGATATTCTCGCCGCGTTTTTCACGCTCGCCGCGTTGAGGGAACTGCTGCTGCCGCCGGTAAACAAGGCGGCACGCTGGCGCAGCCTGCTTTTCTTTGCGCTGGCAGTCTATTCCAAGGAATCCGCCGTGCCGTTCGTGGCCGTTGCGCTCGTGATCTTTCGCAAAATTCATCATCTCGGCTGGAGGCAAAGCATCAGCCGCACGGCGTGGTTTCTCCTGGTGGCCGTAATTTACCTGGCCAACCGGCATTTCGTCATCGGACGCAGCAGCCAGACGGCTCCGATTTCCGGCAGCTACGGACAAACGCTGATTGATATGCTTCCGGTGGTGCCCAAATACTTTCGTTTGCTCTGGGGTGTGCCGCCCTTCTTTATTGATTACAGCTATTTGCCGGGCGGCTGTCGGTTCTGGTCGCCGGAGGTTCTGACCGGGTTGGCGTTGCTGATCGCGCTCGTTTTGGCCGGGGTGATTGCCTGGCGCAAGTCCGGATGGGAATTGGCCGGATTTGGATTGCTATGGACCGGGTTGTTTCTGCTGCCCGTCTCCAACCTGCTGCCCATGCTGCAATACATGGCCGAAAGGTTTCTTTATCTGCCGCTCATTGGCTGGCTGATCGCGTCTGCCGCAATCATTTCCGCCTTCCACCGGCAAAGCATCATCCGTATGACCGCTTTTGTCGTGATATTGCTGTGGGCGGTGACCGCGTGGAACCGCTCGTGGATTTGGCGGGATCCGGTCACGCTGTTTGTCCGCAGCAGTCAGGAAGGCCCTCGAACCCAGCGCGTTGAAGATAATGCAGTGGCCGCCATAATTTATCTGCCGCAGGTTCAACGTTTCTTTTCCGGCAATGAAACGAACACTGTCCGGACATCCGCGAACACCGCGGACGGCCGCGCCGCCCTGAGCACGCTGGAGCAGGCATATCATTTGTTCCCGACAAACCATATCGTTCTTTCCTATTACGGCACGAGTCTGGCCCTGGCCGGCCAGCCGGGAAAAGCCCTGCCATTTCTTGAAAAGGCCGCACAGCTACAACCGCAAAAATTGGATTACTGGTTGAACCTTGCCCGGGCGGCCCTGGATGCCGGACAACCCGCCCTGGCCAAATCCGCGCTTGAAAGAGCCGCTGCCCTGGCCGGCGACAATCCGACCGTGCTCCAGTTGCGCTTCAAGTTCTGCTGGCAAACCGAAGATTACCCTGCCGCGCGCGAAATCATGCTGCGGTTGAATCAAATCGCACCCAACGCCGAGCATGCTTATTGGTTGTCTGAAGTGGGGGGAAAAATAAAAACAGCCGACCAGCCGGTGACCAACAAACCGTCCAACCTGGAAAATTAAATAAAAACGGCGACCCGTTGCCGGATCGCCGTTTTGAATCATTCAGCCGGGATTAAATTCCCTTTTTGATCATCAGCTTGACGAGGTCGCCGACGCGGCAACTGTAACCCCATTCGTTGTCATACCAGCTTACGAGCTTGAAGAACCGCTTGTTCAGTTCCATGCCCGCGCCCTGGTCGAAGATCGAGGACAGTTCGCAATGGATGAAATCCGAGCTGACCACTTCGTCCTCGGTGTAGCCGAGAACGCCCTTGAGGTAGGTCTCGCTGGCTTTCTTCATCGCGGCGGAAATTTCGGCATAGCTCGTTTCCTTCACCGTTCTCACCGTGAGATCCACGACCGAGACGGTCGGGGTCGGCACGCGGATGGACATGCCGGTGAGCTTGCCCTTCACTTCAGGCAGCACGAGACCGACAGCTTTCGCCGCGCCGGTGGTTGAAGGAATCAAATTGATGGCCGCGCTGCGGCCACCTTTCCAATCCTTCTTGCTTGGGCCGTCCACGGTCTTTTGCGTGGCGGTGTAACTGTGTATCGTGGTCATCAAACCTTCTTCAACGCCAAAGCCTTCCTTGAGCAGCACATGGACAACCGGCGCGAGGCAGTTCGTCGTGCAGGAGGCATTGGAAACAACGTGATGCTGTTTGGGATCGTATTTGCCGTCGTTCACGCCCATGACGACCGTGAGGCAATCGCCCTTGGCCGGGGCGGAAATGATGACTTTCTTCGCGCCGGCGGTGATGTGGCCCTGCGATTTCTCCACGGCGGTGAAAAGACCGGTGCATTCAATGACGAGATCCACGCCCAGCGCCTTCCACGGCAGTTCCGCGGGTGACTTGGCGCTGACAACTTTGATGTCCTTGCCATTGACGACGAGGATGTCCGGATCGGCGTCCTCGGCCTTTTTGCCTGCGGCGGTGGCCTTGGCCACGGCGTCCGGGGAAGTTTTGCTGTCCACCTTGCCCTTGAAGCGGCCCTGGATGGAATCGTATTTGAGCAGATACGCGAGGTTGTCCGCCGGAACGATATCGCCCACGGCGACCACTTCAATGTCCTTGCCCACCATGCCTTGTTCGACCAGCGCCCGGAACACCAGGCGCCCAATGCGGCCGAACCCGTTGATTGCTACTTTGACTGCCATAATTTTTTTATCCTTTTCCAATAAAATGGTTAAAACCGAACCGGCAGTTTAGCCCTGCCCGCCCAAGCGTCAATTAAGAATTCAGGAACGAAATTGCAAAAACCTCGCCAATTCTTGCCTTAGCCGAAGAATTCAATGAACCGTTCAACGCCCGAATGAAAAAGCGTGAATGAACTCAAACACTTTTGATATGTGCCAGCGAATACTGATGGTGACGCAACTGAAATAACCGCCGATTAACGCGGATTGACGCTGACAGATTTCCCGCGCAAACTTCGCGCATGGGTACGCTTTATTACGGCGACAAACTCAAATGAATACAAAACATCCGCTCGCAGAAGTTTTCGGTTTTACGACAACGGATAACTGGAAGAATCTTTCCAACCGCAAAGAAATCACTCGTTAAAGAAAGGACAATTTATGAGCCTCTGGAAAAAAATCGCTGCACCAACCGGCGCAAACGCCAACGTCCTCATCCGCTTTGTGGTCGGCGGCGTGTTTCTCAACGAAGGCATCCTCAAATTCCTGTATCCGGCAGCGCAGGCGGCCGGACGCTTTGCGAAGATTGGCTTCCCGCATCCGGATTTTTTTGGTCCGTTTGTCGGCATGGTCGAAATCGTTTGTGGGGCAATGGTGATTCTTGGCCTGCTGACACGACCGGCGGCCTTCGCCTTGTTCATTGATATTTCCGTGGCGATTTTCACCACCAAAATTCCGGTTCTGTTGGGGCATGGTTTTCAGGGCTTCTCGTTGATGGAACTGCCTCATTATGGTTTTTTGAGCATGGTGCATGAAGCGCGCACGGATTTCGCCATGTGGTTCGGGCTTTTATTCCTGCTCATTACAGGACCGGGACGATGCTCGGCAGATGCTTTAATCGGCCGCGCTTAAATGCATTGAGAGATCTATGTCCTCACGGAGCCGGGGAATCGTCCGCCGTCCCCTTGAAAATCCGCGCGACTGGATTTCCTGTCAGCTTTTCGAGCGGAATCCGCCCATGAGAAAGACGATAAGGCATATCAGCAGAATCAGGCCAAGCCCGCTGCCGCCGATGACGGGACCTCCAAAATAAAACCCGCCGCCGCCGAACAAGAGAAGCAGGACAACTATGAGTAATAATATATTCATGCCGGTAAAATAACATGCCGCTATATGGTTCCTATGGGGTCTTCACCCCATGGGGCAGGAGAATCGTCCGCCGTCCACTTAAAAATTCGCGCGCCGGGATTGGCCGGCCATCCGTTATTCCGCCAATCACATGATGTCCGGGAAATTAGTGGATCCCGTGGACGGCGGCGCATGGGTTGGTTGCGTGGCGGCTGGAGCGTTGGTTGAGACGGTTGAGTCCAGCACAGTCAATTGATTGGTGCTGTCCAGCACAATCTCCGGCTTGTCATGGTAGTTCTTGATTTTGCCTTTTATTTCCACCGCTTTCCCATCCAGCGCTTTCACGTCGGCAAGATATGTGCCCGGAAACATGACCACGGTGAACGGCGAGTCCGGGTGGGGCCGGTCCAGGTTCAGAAATATCACCTTGGGCCGGATGGTGACCTGCGCCACCCTGCCCGTCACAATCATTTCCTGACCGTAATGTTTGTCCGCCTCACCCGTGCCGATTTTCAACAGCGTAGGAACGTTGGTGTCCGCCCCGGGCAATTTGATTGCGAAGGTCAGGACAACCAGAATCGAAAAAAATGTTCTCATGCAAACAGTGGATGCGTTTTACTCTGCTTCGGCAACAAAAAAACAGAAATGAGCCTCCTCCGGTCGGCCGCTATGAGTTGTTCGCCGCCGCATCCCCTGCCCTGGTTTCACTGATTTTGCGCCGCCAGAAATCTTTCCGCGTCAATCGCCGCCGCGCAACCCGCGCCTGCGGCCGTGATGGCCTGCCGGTAAACGTGATCCGCGCAGTCGCCCGCCACAAACACACCCGGCACATTCGTCATCGTGCCTTTCCGGGGAATAATGTAGCCGTTGGCGTCCATTTCGATTTGCCCCTTGAAAATTTCCGTGTTCGGTCCGTGACCGACGGCGATGAACACGCCCGCGCAGTTCAAGACTGATTCCGCGCCGGTCTTGAGATTTTTCAATTTCACGCCGGTGACCTTGTCCTGCTTTACGTCGAGGACTTCCGTCACGACGGAATCCCAAACCGGCTTGATTTTCGGATTCGACAAGGTGCGTTCGGCCATGATTTTTGAGGCGCGCAACGCATCGCGCCGGTGCATGAGATGAATGACCGAGCCGAACCGGGTCAAATAAAGCGCCTGTTCGCACGCGGAATCGCCGCCGCCGACCACGACGAGCGGCTGGTTGCGGTAAACGGGCAGTGCGCCGTCGCAGGTCGCGCAATACGTCACCCCTTTGGTCTCCAGCAAATCTTCGCCGGGCACGCCGAGATGTTTGTGGCTCGCGCCGGTGGCGATGATGACCGCCTGCGCTTCAACCTTTTCGCCGTCCACCGTGAGCGTGAAGGGACGCCTGGAGAAATCCGCCGCCTCGACCGTGCCGAAGCTGGCGCGCGCGCCAAATCGTTCGGCTTGTTTCTGCATCCGCGTCATCAATTCGTAGCCATCCACGCCTTCGGGAAAGCCGGGGAAGTTTTCCACGATGCTGGTGGTGGTGAGCAGACCGCCGGGCTGGCCGCCGGTGAGGACGAGCGGCGACAGATTGGCGCGCGCGGTGTAAAGCGCCGCCGTCCAGCCCGCGCATCCCGACCCGATGATGACGATTTTCACCATAGCGGGCGAAAGGTAGTGCGCGAATACGGCGGATGCAAGTCCGCCGGCGCGATTTGCATTTGCCGGACGCGCCTTTTGCGGTTTTACTGTTGCGGATGAATCGCCCTACTCTCACACATTTGGCCAGAATGGTTGCCGGTTTGTTTTGTTTGAGCGCGCAGCTCATCTGCCGTGCGCAATCTGAGCCGACTAATTTGTGGACGCTCCGGATGTCGGGTTATTTTGCTGATTCGTCGCCGGCCATCGCAGCGGATGGAACGATTTATCAGGCCGACTTTGCCGGCACAATGCGGGCGGTTACACCGCAAGGCAAGGCGGAGTGGGCTTTCAAGATCAATTCCGAAATCAAATCGTCCCCGGCGATTGCCGATGACGGAACGATTTATTTCGGCGCCCGCGACCGGAAATTTTACGCCGTCACGCCGCAAGGCAAACTCAAATGGACATTTACAACCGGCGCGTGGATTGATTCTTCACCGGCGATTGCCGGGGACGGGACGATTTATTTTGGCTCCTGGGATGAAAATTTTTACGCGCTCAATCCCGACGGCTCAAAAAAATGGGTTTTTGCCACAAGCAACATCGTTGCTTCGTCGCCAGCGATTGGGAAGGACGGAACGATTTACTTCGGCTCACACGACAAGAAGTTTTACGCGCTGCAACCAGACGGCAAACTTTTGTGGTCGTTTACAACCGGTGCGCCCATCATCTCTTCCCCGGCCATCAATCCTGACGGTGTCATTTATTTCACTTCGACCGATGGCAACCTTTACGCGCTGCGACCGGACGGCAAGGAGTTGTGGCGGTTGCACACCGGCGGCGTGACCGAGTCTTCACCCGTGCTGGACGAAAAGGGCAATCTTTATCTGACGGTTAATAAAATCGGGATTTCCGTCAGCAGCGACGGAAAAAGGCAGCGGGAATATAATTATGCCGTGATCTTGATTGACGCCACTCCCGCTGTGGCCGCGAACGGCAAGGTTTATTTTTCCGCACCGTGGCGAAAGTTGTCCGCCTTTCAACAAAACGGCGCCGAACTGTGGCACGTTGACACGGCTGCGGACCAGGTTGCTTCGCCGACGATTGGCAGCGACGGGACCATTTTTGTCTGTGACGGCCCGTTCTTGCGTGCCATCAATTCCACCAACGGGCTGGCGCCGCCGGCAAAAAGTTCATGGCCGATGTTCCGCGCCAACGCCCGTCACACCGGCCGGGTGCAAAGCGTGAATTGAGCGGCTTCCAGGGTTTATACCGGCTTCCAGCCACCATCGGGTGGAGCGCAATTCTTGGGCGGCCGGCGCCCCCAAGTGTTACAGCCGTTCGCGCCCGCTGAAGCCGGTGTCGAGATCGTGCCAGAATTCGATCTCCTCCTCGTCCTGTTCCCAGCAGAGGAAAACCTCCTTGCCGCCCATGATGGCGGGAAAATCAATCAGGCCGCGCTCCAAATCCTTGATGAAAATCCGGCGGCGTTGAAACTCGGCGAGAACCTCCTGCATGTCCGCGAGCGCGCGAATCCAGTTGTTCACCGTTTCGCCGCCGATGTCGTTCCCCTGCTCCGTCAAACCGCTCAGGCGTTTGTCGTAACGCTCCAGATCCTTTCGCAACCGGTTCAGCAATTCCAGCCACTTGCGGATTTGCGGCAACAGCGCGCCCGCCTCGTCGCGGGTGTAATGTTTGTCAAAACGATGTTCCATGGGTTGGGACCGGCCGGCTGGTGAAATAAATGCCGTTCGCGGCGGCGCGGTGCGCAACCGCACGCGAACGGATGAATCAATGCGCAAGGCAGATTACTGCTGCCAGGTGCGCTTCTTGTGACGATTCAAGCGCAACTTCTTGCGCCGTTTGTGCTTGTTGATTTTTGCCTTGCGGCGTTTTTTTAATGAACCCATAAGGTAACGGGGTGATGGATTAGTGGATTGATGGATTAATGCAACTCAAATCTTTCAACAATCCGGCCATCGTGTGCATCTCAATAGTTCCCCCATCCTAATTCCAAAGACTGTCCCAGTGACCGTTTTGACGTGCTTCGATAAGCGCACAGAGATAGTGCTGCCCCTGCGGCGTCCAAAACTGACCACTGCGCTTA
>Ga0224553_1000234_pt1 | contig 26882 bp, 19 predicted proteins | sample 714S21014metaG_FD_179897 | JGI IMG/M metagenome (GOLD analysis project Ga0224553, IMG submission 179897) | Peat soil microbial communities from Stordalen Mire, Sweden - 717 S2 10-14 | ecosystem: Environmental > Terrestrial > Soil > Wetlands > Peat | place: Sweden: Norrbotten County, Stordalen... | reverse complement strand
TCGACGAGTGCGGGCTCAAGCACCTGCTTGAGCAAGGGCTTGAGCCCGCACTCGTCGAGCACCTGGTACGACTTGATGCGCTTCCAGATCGGCAAGCCGGTGAATCGTTCTTTGACTTTCGAGTTGCGGACATCACCATGGGATCAGCCCACTTCCTGGTTGCTGCGGTAGACCGCATCGAGAGAGCATTCTCTGGCTATCTCGCGAAGCGCAGGCTCCCCGAAGTCATGGATGAGTTGCAGCGTCTCCGACAGTCCGCAATCGATTCCCTCGCTTCGGCGGGAGGCGCGGTCGAAATCGAGGATACACAGTTGCTGCGTCGCCAGATTGCCCGCAGGTGCATCTACGGGGTCGATCTGAACCCCATAGCGGTTGAGTTGGCCAGACTGGCGCTATGGATACACACTTTTGTGCCGGGCTTGCCGCTTTCCTTTTTGGATCACAACCTCGTGCCTGGGAACTCCCTCGTCGGCATTGCCACCCTGGAAGAAGCCAGCGAGGAGCTTAGAAAGCTGTTGGAACTTCCCCTGTTTGTTGCAAGGGCAGACGAAATCTTGGGGCCAGCACGAGACGCATTGCTGCGATTGGCCCGGTCCTCCGATGCAAACGCCGCAGAGATCGCAGCAGCCCGAGCAGCATCGAGCGAGGCAAGACGACAAGTGGCGCCAGCGGCGGCGTTGTTCGATGTCCTGGCCGCTTCCCGGATATCTCAGGAGGTGCGCGATGGGTTTGCGCAGCACGGGACGCATTGGCTGACAAATACCGCCGAGATTCCGAATAGCGGAGCACACGGGTCGGCAGTTAAGGCACTGGAAGCCATTCCGCCATTTCACTTTCCCATCGCGTTCCCGGAGGTATTCCTTCGCGACCGTCCCGGCTTCGACCTGATCCTCGGGAATCCCCCATGGGAGGAAGCAACAGTAGAGGAAGACCGCTTCTGGACCCGGCATCATCCGGGATTCCACTCTCTCCAGCAACAGGACCAGGAAGCCCTCAAGCGGAAGCTGCGCCGTGACCGGCCTGACTTGCTACACGAGATGCAGCAGGAGATTGAACAGGCAGATCTACTCCGCTCAATCCTCGTAACGGGACCGTTTCCTGGCATGGGAACCGGCGACCCGGACCTGTACAAGGCTGCGAGCTGGCGGTTCTGGAGCCTGGTGAGGGCAGAAAGTGGTCGGGTGAGCGTCGTGTTGCCTCGCTCAGCATTTGCGGCGAAGGGCAGCACAGAGTTTCGTAAGACCCTGTTGTCGGCTGCTGAGATCACAGACCTGACTCAACTGCTCAACAAGCAGAATTGGGTTTTCCCGGATGTCCATCCTCAATACACGTTCGTATTGGCCTCGTGGAGGAGGTCAGCACCTTCTCCTGATGCATCCATCCCGGTACGCGGCCCTTACTCAAGTCTAGGCAAATTTAACTTAGGGGTCGTTCAGCCAGCGGTTCTCTTCCCGGTAGCAGGAATTCTTTCGTGGACCGATTCCGCTTCTCTTCCTTTGCTGCCTTCTGACGAATCGGCTGAAGTATTTGCGCAGCTTAGAAAGGCTCCCCGTCTCGATCATGACGATGGTTCTGGATGGCGAGCTCGTCCACATGCTGAACTGCACGCAACAAACGACAAGAAGTTGATGACGTTCACGGCGGAACCTCCTCGCGGGTACTGGCCGGTCTTCAAAGGAGAGTCCTTCGACCTTTGGGAACAGGACACCGGCGCGTACTATGCATGGGCCGATCCAAAGAAGGTCATTCCAGAACTGCAAAAGAGCCGCTTGCGATCAGCCAAACTAGCCCGTTCCGCATTCCACGGCATGAGCGCTGATAGCCTCCGTGACCCTGGCTCGTTACCCTGCCATGATGTGAGGATCGCCTTCCGAGACGTGACCAGGGCCACGGATACACGCACAGTACGTACGGCTCTTCTCCCGGCCGAGGTGTTTATCACGAACGCTGCGCCGTATTTCGTATGGCATAGGGGTGATCATAGGGACCAGGCGTACTTGTTAGGGGTGTTGTCCTCGCTGTGCCTGGACTGGTATGCGCGACGGTTCGTCGAGATTCACCTGAACTATCATGTCCTCAACCCATTCCCTATCCCTCGACCAGCGCGCACGAGCACCCTGTGGAAGGCCGCCGTGACACTGGCGGGCCGGTTGGCCTCTACGGGTCCGCGATTCGCGAAATGGGCTCAATCTCTCCACGTGAAGTGCGGCCCCATCGAAGAGGATGAGAAGAACGACATGATTCATGAACTCGATGCAGTTGTGGCTCATCTGTACGGGCTGCGTGAAGATCAATTCCGTCACATTTTCGAGACCTTCCATGATGGCTGGGATTATGCTCAGCAAATGGAGTCAACGATCGAACACTTCCGGCTATGGCAGACGAGACTTTAGGAACACAGCAATCGCAAACACCTGCGCTACCGGCCAAGGCCGAGTTTGTCGATAATATCGACCTCAGCATGGCGCAGGCGCTCTGTGCCCATATGGACTGGTTGCACACAACGTACGCTCAACCCATCGAACTCTGCGTAGCGACGGGATACTTCAACCCAGAAGGCTTTGCGATTCTTGCGGAGCGGTTGAAGCGACTCAAGCAGGTGAGGCTTTTGATTGGCGCAGAGCCCGTTCCACCCCCGACCAAGCCGGTGCGTATGCCGGGAGATCCCCGAGGTGATCGCTTTGAGCAGCGTCTGGTCAACAACGCTCTTTCTTTGCAGACGCAAGGCTTGGAGCGTGATCGCGACTTGATGGAGTTCGAGGAACAGACAGACAAGGCGGTAGGCTCCCTCCTCGACTTCATCGACTCCGGCAAGCTGGAGGTTCGACGTTACGAGAAGTCGTTCCTGCACGGCAAAGCATTTCTCTTTGCAACAGAAAATGAGGGAGTGATTGCCGGCTCATCCAACTTCACAGCGGCGGGTCTCACTCGAAATCTGGAATTGAACCTGGGCCGCTACGACCCGACCCCGGTTGGGATGGTGAAGCAGTGGTACGAGAAACTGTGGGCAGACGCAGTTCCATACGACTTGGCAAAGGTCTACGCGGAACGCTATGAACCCCACCTTCCGTACTTGATCTTCCTTCGTGTGCTGTGGGAGCGGTACAAGGACGACATGGAAGACGAGCGCCGCCTTGAGGGTGAACGCATCCGTCTCACGACGTTCCAAAACGACGGAATCGCGCGAGCTGAACGCATCCTCGATCGGTACAACGGTGTTCTCTTGGCGGATGGCGTGGGCCTGGGGAAGACTTTCGTCGGCGGTGAGATTCTGCGCCGTGTCATCGAGGAGAATCGCCAGCGAGCCGTCCTCATTGCTCCCGCAGCGTTGAGAGACGGCACCTGGGAACGATTCATGGATCGTCACCAACTTTACTTCGAAGTGTTGAGCTACGAACAGCTCGCCGGCGACACGCAGATCGGAACGGGGCCACACAGCCACCTAAAGCACGACCCCAAGGAATACTCACTCGTGATCGTGGATGAGGCCCAGGCATTCCGCAATCCCGGCACCGACCGGGCACGTGCTCTCCGGAGACTTCTACAGGGTGCCCCGCCCAAGAAGCTGGTTCTGATGTCCGCGACTCCGGTGAACAATTCCCTGTGGGATCTCTACTATCTGATCACGTACTTTGCCAAGCAGGATGCGGCGTTCGCGGATATTGGCATCCGATCATTGAAGGGCCGTTTCAGCGATGCCATGAAGATCGACCCGGACGATCTGACGCCAGACGTTCTGTTCGATGTTCTGGACGTGACGACGGTCAGGAGGACGCGGCACTTTGTCCAGCGGTACTACCCCAATGATCGCGTGATTGGCCCGGAGGGAAAAGAGATTCCGATTCGATTCCCCGAACCACATGTGAGGGCAGTTGAATACTCCCTGGACGAAGTGCTTCCCGGATTCTTTGATGAGTTAAAGGATGCATTGGCACCAGATCCTCCGGCACTGCCAAAACTGACTCTAGCTCGGTATGAAACAAGCCGGCATCTCAAAGGCGCATCGGGACCAACTCTTCAGGAAGCCGCACTTACAGGGCTTATTCGCTCGGGACTCTTAAAGAGATTTGAGTCTTCATCCCATGCTTTTGGCCGCACTTTGAAAAAGATGGTAAAGGGCTGTGAGGTATTTCTCCAGGGTCTGGCAGGTGGTGTTGTCCTTACCGCTGAAGGTATTGACGAATGGCAGCAGACTGACAACGACGAAATCCTTGAGCGATTGGAAGCGCTTGGTGCATCCAGCCCGGCGAGTGCTTACGATGTTGAACGATTGGCGAACGATGTACGAGCCGACATGGAGTTGTTGGCCGGGTATGCTGCCAGTGCAGTTCAGGTGACGAGGGAAAACGACCCAAAGCTGGCTTCGCTCACCGAAGAGCTACTGGGGATTCTTGAATCTGCTGAACACGATGGCCTGGAGGACAGTGATCGAAGGAACAAGCGGAAGGTCATCATCTTCTCCTTCTTTGCTGATACTACTGTCTGGATTTGCGAATACCTAGAAAACCTCTTCGCGACTGACCTTCGCTTTGCGATTTACCGCGGACGACTCGCCTGCGTATTCGGCGACGAAGGGTACAGCGGGATTTCACGCGAGCAGGCAGTATATGGTTTCGCTCCCGAGTCCTCTGAGGCTCCAGCGGGACGACGGGACGACTTGTATGACGTGCTAGTCACGACCGACGTATTGGCCGAAGGCATGAATCTGCAACAGTGCCGCAACATCATCAACTACGACCTCCCATGGAATCCGATGCGTCTGGTGCAGCGCCATGGCAGAGTGGACCGGATTGGCAGCCCTCATAAGGACGTGTACCTCCGGTGCTTCTTCCCCGATGTTCGTCTTGATGCGCTCCTCACCCTGGAGACGAACATCAGAAGCAAGCTCAGCCGGGCGGCGGCCACGATTGGCATAGAGAATGAGGTCATCCCTGGAGCGTCTACCAGCGAGATTGTATTCGCGGATGAACGCGCGGAGATTGAGCGCCTGCGCAGCGAGGATGCGACACTTTTCGTGAATGGGGGAGAAGATCCGTCGGCCCATTCTGGGGAGGAGTACAGGCAGGAATTGCGCAAGGGCCTAGAAAAGTATGGGGATCAGATTGTCAAGCTTCCGTGGGGTAGCGGTTCTGCCTTCCAAGGAGGACGGCAGGCTGGCCACTTCTTCTGTGCCTATGTTGGGGATCGCCTGTTCCTGCGCTTCATCCCGGCGGCTGGCGGAGCCACCATCAAAGACACTCTCGGCTGTTTGCGTTTAATCGCCTGTACCGAGCTGACTCCCGTGGCAGAGTCGGGCGTACAGCTTCAGCCGGCCTACTCTGCGTGGCAAGTTGCACGGGCGGATATTTACCAGGAATGGCAAGCGGCAACCGATCCCGCAAATTTGCAGCCGAAGATCAAGCCGTCGCTCCGTGCAGCGGCCATCCAGCTTCGCTCAGCACCTCCTCCTGGCGTCACGATCGATGAACTGAACCGCTTGGTTGAAGCCGTTGAAGCTCCGTGGGGTACTCGTATTGAGAGTCAGATTAGAAGCGCCATTGCATCTCTGGAGGGACAGGCAGCTTCCATCGCGATTGCGGAGGTCGTCAAGAAGCTCGGGTTGGAGCCGTTCAAGGCGCCGGAGCCGCTTCCCCCCATCGACATCACTGATGTCCGTCTCGTGTGCTGGATGAAAGTGGATGCAACGACACCTTCCACATGTCGGGACCAAGACCATGGGGTTCAGTGACACGGAACTGGAGATAGGTGAACTGAGATTGTCCAATGCCGCAACTGGCTTACCCAGCCGCCCGAAGCCGAGGCCAATAAAATCTCAGCGAAGGGAGTTACTAGGAGATGTCAGAGCAGGTGCATCGGTTACCTAACAATTTGGATGAGATCTGGGAAGAATTGATCGTCTCGATCCTCGCGGTCAATAATCGTTCTCTTGAAAAGACCTACGCCCTTCTTCCTCTTCTCCGTAAGGCAGGCATTGTCGATCCGGCGAATCTGACCAGGTGGGATGTAGAGGAAGTTGTTGCCCGGCTCAAGACTGCTGGCCTCGATTGGGGCTCATACATGACGAGGCTCTTTGCTCGGCGATTTGTCTCCTTAGGGGAAGTAACTAAGTCGAATGGAATTGCCACGTGCGGCAAAATACTCCTGGGCAACGATCCCGATACGATTCGTAATCTTCTGTTACTGGTGAACGGCATTGGACCGAAAGTCATGCAGAATTTCTTCCTCCTTCGAGGAATTTCAGAGAAGGCATAGTGTAGCCGCCGCAGCGCAAGCCAAGCCTTCTCCGGAGAGTTTCAGATTCTGTTGGCAACCGCCTCCGAGTCACGCGGGATCATTCATAGCCGGATTTCAGCGAACAATCCGCTTCGGTTCCTTGAGGTTATGGATGAAGGCAAAATACGCCACGATCACGCGAAATGTTTTGGAGTGAGTGACTCCTCCGAGGACCTCTGCTCCGACTCTATCCAGTTCGTCGAGAATTTTGTACGTCAAAGGAGTGACGATAGCGGTGTCGATTCTCTCAAATGGAATGTCCCGCCACTCATTTTTGTAAAAATCCTGAAGTTTTGCTTGAGCGGCCTTGGTTTTGAAACTCATGATGATGTACTCGGCGAGGGCGTTCCTTCTCCGGATCTTAAATACGGAAAAGAATCGTTCGAAATTGCTTTGGGTGAACCGGGAATCGATTGTGAGCCGGACCTGAAACCGCTCCGCTTTGGGGGAGACGACTCTGTGCTTCAACGGATATTGAACTGCGTTCTGAGTGGGCATACGGATGACTCCTTATGCTGTAGTGTAAAGCAGATATGTATGAAATGCAAATCATCGAATCGACGAACACAACTTCATGGTGGTTGAGACTCCATTTCCCTGGGATTTGGAACGAATCTCGTCTGTCTTCAGCAGAATGTAAGGGGTCCAGTGCAAACGCATCTCTTTATTCATTAGCTATATAGGTTCTGCAAATGCGGATTTGCGCGATCTGCCTTCCTCGCAGGAAAGGCTTTGCATTCTCGTTCAAACTCGCAAGGGCATTTCTTGCCACTTCAAGGATGTCGGCGTTTTATCTACTTGGCGGCAGCTTTCTTCTTCGCTGCCCAGCGTTTTTTGGCGGCTGCGGCAATGCGGGCGCGTCCTTCGGGCGAGAGAACCCGCTTCTTCTTCTGTGGTGAGGCGATTGGAGAGCTGGCAGTCACCTTGGGTGGCCGACCGGCCTTTCGCTTAGCTACGGTGACCGCTGATCCGGCCGCAAGGAGTGCGCGGGCTTGTTTGAGCGTCGCAATCTCCGCATCGATGGAGGTAAGAATGTCCGTGAGTGCCATGCAGAAATTATAGCGCCGCCCCAGTTAGCCGGTTCCTGGCCGGAAAGCGCAACTCGCCTCGGCACGTTCTCTTTTTCAAGCCTCCCCAACGGTTAAAGTCTTGATCGAAGGCACAGCGACGCCTTTGGCGTTCAATCGAAATGTGTGGGGGCGTTGCGGGGCTTTCGTCCCGCTGGGGTGGGTAGAGGAGGACGCGCAGCGGCCGCAACGAGGGAGGGTGGCTCCCTCCCAACGCAGCCGGAAAATGGTTTGTGGATTGGATATTGTCTTTGAGGCGGTAATGCGAAGCAGGCGAACTCAGTAGTAGCTGTTGAGAAGAACCAAGTAGCGAAGGATACATCCGGCAAAGATGAGAACCAAACTGGCAATGGACAGGATGAGCGGAGTGAAGAAGATTGGATTGAACCAGAGAAAGCTGATACCGACAAGGCAGGCGAGAAGCAAAAGCATGGTGCCTGTAATGAAGCGTGTTTGAATCAGATAGACAATCAAACCAACGGAGATAAGAGCGATGGCGGGGATCTGGGGACGGTTTCCTGGCAGTAGGGGCTGACTTTGACAGTAGATGGCGAGACCTATACCGGAGATCACGAGAATCAAGCAAAATGTTCCGAAGCCTCTACGCAAACGTGGATAGAGGTAGACGGCAAAGCAGATCATGGTCAGAGCCACAATTCTTGCGATGGTGTTGAGTTGAAAAGTGGTATCGCACCACATCCACATCCAAAGGGCTACTGTTGCGGAGATGATACCGGAGTAGACGATGAAGCAAGCGGCGAAGGCAGCGCATCGTGCTTTAGCAAAGCCGTAGGCCATTGGATTCGATGCGGCGAGCATATTGAGCATATTTCGCGGTTGCAGCGCGAGCATGGCGAGCCTCTTTCATGGTTTGGCGTTTTTGAGAATGCGATCAACGTACCCGTTGTAAAAGCCAAAGTTTGCGGTTCCGCTGTTGTAGACCGACAGCGCATGGAGCAGCGCATCGGGGTCGTAGGGTGTCGCCTGCACTTGGGCGGCATAGGCTTCGGCAAGGAGGTTGGCGCCAACGGCGATGTTGGTGCAAGGGTCGAAGAGCTGTTCTGGATTGAGGTGAAACCGAGCCGCATTTTCAGTGCTGACCTGGAGGAGGCCGACCGAGACGGAGATACGGTGCCGGAGGAGCCAGCGCATCCAGAGAATTGCCTCCAGCTTGGAGTTCGGTTGTCTGGCAAGCTCGATTGCCTGGTTGTTGAGTCCAATGCTGCTGGCGATTTGTTGAGGTCTGTTGACGCTGATCGCGTAGGGGTGAAAGGCGGACTCGGTTGTTGCGACGGCAAGCATGGTATTGAGTGCCGCGTGTGGAGCGCAGCTTTTGAGCAGAACGATCATTTGGTTTTGTGAATAGCGGACGTTCGATTCGAGATATGTGGCCGTAGAGTCCTGCGCTTGAGCGGAGGCCGCGGCCACACTGAAAAGAATTGCGAGGATGGATAGATGCTTTTTCATCTGTTTGTTGCGCTCACCACGGGAATCCAGAACAGGCGCGACCATGCCTCGATGGCGGATTTCTGAATCTCGGCGATGTATGTGCCTTTCGTCCAATAGTCGTTTGCGACGGATACGATCACGTCGGGATTGTGTTCGATGGAGATGAGGATGGGAGCGACGAGGAGTTGCTCGTAACAAATGATGGGCGCAGCGCGCCTGGGGCCGACGGAGAGAATCGACGGGCCGAAATAGTGCATGGGTACGCCGATGTTGTCCCAAGGTCTCCACATCGCGTATGGGATCGGAACCCGCTGCTGGAAAGTTGCGGTGAACTGGCCACGCAGGAGAAGTTCGTTGCGATATTGCCCGCCGTGCGGTCCGTACTCTTCCGCGCCGAAGAGAATCGACTGATGGTTTTGTTGCAGCTCGGAGTAGGTCGATTGCCAGAATCCTTCGGCGGTAGGTGTCCAGTGATTGATGATTCCTTCAGGAAAGACTTGGATTAGGGCGTTTGAGTCGAACGCGGTCTCCTGAACATAGACGACGGCCTTATAGAGCGCCATCGGCGTTTGTTTGAATAGTTCGGAACCTCCAAGTTCGGTATCGTGGCCTTGCCATGCCGGGGGAACGGTTGGTATGCCTGGGTGCGACACATAGCAAATTGCGGCAAGCATCGCAGCCGACAGAATCGAATAGAGCCTGAACTTCGACAGGGTTCCAAACAGAATGATTGTGGCGATAAGTCCCAGCCAGCTAAGTCCGGGAAACAGAACGCCGGCGACGGTCAGAGGATTGACAACGCCGGTCGGTAGCAGGGCTGTGAGGCACAGCCCGATAGGGAGCGCCCATTCAGCTTTGATGCCGGGTGTGAAGATCAGCCAGACCCAAGGGAGTGTCAGGACAAGCGAGGATACGAGCCATAGGATCAGAATCGAGAGTGGGTGCAATCCAGCGTTGTCGCCGAAGAATTGGGTTGCTCCAGGCATGACCGGCCAGATGGATGCCGCGTAATAACAGCCGAGAACTGTCAGGCGTTGTGCCGGACCTTTGGCGCTCGTAAAGGCCTTTGGCAAGGCGAGAAGCGCCAGCAGCGCGAAAAGGTGGCCGGACCAAGCGACAGCGCCGATGGTCAGTGCGGCGAAGACGGCCAAGAAGGCGGTCTTAGAAGAGCCAGAATGGCTTTGCATATTGAACCCTTTCATCGAGATGGATTGCGCCGAAGTAGCGGCTGTCGAAGCTGAAGCGGTTATAGGAAGAAATGACCCAGACCGTCCCAGGTAGTACCGCATAGGTTCCGAGCGGGATCAGCGGCATGGGCCGCCCTATTCCATCCTTGGGGTATTGTTTTGAATTCGGCAGGAGTTTCCCATTGACGGCAACCCCGGCCTCGCTCACGGTGACGGTATCTCCCGCTCGTGCTGCGATTGGCTTGAGCAACGGGGCGTATCCGTCGCCGCATCCGAAGCTCTTCACCCGGTACTCTCTTTCGACTGAGACCTTTTCAGAGATTCCGGTAGGACAGATAAGAAGGTCGTTTCCGTTCCCTGGTTGAACGATCCGGTAGAGCCCTGGAGGGAGGGAATTGGAAGCGATGTTGAGCCGGATGCCGGCGAAGCCGAGCACCAGGACGATATTGAAAACAGCGATGGCCGGTGCGACCGAGACAAAGACGAAGCGTTTAGCGTTCATTGGCGGCAGCTCCTGTGTTCCTTTGGAGTTCGGAGATGTGGAAGTTTTTGTCCATCTCTTCCATGCCTTCGTCGAGCTGGGCGAATATCTCCTGCATCTCGTCGGTTGTCGCCGACACCTGAGAAGCGGCGGGCGCGGCTTCTGCTTGTTCTTCCATCTCGCTTTCTTCTTTCTCGAAAACCTGTGGCGTAGTAGGGATCTGTTTGTCGGAAGAGATGTTGTTCTGTGGTCCCCCAGTGGCTGACGATGCAGCGGCTGCGACGGTGGAAGGGATAATAAGTTGAGCGTCGGATTGAACGTGAATAGGAGTTTGGAGCAAGCCGCGTGTGGACTTTGAGGTTTCCGAGCGGTAGAGCTTTCCAGGCGAGAGGATATTGCCGTCGTGCTCGATGGTGAGGAGAGTATGCGGCGGCTTGATCGCCGATCTCTTTTGGAGTACCGGGTCCTGAAAATAGAGAAGCTGCTTGCCGAATATTGGCGATTGTCCGGCAATGAAGATGAGCATCGCGCCCGGCGCTGTGATGCGCTGGGCTTCTCCCTGTCCTTCCTTGACGGGGCCTGGAAGGCGCATGAGTTCATCGACAGTGATGAGAGGCCGGGAGATGTGGTCTACGTTGGTCGATACATTGGTTGCAAGCGGGCTTGTGCGCGAGCCGCTGTAGCTGACCGCCGCTCTGAGGATGGTGGCCGTTCCCGCCATTTTGGAGAGTGCTTCCGCAGTCTCGGTCTTATTGGGTGCAAACGCGATTCGAATATGGCAATTTGAGATGATGCTCTCATGGTTGCCATAGGTGTCTTTCATCTGTTCGATGTCTTGCGTAATCAGGTACGCCTTGATGCCATAACCGGCGATGTAGGCAAAAGCCGTCTGGAAGATAGGCATCTTTCCCAATGTTGGGAATTCGTCGATGAGAAGCAGGATGCGGTGGTCCGGGCGGGCCTTGAATGTCTCGCCTGGCTTGAGGTCTTGTTGCAGCCTGGAGTTCCGTACTTCTTCGAGTTCCTCCGTTAATCGGTTCACCGTCATGGTGAAGATAAGTCTGAGCAGCGGTTTGAGGCGCTCGATGTCGCTTGGCGGCACAACAAGATAGAGGCTCACCGGGTATTTGAAGTGCTTGAGGTCGTTGATTGTGAAGTCGCTGTCTTCGATACTGCGTTGAACGAGTGGATCGCTGTAAAGGATGAGTGTTGTTTTTGCGGTGGACAATACGCCGGAAAACTCCTTGTCCTCTCTGTTGAGCATCTCCTGCATTTTTTCCATGACGACAGGATGCACAAGCGATTTTTGGCCGTCACGGAGATTCCAATAGTTGGTGGAATCGACGTGAGGGGTGCTCATGACTTGGGTAAAGTATTCGCGGGCGACGTTGGGCTGTTGATTGTCCATTCCTTCGAGGTCGATTGGCATCGTCAGATCGGACATCAGCGGTGTGAGTGAGTTGGAAAGTTCGGTAAGTGTAGCGAAACGGTTCTTGCGGCGAGCCGTATAGCAGAGATGAAGGATAAGTCCCGTTACAAGGCTGGTTGCTGATTTGATCCAATGTTCATCCTGGGCGCTTTCTTTGCCGCTTCTGCAAAGCATCTCCGCGATGTTTTGAGCGTCGGACACTTCGCGGAGTGTGCCGATGCGCACTTCGGCAAGCGGATTGAATCGCGCGCTATTTTCTTCGACTGGAGCGAAGCGAAAGCAGACGTGGCCAGAGCTAATGCGGTAACCGGCGGTTCTGTCCCAGTTTTCTCCTTTGATGTCGAAGATCACCGCGCTCTCTTCCCATGCGAGCAGGGTTGGAATGACAAGGCCGACGCCCTTGCCGGATCGGGTCGGCGCGAAAGCGAGAATATGTTCCGGGCCTGCGTGTCTGAGGTATTCGAGCGAGCCGGTTTTCTCATCTTGCCAGGCGCCTATATAGACGCCGTGTTTTTGATCGACGAGTCCAGAGTCGCGGATTTCCTTCTCATTGGCCCATCGTGCGCTTCCGTGAAGATCCTCAGTGCCCTCGGTGAGTTTCTTGTTGCGATGAATGTTGAGCGCGGCGACGAGAAACAGTGTGGCCGAAAAGCCCACTGCTGCAATGAGCGTGGAAGTCAACAGCGGCTGTCGTACAAGCGGGTCCGAAGAGCCGCCGAATCTGACGATCCATAGGAACCACTTGTACGGGGGGTATATCTTCAACGTGGCGATTTGAAACAGAGGCGCTCCGAGTGCCGACTGGTAATCGAAGTGCGAAGCGATGTGCTGGGTTGTGATGATGTTGGTTGCGACCAACGCCATGAGTCCAAGCAGTATGGCGGACCAATTGTAAGTGCCGAGGTAGCCCGGCGATTTGGGCTTTCTGTACAAGGTTGGGGATGTGTTGTTCATCGTTTATCGCTCCAGTTGAACTGCTACACGGGTTGTGGGAGGAATAGCGCGCGAGTGAGCCTCAGCGCGTTCGAGGCTGTACGCTGCGGCTGCTTTGAGAAGATTTGCTGTTTCCATCTCCCGATCTGGAAGTGGAAGTATCGTGTACTTGACCGTCTGGTCGTACTCTGAACATTCAGCAGTCATCATGAAGAGATCGCGGACTGTTTGAGATCGCTCTTCGCCGGGGATCATCCCTGCCGACAAGTCCAAGACAGCTTGCTTTCCTGCCGGGTATCCATAGACTGAGTTCATGAGCGTGGTTGCGAGCGTGATGTCGTTGGTCGTGATTGGGTCGGGACCGCCGTGCCTTTGTAGGTGTTGTGGCATCATCGAAAGTTCAATGTGGTTAGCCATCCGATGAAAGCGCCCTGCGTGTCCGTTGTAGATTTCGGCTTGCTTCATGTCGATCCTCCTGTTCTCACTCCTGGCGGGTTGGGCGATTGGCGGCTGCATCTGTCCTTGCGTGAAAGGCTGTGGGATGCTGTGTGAAAGGCTGTGGGATGCTGCCGTTTGAACTGGCAGCATCCCAGGTTGGTCGATAATGAGAGCCGACTGGCGATCACCGGCAGTCAGCGGCCAAGTTCTTGCGTGGTATTGGATCGTGCTGCGCGGCGCTGTTCCTTCTCTTCAGGGGTCCTGCCCGACTGGTTGGAGTGATACCAGGCACACTTGCCGAAGATTGCGGCAAGTTCCTCCCGCTTCCCAGGGAGAGGCTTGACTGCGATGCGCAGGTTTTGGGTGAGGGCGCCATTTGGCGGGCGTTCGATGTTCATCGTGAAGGTGTTGTTGAAGTCCTTCGTTCCGGCCGCTCCGGTTTCGACGCCTGCCGATAGGGCCGAGAATTCTCTCAGGGCCGCTTTTTTGCAGCTTGCAAACACGTCCTTGTCGAATGATTTGAGTTCTTTGGAAGCTGCGGCGTTATGGTAGAAGGCTGTAGCCATGAACTCCTTGGCGACATCGGGATTGAGCAAGGAGAACGAATCCCTGGGGTACTTGTCGTTAAGGCAGTTGATCTTCGACGCCAGCATGGTTTTTGCGAGTTGACGATGGTGCGCGGTGTGTTCCTGACGCGCAGCGCAGTATTCGTGCTTGGTTCTCAGAACGGCGTCCTCCTTGGTCTCGCCGTCGCGCACGTCAATCGGCCGTGTCCGCCGGTCGAGGTGTGTCTGAAAATCCCTGTCACAGACTGCCTTCTGTTCGGGGGACAAGGCGTCGTATCCGTCCTTCTCGCGAAGATACGAACCCTTTGTGGGGGCTTCCGCCTGGTTCTCCAAGGCGTCAAGTTCTTGTTGTGGGTCGGCTCCCTGGATAGTGGAAGCCGCAACGGGTTCTGGAGGGGCAACCTGTTCGGGTTCCTGTTCCTTGGCTTTGGAACTGCGGCGTCCAGGCTTTGAGATTTTCTCATCGGTTTCGAGAGGTGCAACTTGGGTAGCCATACTCTTGGCATCGCTTTCTGTGCGCGACTCTGGCGCACGGTTTAGGTTGTGGTTGTGCTCGATGGTGTGTCGAGCAGGATTGAGAACTGTTTCATAGAGGTTGCGGATGTGGCGCTGTACCGTGGCTGAAACAGGGAAACGTGTAGCATCGCGCAAATACTGCTGTACGAGGAGAGGTTCCCCTTTCGGCAGTGGAAAAGGAATGGTCTGCTCTTCGAGGAACGAGCGACTTGTTGAAAGTGCGCAGTGCTCCATCGCTCCAATGAGCTGACCAAGTTCCGAGGGGCAATCGATTTGTGTTGTCGGCAGCATCGGCCTATACGTTATGTAATAATACCTCTATCCGGGCAGTTCTGTATTATATGTTACGCTCCATTACGCGTTTGCAGAGTTAAATCGTTCGTTATCTTGATTTTCCGGGACCGCGCCCACGGCGGGTTTGGCCAGCTCGGCGGCGGTGCGGGTGTCCGACGACAGCAGCAAACGACAACTCCGCTCGGATTCGTGATCACGTTTACCTCGCCTTCCCAGAGGGGGAGGCGACAGAACTGGTTCTCTTCGCTCTGGTAAAGCCGTTCTCGAAAATGGACCGAGAATATCCGCAATGGCTTCGCTACAAACTGAGCGTGGTGGAGTGCCGCTCGCTTGAAAATGTGGCGTGCGGTCTGACGGAAGCCGCCTCAGAGCAGGATAGGCTTCGCGGAGTAATGCGCGAGAACGCCGACTTCGCGGCCACTCAAAATTCACGACTTGCCATAAATTGCAGATTGCACGTTAGTTGCGTTGATTTTCTGGATCACGAAACCATCTGAATGGCCTTGTTGTATTCGTAAAACCTTGAAAGACTGCGCGAGAATCCATACTCAATGTTCCCGTTACGTCAGAAGTGCCTTCCTCGGGTGAGCGGCGAGTGCAAGGGGCTATCTGATGCCGAAACCTTAGGCGGGACGTGGATAGAGGCTAATTTGTGTGCAAGTTTCCAAATCTGGTGAGCGTTGGCGGGGTAGTGGACTACTATTTTAGTGAACCAATTATCAGCGTTCTGACAACAGTTTTTGCCTCACGGTCCGGTGGGGAATTGGAGTTGAAGAAGCAATGTCTGTGCCCGATTGGCTGAAGACCAACGCTTACCGCGTCCTGCGCATCCCAGCAGGCGCTAGCTTGTCTGATGTCCACAAAGCGGCGACCAACATGAGGCGCGCCGTCCGGCTTGGTGCAGTCAGTGCCACGGAAGCAGACATAGCGGTGCTTGGTGAGATTCCCCGCACTGAAGCGGATATTCGGGTGGCTACCGGTCGGCTGGAAAATCCAACACAACGCATACTTGACCGGCTTTTCTGGTTGCACTCCATCGACTCCGCCGTGTCTGTGCGCCCTGGCGGCCTCGACACAGATCTGTGGAACCACGACCAGGCACTTCGGGCAATCTTCGCGGCGTTTGAGACGGGTTTCGACGAGGCTGGGATCTGGGTTTGGGCCAGAGCCCTCCGGGCATGGCATCAGGTTGTCTCTGACGAAGGCTATTGGACTCGCTCGCTTGAGTTTGAGAATGATGGTGGCTTCGAGCCGGCTGCATTCCCTTCAGAGATTGATGAACTGCGTTACAAAGCGGTTGAGTTGGCTGCGGAACCCCTGGTTATGGCAGGTCGTGATGCGCTTGTTCGCAATGATGCAGCCGTCGTCCGCCTTGTCCTTTTCACCTTGGATCAACTGGCCGACACTGGGCTTTGGGTATCAGCGGCGCAACAAGATATTGCCTCTCCCGCAATAGAGAGCTTTCGTAAATTATGCCGAACTGTGCGTGAGGATTTCAGTTCTAAAGTCGTCCGCGAACAAGACGTGGCAAAGCAAAACAAAGGCGTCTGTGCGGCAGAAATAGCACGTTACAGAACAGATGTTGAGCCAGAACTGAACAGAATAATTCAGCTATTGCCGCCGGGATACGAAGGTGCCTTGGAAGTTCGTGAAGAAGCCGCGCTCCTTTTGAGCGCGATTGCAACCGACTACACTTGGGCAGACGACTTCATTACATCAGAGAAGCTGCGTGAAGAAGCACTCAAGTTGGCTGAAAACACATTGGGGGCAATAAGAATTGAAGATGGTCTTGAGCACATCCGTGCGTCAGCTCGCCAACAGAGAGTATTCGGTTCACCTATTTCATCCGCTCCAGCGCTTGGCACGTTTAACACTATTGGTTGCACACTATATGGCAGCTCAGATTATGACCCAGAAACACAGTCGTATGCTACGACGCACTACTTTGTAGCCCTAATGTTACCTCTACTTCCCCTCGGGCGTTACCGTGTAATCAATGTCGGAGGCAATACTTATCGCTTTCTTGGGAAGCTCCCGTTCCGCAAAGCAGATCGCTGGCATCTAGGGATAGTCCTTTCGGGTGTAGCAGCGATGATCCTCTTTGGCATGATTAATTCAAATCAGAGCCAGTCTTACACATCTCCGGCAACCACGTCATCGTCCTACACTTCTCCATCAGGCCAAAACGCAGACTCCAGCAGCTCTTCCGGTGAGGTAGGTTCAGACGTTAGCTCGAATAATGCTCAGTTATCAGCTCTCAGGCAGCGCATTGAAACAGAACGCGCAGTCAGAGAACCTCTCGAAGCCCGTTTAAATCCTATAATAGATGAGTTAAATAACTTGACGGATCGCATAGATCCCCTGGTGTCTGAGATTAAGTCTCTCGATCAGCAGCATACAGATGGCATTGAAATCGACAAGTCACGTCGAAATTCTCTCTATAACGAATACGAGCCACTATTCAAAAGAAGGCGTGCTCTTATCGAGGCAAATAAGAGCGACCTCGATACCTTAGAAAACCTGCGGAAGCAAGACAGTACCATGATGGAGCAATGGAAAGCACTAGGAGGCAAGGTAAATTGAGTTCTCAAAGCGTACCTGCGGAATTACAGATTCCCATTACTCGGATTTGTTCTCTGTCTTTGGAGTGCTGGAGATTGCGCCAAGTGGCGAACTCATTGAAGCATTCTGGTGACGGAATGGCGCTGGCTCATGCTGTGCGAGAGATTACAGAAATGCTTGATGAGGCAGGTATTGGTGTGGTGGACCTTGTCGGTAGAAGCTATGATCCAGGCATCGTTCCCGAGGTTCTTGAAGTTCAAATTGACCCAGACTTACCGGAAGGAAGCTCCGTCATTGAAGAGACCGTTTTTCCAACGGTTACGTGGCATGGCCAAGTTATAAGTCCTGGCCAGATCATTGTAAGGCAAGCCCCGGCCAAGCCGCGGGATTCCGTGGAGGGAATTGCATGACTAAGACGATTGATTACGGAATTGACCTGGGGACAACTAACTCATGCATCGCTCGCTGGGAGAACGGTGCGGTGCGGATCTTCCAGAATAACGACCAGATGAACGTAACACCTTCCGCAGTACACATTCTCCGGACTGGCCGGATAATTGTTGGGCGTCGGGCATACTCAGCACTACTGACGGACCCAGAGAACGTTGCCATAGAGTTTAAGCGTTGGATGGGACAAAAGGACCGCAAGCGATTCTCTGCCGCTCAGCGAGAACTCTCGGCCGAAGAGCTATCCGCAGAAATCCTAAAGTCTCTAAGAGAGGATGTGCGCAGACAAGCAGGCGCGGACGTTACAACGGCGGTTATAACAGTTCCAGCCGCATTTGGGGCGCTTCAATGCGAAGCGACGGCAAGAGCGGCTGAACTGGCAGGTTTGCAGGAGGCGCCACTACTTCAGGAGCCTATCGCCGCAGCGATCGGTTACGGAGCGCGGCCCGGTAGTGCCAACCAGCGATGGCTGGTATTTGACCTCGGCGGGGGAACCCTCGACATCGCCGTCGTTTCGACCAGAGATGGGCGACTGAATATTCTCGAACACCGTGGGAATAATCTGCTTGGCGGGAAAGACATTGACCGCCTGATTGTCGAGAGTATTCTGTTTCCTGCCATCAGTGCAGAATACGACCTCCGTGCTACCGGTCCGAAGGCGGCGCGAATTGCCCTGCTTCCCAGGCTGCGGATCAAAGCTGAAGAAGCCAAGATTGATCTTTCTACCGACACAGAGGTACTGATCTCACTATTTGACGTTGGGAAGGACGACGCCGGAACGCCCATTGAGATGGAAGTTTCACTGACGCGGCCACAACTCGAAAGGCTCATGGAACCATTGTTGGAGAAATGCTGTATTCTCGCCAACGAGGCTCTCGCCGGCGCGCGACTGGCTGGAGCCGATTTGGATCGCATCCTTCTCGTCGGGGGTCCTACCCAGTCTCCTATCTTGCGCGCGACTTTGAACGCTCGTTTGGGTGCTCCAGTCGATTTTTCTGCCGATCCGATGACGGTCGTTGGACGGGGAGCCGCAGTTTACGCCTCTACGCTTGAATCGACCAGCATCTCCGGTCCCCCTGCGGCACTCACGAATAGCAACTGTGTACATCTGAAGCTGGCCTATGACGCCGTCAGTTCTGAGCCGAGTTCAACGGTAGCAGGACGTGTTTTAGATGCCATTGAAGGAATCGAGATTAAATTTGACGCCGAGGGCGGCCTCTGGACCAGCGGATGGATGAAACCTAAAGTCGGGTTCTTTGAAATTGCTGTTCCCTTGAAGGAAGGCGACATCACGACATTCTGGGTTTACGCACGAGATGTGCGTGGACAATTACTCGACACAGATACGCCAGAGTTCAAGGTCAGGCATGGCCTGGTTCCTTCGTCCCCGCCCCTTCCCCATACGCTGTCGATTGAAGTTGTGAACCCAGGGGGGCAACCGGCACTTGATCCCGTGTTCTCGAAAGGTTCACCGCTGCCCCTCGAAAAGACTCTCAAGTACCGCGCTGGACACGCCCTCATACCCGGCAAACCGGACTCGAACCTTGTCATAAAACTCTGGGAGGGGGAATTCATAGGCGACCCGGACGCGAACGAATGGGTTGGAAATTTAGTCATGCAGCACGACAAAGTTCACCGGTCCATTCCGGAAGGCGCAGAGATCGAGGTCACCATTCAAGTTGATCTATCGAGGCGGACTACAGTCGAGGCATTTGTACCTCACCTGAACCATCACTTTAGAGAAAATCTGTTTTTACCTGAGCGCGAAGAACAGGACTTTTCAGACCTATCGAAGTCTGTGGCATCAGAAACTCAATCCTACCGAGAGCGCCTTGAGGCGCTCGATCGCACATCGACCGACGAAGCCACTCAAACTGAACTTGACGAAATACGACGCGATCTTACGGAGCTTGATTCCACAACACCGGTTCCTAGCGGCACACAAGAGAAACAAGACCCCGATGATGCTAGGCGCGTTGTCGAAACTTCCAAGTCTCTCCGTGGACGCCTCGGACGGATCGAGCGTCGTACTGCCACGGATCGAGCCCCAGTGGAGCAAACGCAATTCATAGAGCTAGTCGAACACGCGGAAGAGGTTGTTGGACAATTTGGGGCGTCGCTTGAGAAGAAGCAGCTTGCAATGCTCAAGCGCGAGTTGGAACGTGCAGCAACAAAGGGAGACAGCAAGTCTATTCAAAGAGCAACTGAGGAAATCCAGGCATTACGCTGGCGCGTGCTATCCAAGCACGATTGGTTTTGGCGCGAGATTTTCGACTCTCTAAGTGAGCCGAATACTCCTTACATCAATCAAGCTGAAGCAAGGCTCCTCATTACCAAGGGACAAGCGGCCATCTCCAGTGGCAATGGGGAAGGTTTGAGGGATGTTGTACGTGGCTTATGGAAGCTCCAACCCAAGGGCGTCTCAGAGGAGGCCAAGGAACGCGCTGTGCGTTCTGGCCTCAGGAAGTTCTGATTCCATGATTAAAAAGAGACCGACTTTTGCAACTGGTCACTCATTGGCGGGACTACCTGCGGTGTCGGAAGTCTTGCACACGGATGAGCGATGCGAACTTTACGCCCTGACCTCTTTTGCGGGAAGCGAAACTCTACTTCTTCTCGTCCGTGGCCCCAATGGCACTCCGCCGGATGTTCGGCGCTTAGTAGAGTGGTGGGCCACACAGCCCCCGCAGCTTCTAACCGTCAAGCACGTGCTCAGAGCTGAGGAGTGTCCGTTGAACTCTATCACTTCCGTTCTGGCATTGTCCGGCCGTCGCCTGGAGCACGCTAGTTTACGAGAGGAGCCGCAAGAAAGTCTGATGCGGCTCTTCCATGCCATGCTTGATGCTGTCGATAGAGGTTTACTTGCACAGATGCTTCCAGATTTCAGCCCCTCTCTGACCTGGCTGGCAATCGATGATACAGCCGTTTGCAGTTTGTTGCCGCTCGAAGGTCCAGTCCCGGACGAAAAAGAAATGGTCCGCATCGTAGCCAGAGCCTTCTATTTATTCGCTACAGGCATTGCGTATGAGCAGGAGGCAAGTGAGGTTCCAGCCCTTCAACGCTGGGCCAAGTTCGGCGGCGAGTCCCTTTCGCGAATTGTTGATAGATGCCTTTCCACAAACAATTCCAGGTCCTGCATTACGACTTTGTCTGGACTCAATGATGCGGTCGGAAGAGCGCGAGAAGAAGGTTTCAAATCACATCCCCCTGCTTCCGACCTGCATTCCGTGCCAGCTTTATCTGCCGCAGGACAAGGCCTTGATAAGGTCGCAGGCATGCACGCTCTCAAGGATCTTTTGCGCCGTGAGGTGATTGACCCGGTCAGGAATCCGGGGCCCTATCGTCAATATGGACTTTCTATTCCGAACGGCATTCTTCTTTACGGCCCTCCAGGCTGCGGCAAAACATACATTGCGCGACAACTCGCCGAGGAATTGGGTCATTACTTCGTCGAGATTATTCCTTCCGAGCTGGCCAGTCCTTACATCCACCAAAGTGTTATGCACATCCGTGAACTGTTTGACTCGGCAGCCGAGCAGGCTCCCGCCGTGGTATTTATCGATGAGTTTGAAGCGCTTGTGCCATCACGAGAGGGTCTGGGAGGCCACCAGCAGTACAAATCGGAGGAAGTGAACGAGTTTCTCGCTCACTTAAACAGTTGTTCAGAAAAGGGAATCTTCGTCATTGCAGCCACGAACCAGCCTCAGAAGATCGACCCAGCGGTAAGACGAACTGGGCGTCTTGATAAGCTCATCTATGTTGGACCTCCCGACTTGGAAGCGCGCAGGGAAATGCTTAATTTTCATCTGGAAGGTAGACCGCTGGCACCTGATACTGACATAGAATTATTGGCAGAAACTCTGAGTGGCTATTCAGCCAGCGATCTGCGTTTTCTTGTGGACGAGGCCGCCCGCGACGCACTTAGAACGCGCCAGCCTATCTCTAGCGAGTCTTTTCTATCCGCGATGGCCCGTATTCAGCCCTCCGTGACATCCGAAATTGAGGCTCAATATCAGTCCATCGAGCAAAGAGGCTTCTGAACTCGATTGCCGCGAGCAGAGGAGGTTGTTGTACCAGCGGACAAGAAATGTTTAGGTGGCGCTTCTCGTTCATTTACTGGAACTGGTCGTCTCATGTAACGCCAAAGACTACTGGGGAATAGCAAGACTTCTTATGCTCCTGCGTCGATCATTTAACTCTAGCGGTTGTCTCGCTCCCATCTCTCGATCGCAGCCTCCATCAGTGTTTGGAGGGACGCCTTTGGCAATCTTTCCCGCTCCAACTGAATTAGCCTGTCGATCTTCGATTCGTCCCAGCCTACTTTGAGGCGGAGATTTTGTCGGAGCGCTGCCAAGGCTGAAGGATTTCCCTCTTGCTTCCTATTTGTTTGGGCACCCTCCCTACGATGCAATGCCACTCGCTTTTCACGCTTGAAAAGAGCGATCACAGCGATAACCAGCACAAGGCCCACGCAACCTACAACCAGAGCGGCTCCCATCGATACCCCCTCTTTGAGTAGTATCGTACACTGCACCGGCAGATGAGTCACCATCTCCGGATCGGTGTTGTGTAGCGCATCTTTCAAGCAGTCTTGATTGGAAGCAGATCGGACCTACGCCTGTCTCTTCATTCGTTCATGTGCCGACAGGCGGTGGTGATTTGTCGATTGTGAGACCTGCCTGTTCGAGCCTGATCTTGATTCTGTGACCTATTGGGGCATCGAAATAGCACTTCCTTAAAGTGACCTCGTCAAGTCCAATCTCCCGCAGCAACGCAGCATGATAAAGATACCCCAGTGCCTCGCTGAGCGTGATCAGATCCGTAAGAAACGCCTCGTAGCCCTCGTTCTCGTTTTTCCGAGGCCCTCCGTAGTGAGAAATATCATTTCTGCGAGCAGCACAACGTTCCGCAAATTTGTTTAAGCTATTACGCTCCAGGCTCCATGGCAGTGCACCGAATGTGCCAATAATTCGATCCATAAGGGTCGGCTCCGAAGCAAATTCAATCTGTCGTCTGAGCCAGCGTCGCGTCTGAGAATTGGAATCCTTCTCGACCTTAGCCAAAAGGGCTTCAATCATTTCCTTTTCACTCGAAGGCCCCTGCGCCTCAGGGTTACGTACTCTATGCAGCGATTCGATTCCCCAGATCAGATTCACGAATCGATGCTCGATATACATGGTAGAGCTTCTGAGCGCACCCAGGTATAGGTAGAATCCAGGGCCGTACTCCCGTCTCTTCCTCTTCCACTCCGAATAGAGCGCCCCGAGGCTTTCACGAGTCTGAGGAAAGACAGTCCATAGGTTCCACATCTCAGGCGGGGGCGTCATTTCGACATTACGGTGGAAGTACAAAGTGTATGAGTCTACCTTTTCGTTGTTCCTCGCTGAAATCTGCGGCCAATCGAAGCTGTAATATGAGCCGGTGAGAATTGCAAGAAACTCCTCGATATGGCCAAACTCTTGTTTCAGATCTTCGGGAGGAGCGGGGTCAATTGGAAAATAATCGAGCCAATCATGCTGCCTAAACGTGACTTCGCGTGTTGCAATCCCCTTCCATGAATTGCAGTGAATATCCGATCTGAGGACAAGTCTGCCGCCATCAATTTCATATTCATATGGCTCGACCGTATACCTGACCTCCTGCGAACGATTTACCCCGTCCTCATTTAACACGTCTAGGCATATGGCCGCACCCCTCCTCCACTCTTCCAGCCCAGCCAGCCCGACCGAAAGCACCGAAAAGAAAAACGACTCGGCATTCTTCGGGATTGAAGTGTTGCCAACCAAACAAAACCCCGCCTGATAAGTTTCGGAGAGCTTCCCGTCGATGGTTCGACCGGGGCTTGTGTAGGCTACATTCCGTAGATAAACGCAACATTGGTCGTCGTCCACTTTCCCGACGATTGACCGACCCTTGAGGGCATCTAATTCATACTCAAAAGATGAATCTGACGGCAAATCTAGCTGGAGGAAACTAGACTGAATTAAGGAACCTTCCACATTCAACGTGGTTAATCCATTTTCGCCGACTTCAAAAACGCCCGGCACAGCAGTTGCAGGAGCGAAACGGCCTTCCGGAGTTTCTTCACCGTGCCACCAAAAGTATCCCCGCTTCTCTAAAATCTTGGCGCTGGGTCTTCGCATTTAGTATCTCCTTCGGGTAGCGGCAACTGTCGTTCTCATTAGATTACGCGGGAAACCTGTGCGCGTGCTCTATGTGGCCAAACGGATGTCCGTGTACCTGGGGTCCGAATTCTCAGGCTCGGGAGGCTGGCCCTCCCAGGCGGGTTCCGGGCCTATCGTCGCAACACTTTCCGTACCTGGTAGGGGGCTCGATGATCCGCCCGGAACAGTACCAAGTCCTCCGGAAAACCCTATTCAGCATCGAAGCCGTAGCGTCGCCGCCGGCCCGGCAGTTACCTTCTGTTTGCACGGGGCGGGAGCGCCTTCAAGGCGTTGCCAAGCTGCTCGGGCCAGGGACTGAGGAATGAAAAGCGATGCATCTCGGACATCCACCGCTCATGGTCGTCTTCTGTCGCTCTCAAGCATTCGAGAAATACGCTGACAGTATCCTTGCCCAGAACCGGCATAACGGACGCGTCCAGTAGCGTTTGGGAGAGTAGCTCGGACGTGCCTGTTCGAAGACTTCCAAATAGTTCAACAGCAAGAGGCGCTAAGTATTTCAGCTCGAAAGCAACGAGACTTGTCCGAAATGAAAAGTCGACGTTTGGGTTACGAGTGCGCATGTATTCCCTCACGGCTTGAGGCGTTCTCTCTCCGAGCGCCAAATATGAGTTCCATTCGATCAAGTAGTCAAACTGCATCAAGCCCTTGAGAGCGGCACTCTCACTTCCAAAAAGCTTCGAGAAAACAGGATCATTCATTATCTTGGACTTGCATAGATCAATCCGCCCCGAGCGAGTCTTTAGTTCCAAGGGTTCTCCCCACACACAATGGAGCGGCCACATCGCGAGGAGCACGCTCTTAGCCTCGACGCCGGGATCAAGACCTGCTACAACTACGGGTTGATTCATGATGCTCGGAATGTAAGCAAAGCGCCTTCTCCCGGTGATGTAGGCCCCAATGATGTGAACGGCCAGCAAACAATGCAAAGCTGGGGTTGTGTGGCTGATATGTTCTCCAAGGTGTTGCGAGCGACTCCCCCGAGGAGTAGCCAAACGAAGCCCACTCAACTCACTGGAGACGTTATAGGTGTTCCTGATGAGTTCCATCGTCAGTTCGAACATTCTGATAGAGCCGCCGCTCTTGACAATCTGAAGCCCTAAGAGGGTCAGCCGTTGCATGGCGGGGAGGAAGTTGTCATCTCGATACTTGAGAGATCCAGCACGAATGGCTATGATGGCTTGCGGGTCAGAATAGATTGATTCCTCGTCGTATGCCCGGACAGAGTGCCAGCCTTCGATTAAATCATCGCGGAGCCGTTCCAACAGAAGTCCCAATCGTTTACTATCCTCTTCAACGCAGACTCCCTCAACAAAAGCCCTGAATTCATCGTCGCTCAGGTACGCTGGAATGGTAGAGACTGAACCGGAGGTCGCACGTAGGCGCTCCTGCGCAATGACTTGCTGCATAACCTGGTCTGTCCGCCGACGCGTTCGAGCCTCTGACTCCCGTTCAACCACCTCCTCATAGACGCCATCCCAGTCCTCCGGTCGCGCGAGTCGCTTCCCAGTGGAGTCTCCCTTGGTCCAAAGATCCCCTTCACGAAGGATAAGTCGCGGTGCAAGGTCGTCTGGATTCACTACATTCACCCGTGCGAGGATGCGTCGGGTCCTTTGCTTCCCAATCACAAGAAGCACAAAGGGAATTCCATCCGAGGTCTTCAAGATAAAGACCTGAAACTGTGGGACGGGCTGGAGGTATTTCTCGAAGACTTGCCGCAAATTCGCTTCATCAAAGTCAGCTAAATTCGGAACTGGAACAAATGCTCTCGTCGCCTCGTCCGCGCCAATTACCAAATACTTCTCGAAATCAATCGGTGACGTTGCGATCGCTTGAATATCCTTCACAAACTCTATCTTCTTGGAAAGAGCAGACAGTTCAACAGACCTCTTCAGTTCGTACTGCGGATGTTCCCCAACAGTACGCACGACCTTTTCGACTTCATTCCGGTACTGGTCTGCCCGCGCAGCCAGAGAGCGGGGCGAGGTCGGTGAACCCGTCCCCTCGGGGTCTTGATCCTTTGCCATAATTGTTCCCTAAGCCCCAATAATACTAGCCCGCAATCAACGCATGGGTCAAAACGGGCTGCTAATCGGAAAGGCAGCGGAATGAGTAATGGCAAACGCAGATTTCGCAGGGATGGTCTCTCGATTTATGCAGAATCTACGCCTTCCCGCTGAGGAAGCCCTCCAGGGGGCGGCGGATAGGGAGACCCAAGAAGCAGGTTTCTCGTTTATCCAGAACGGGTATCCTCTCCAGTTATGGACTACCTTCCCTGTCTTTCGTGTCCGGGCGTCTTGAATCGGTTGCGCAACGCCCACTGTGCCGACTGACGGACCCGTTCAACCTGTTCGAGGACGTGCTTGAGCTTCCCTTCGTCAATCGACACCCTGAAAGATTGTCGGCCGTCCGGGGCTTTGATGACCGCAACCGTCAGATTGCCGCCAACGTTGGCCTTCGGTTCTGGCTCTTGAGACGATTTCAGGATTTGGAGAAGTTGCTGGGAGTGGGCGGCAGGCTGGAGGCACGAAAGCAGCATCTGTACGTCAGCTTCATTCGTGAAGAGCATCCCGCTCGTGTCCTCATTCTGCAATCTGGTTTCGAGGGCATGGAAACGAGCCGCCTTAGCCTGGAGAGGATTCGCCACGAGTTGGTGCTGGTACAGCGCGTCCCGCATCTCTGGGTCGGTGAATTCAACAAAGATGCCGTTCTGGACTGCCACTTTGACTACCTGCCGCTTCCAATCGTCGCCTCCAGAGCACGCGATGCGCGATCCGTACTTCTGGACGGCCATCTCCAGGCCAAAGACGATTGCGGCCTCGTTCTGATTGAGCACGGTAACCCGCCGCCCCCGGTCGATGACGGACAGTTTGCCATTGAGCGTGTACGAGACATCCCCAGTTGTTCGGTTGATCGTCCATATCCGGGCAGTCGCAATCTGTCCAACGAGATTCTCCGCTCGCTGTTGAGCGGCAAGCCGTTGTTCCGTGAACTCGGACCAATCAGCCTTCTCCTCATCCGTTGCAGGGCCAAGATGAAGCGCATTGGCTTCAAGCGT
>Ga0224553_1000226_pt1 | contig 27465 bp, 23 predicted proteins | sample 714S21014metaG_FD_179897 | JGI IMG/M metagenome (GOLD analysis project Ga0224553, IMG submission 179897) | Peat soil microbial communities from Stordalen Mire, Sweden - 717 S2 10-14 | ecosystem: Environmental > Terrestrial > Soil > Wetlands > Peat | place: Sweden: Norrbotten County, Stordalen... | reverse complement strand
GAGTTCCTCACACGCCTCGCCCGGGCACCCACGCCGGAGGACGTACCGCCGCTTTTCGCGTAGAACGACTCCTCCTCCGCTCGTCATTCATCGAGATGGGCTGAGTAGGGACCCGCTATCCAAGTACTACTTCCGATGGCGTCCGCTCGTCGGCCGTGCGGATCTCTCCGACGTGTCACGGCGAAGGAGACAACGGTTTCATGGCCTTCCTTGTCGGCATCGCCCGGGCCAAGGGGGCCTCCGGTTACCTCGGTGACGGAACCAATCGCTGGCCAGCAGTTCACCGCCTCGACACCGCGCAACTCTTCCGCCTGGCATTCGAGAAGGCCCCGGCGGGACCGGCCCTGCACGCGGTGGGCGAGGAGGGCGTGCCGATCCACGAGGTCGACGAGGTGATCGGACGGCATCTCGACCTCCCGGTGATTGCCATCTCTCCCGAGGACGCCGCGGAACACTTCGGGTTCCTGGCGCACTTCCTGGGAGTCGACAGCCCTGCCTCAAGCGCGCTGACCCTAGCGCAGCGTGGTTGGCAGCCGACGCACCCTGGCCTTATCGACGACCTCGACGCGGGCTTCTACCTAAAGGCGGAGCCGCGATGACGACCGACGCCACGACAATCCCTCCAGTCACTCATTCCGCGCCTGACCACCCGGTCTTCCGATTGGTGCGCACTAGAGGCGCTGCCGGTAGGCACCGACAGCAATAACAAGCCGCTCAGACAAGATGTGTGGTGGCCCTGTTCCGACATCGTCACCGCGAAGCTCGCGCTGCCAGCGCAGTTCGCGGGCAATCTGGTGGGAGAAACTCTCGTGGAGGCCGTGCCCTTCGGGACTGGGCGTGCCTATTTCGGCGCGAAGCGCTCCACGCGGCGCCCAGCCGACTTGGTCAATGAGAGCGCGCGGATGGCAAGCAGCACCAGACGATCAGTCACAGTCCGCGGTTGAGCGTCCCCAGGGCAAACGGGGACTGGACTTTAGCAGGCACCTCACTTCACTGCGCCGGCAAGCATGCCGCGGACGAAGTGGCGCTGGAAGGCCAAGAAGACGATCAGGGGAACGACGATCGAGACCATCGACCCGGTCGAGATGATCCAGAAGTTGGCTGCCAGGGTCCGTTCCTGGTCGTATAGGAACAAGGTGAGCGGTACGTGGGGGTCGCCTCCGAGGAAGACGAGCGCCACGAGAAGGTCGTTCCAGACCCATATGAACTGGAAGATGGCCAACGAGGCGGCGGCTGCGATACCTAAGGGAATGACGACGCGCCGAAAAAGCGTCCATTCGCCGGCACCGTCGATCCGGCCCGCCTCGATCAAGGCCGTAGGCAGACCTATGAAGAAGTTGCGCATCAAGAAGACGCCAAAAGGCAACCCGAAAGCCACGTGGAAGATCACGACGCCGGTGATGGTTCCGAACGGATTCCAGCCGGTGAGCGATCCCATGTCCCGGTACAGAGAGGCAACGGGAATGAGGGCCACTTGCAACGGCACCACCATCAGGCCGACGACGGTCAGGAAGACGGCGTTGCGGCCCCGCCACCTACCGAACACGATGGAATAGGCGGCCAGGCTCGAGATCGCGGTGACGAGAACTGTTGCGGGCACGCTGATCTCGAGAGAGGTCCTGAGAGCGTCGAGCACACTTCCGGGCGCCAGCCCCGAGGGGACGCCACCACCCAGCACCGTCGAAGACCCGCCGGTGAACAGCTCCTTGTAGTTCTGGAGAGTGAGCTGGGAGGGGGTGCTGAAGACTTTCCACCACCCTGACACCTCGAAGAGTCCCGCAGGCCGGAACGAGATGATCATCATCGACAGGCTCGGTACAAGCCAGAACAGTGCGATCGCGCCCAGGACAAGGTTTATGGCCAATCGCGAGGGACGGAGGCGCTTCAGAAGACCAGAGGTTTGGCGAGGTTGCAGCGCCGGCTCCTGAGCAGGAGGAGGCGTTGTGGTGACGGGCACGGTCGTCATTTGCCGCTGATCCTCTTCAGGTTGAACAGCATCGCCGGGACAACGAGTACGAAGAGAATTACGGCCAGCGCGCTCGCTAGGCCCGTATGGACCCCTCCGCCGAAGCCCAGGTAGTAGACGTCGGATGCCAGCGTGCTCGCTTGGCCGCCGGGCTGCGAGGCGTCGATGCCCAGATTGACGACGATGTCAAAGATCTTCAGCACGTTTATGACCATGGTCACGAGCACGACGGTCAGCACCGGAGCCAGCATCGGTATCGTGACGCGCCGAAACGTCTGCCACTCGGTCGCCCCATCGACGTGAGCTGCCTCGAGCGCTTCGCGGTCCAGTGCCGCCAAGCCGGCGGCTACTACGACCATGGTGAAGCCGGCCCAGATCCATAGGTAGGCCAGGATCATCGAGATGTCGATGAGTGGGATACTGAGCAAGGCCTCGGCAGTCTGGCTGAGGTTGCCAGTCGGAGTCAGCGATTGTGGGCCCAGCCAGAACGTGCCCGAGAAGCTGGGCTTGAAATTGGATGCGTTGATTTGAACGCGGAAGTTCCCAGGGCCGACGTCGGCAAAACGGAACCCGCCGAATGCGTCCGTAGTCGTGGTAGCAACAGTGCTGCCGTCACTGCGGACCAAAGCAAGGTGAAGATCGGCGAACCCGTTCTCATCGGGGTATACGGCGGAGATATTGGAGGGGTTCGAAATGGAGAAGTCCCGCCATACCAAGCCGGTGACCGTTCCAGCCGACGGGGTGGGCACCTTGGCGGGACGAGCTCCGAGCACGGTCAGTGTGTCGGCACTGATGCCGGTCAGGCCCATCTTCACCGTGCCGCCCGCGCTAACGGTCTTGCTGCTTTCGAGCGCGCCGTGAGGAGCCACGACGACTCCGCTCGTGGCGAGCGACGCCGCCGATTGGCCTGCCGAGAGAGGGTACGCGCCAGGTGGACTGAACCAGTCGTCCACGGTCTGGACGATGGCGTTCAGGACCCCGACGTGGGGATCCAGCTGGAAGATCTGGGTAAAGACCAGTGAAGAGGCGGTGACGCTGAAGACAATCGGCAGGAAGATGACAGTCTTGAAGGCGGTAGACCACCGAATGCGTTCCGATAGGACAGCAAATACCAGGCCTATCACGGTAACGATGAACGGGAAGACCAGGACCCAGATGACGTTGTTGCGGAACGCGATCAAGGTGTCGGCGGTCGAGAACAACGACTTGTAGTTGGAGAGCCCGACCGCCTTGGTTGCTGTCCCGTTGTAGAAGCTGTAACGGACAGTCGCGATGGTCGGCCAGACAACTATTGCCAGGAGCAGGATCGCGCCGGGGACCAGGAACGCGAGGGACTGAAGGTGGTGCTGCCCATGGCGCATCCCTTTTCGCCCGGCGCGACCTTGTTGTCGGTCAACGGCTACTACTGCCATCCCACCTGTCTCCCGGTCCGGCGACGCGCCAGGGCACGCCCGTATTCCGGGCGTGCCCTGGCCGGTTCATTCGAGTCGCAACTCCCTAATGACCCAGTGCAGCCGTGGCCTGAGCCTGCATGGTCTTCTGGATCGATGCGATGTTCTTCGCGGTGGGGTTCTTGACGAAGTTGAGCATGTCCTGCCACAAGCTCGGCTCCCAGCTGCCCTGTAGGTCGTCGAGGCTGAACACAAAGCTCGTAGCGTGCTGCAGCTCCGAAGCGTCCGCTTGGGTCACCGGGTCGGGGTAGCTGCTGAGAGGCACCAACTTGTTGGGCGAAGCGAAGCCCCCGAGGTGCGCCCAGATCTCACCGGCTTCGGCGCTGCCCAGGTACTTGATGAGGGCCTTGGCCGCCGCGGTGGATTTGAGCAGCATTGCCACGTCTCCCGAACCCTGGATCGCCGAGCTGTTCTTCTGATCGGCGGCCGGCGCTGGGAATGGGAAGAAGTCATAGCACGGGGTGCCGGCCGGGCTCGCCGTGCACTTCTTACCACCTGCCCCGGCCGTACCGGCGGTGTACCCGGAAGAATTGCCGACGATCTCGGAGACTATGAAGTCAGCTTCGATCACCATTGCAGCCTGGGGCATCGTCCCTGGCTTGGGGAAGACCTTGTCCACGCAAACGGGGTAGTTGTTAGCGAGGGCTCCCTTGGTGCCGCCGAGGAGATAAGAGGGCTGTCCGATCAGCTCGGCGAGAGTGTTGAAAGCCGTCGTCACCGTCGGGCCCGTCCACGGGATGGTGTGGGCGGCGAGGGCGTCGTAGTTCGTCGCCCCTGCGGTCTTCAGGTACACGTTCTGCCAGAGGTCAGCCACCGGCCAACCGATGTCCGTGCAGAGTGAGAAGGGAGTCACCCCTGCCCTCTTCAGCGTGGCCGCGTCGGTTAGCAGCTGCTGCCAAGTGGTGGGTGTCTTCTTGATACCCGCCAGGGCGAACTCGGCCGGGTTGTACCAGATGGTGTTCTTGTTGGCGCCCTTGAACCAAACCCCGTAGAGCTTGCCGTTGTAGGTGACGAGCTTGTTCCACGCCGCGCCGTAATTGGACGCCTCGCTCCCGAGAACTGGGGCGAGTGGCTGGATTGCACCCTTCTTGGCGAGGGCGAGCACCGTGCCGGGGTCCGGCACGAGAGCTACTTGGGGAGGTGCGCCACCTGCCACGGCGGCGTCAATCGCCGTGTCCATGTTGCTTCCCTTGCCGCTGTAGTTGATGGTGACCCCGGTTTCGGCCTCGAAGGGCGCCAGTACGGCCTCGAAGTCCTGCTGCTCAGTGCTTGTCCACTCTGCCCAGAGCGATATCGAGCCGCCGATGTGACCCAGAGCCGGGCTGGCGGTTGAGGCGCTCGTCGGAACCATGCTGACCGCAAGGCCCAATAGCCCGGTGAACGCCGCCACGGAGAACAGCTTGTGCCTTCTGGAGGCCGAAAGACTGGCCCTGACATGGGACATCGCGCCACCTCCTTTTGACGATGTAGGCCTCATATTCATATTCCCCTTTCTCTTCTGTGCACTGGACTGGCCGATTACCTGACGCTTGCGGGTTCGAACCGGAGGCCAGGTGAGAGTGCGATCGCTTGCAAACCGCGGAGGGAGCTGAGAGTTGCTGCGGCGTACCGATGCGGCCGGGTCGCACCGCGCCGGACGAGGACGGATCGCGGCGCCAACAAACGCGCGCGTGATCCTGCAGCTTTGACGCCTGATCTCCTCCCCCCCTCGCGGGCTCGACGTTTCGGTCGGTCGGTTCATGGTCGAAGCCGAGCAGCAGTAACTGCGAGCCGCAATATCGCGGTTTTCGAATAGGAGCGACCCCACGGCGCGTCGAACGTCGTTGTGCTCGAGCTCGATCGATGGAGGGTTCGGGAGACGGCTCCGGCGCGCGCCGATCACTCGCGCGGCGCGGCCGACCAGGACCGCGACGAACTGTGTTCAGGTCGGGCGCCACCTTGGCCGCGGCACCCCAAGCAGCCGATGGCGGCATGACGGTCGGAGGCGGCAGGACGCCTCTGGGCGATTGGGTCGTTTGCCTAATGGATTCGGTGGCGTTCATCGAGATGCCGCCCACGCGACAAGGCAATCGACGCGCCATGGAATGAGAGACTCCCTCCACGCCGCTAAGGCTGTAACCATTCTCTTGGCCAATGCGCCCCCCAACATCAGGCCGGCCGCCTGTGACAACAGACTCTCGCTCGGGCACAGGTCCGAGTAACGGCACCATAGTGCTGTTGCAAACGCCGCACAAGGGGTTTGCGAAACCTTTGCGAGCTTCCCGGCCGTTATGACGGACCCGTGACTGTCAATGGCCATTCGGATCTCCCCACACGGACGGGAGAATTCCCGCTGGCGGCTATGAGAATTCCCCAGTAGCGGCCATCGGGTTCTCTCTCTGTGGTTGGCTCAGCGTCATCAACCCCTTGCGGCGCATGGACGCAGGTCACAGAACTGAAGGGCCTTGACACCGTCGCCAGTGCTGACTTCGACTACGCAGCGGCCATCTCGAACACGACCGCCGTCGCAGGTGCGCCGGGCTTCTCCAAGGCTGCTGGTCGGGCGTACGTGTTCACCAACACGGCGACCGGCTGGAAGCAGGCTGCCAAATTGAAGGTCTCCGACACGACCGTACGCGAGCGACGCGACGAGTGGATCGCGGCCGGGGTCTTCGAGACAATCGCGAACGAGGCGATCTCCGGCTACGACCGGATCATCGGCCTTGACCTTTCTGACGTCGCTCTGGACGCCGGCTTGCACAAGAGCCCTTGTGGCGGCGGGGGAACGGGTAAGAACCCGACCGATCGGGCCAAGCTCGGATGGAAGTGGTCGGTCCTCACCGACAAGGTCGGGATCCCCTTCGGTTGGACCGCAGACGGCGCCAACCGCAACGACTCGGTCCTTCTAGCGCCGACGCTCGAGGACGCCGAGCGACGTGGGCTAACAGAGGAGATCGAGACCATCTGGCTCGACCGCGGCTACGACTCTGCGGCGACGCGAGTCCGCCTCTCAGAGGCGAGGATCGATGACGCTGTGATCGCGAAGAAGCGCAAACGAGGCTCCAGAAGCTCCCGATGGGTCTGCGATGGCCGGTCGAGCGGACGAACTCCTGGCTCTCCAACTATGGCCAGCTGAGGCGGAACACTGACAGAAGAACAGCGCACCGCCTCGCTCAGTTCGCCTTCGCGGTCGTCCTGCTCTTCACCGCGAAGCTCATCGACTGGCGGAACCGCTGGTCACCGACCCTCTCACCTATTCGCTGAGGCTCTTAGACGATCCCGACGGTTTCGAAGACATCGACGAACAGCCTGAAGTTCACAGAGGGACATTCGGCGACTCAAGCGATCTAGTGACTGTCAATAGCCACTCTGACCGTGGCCTCAAGCTCGGCACCGGCCTGCTTTTTGACGAAGGGAAGTCGTGTTCCTGCTAAAATGTTGCTTTGCGTCTGCTGGAAACAACACGACTCCTAGTAGTCGCGGGAGCGCTTAAGAGATGCGCGATGAGTGAGCAGCTCAGTGACAATATGCGGGTCGCTGGTCGAAAGAGCGCCCGAACCCTAGCCAGGATGCGCCGGTTTGAAGTATTCGAGACGATCCCTGATCCCTTTGCGGTCGTTGCTCCGGTGCGAGATCCCGATGGGCATATCACAGACTTCGAGTGCGGCTTCGCCAAAACCACGATGGGGGAGGAAATCCGCGTGGACAGTAGAGCGCTCGTTGGGTGCCGATTGTTCGACGTGCGGCCAGCGCATAGGTCATCTGGCCTGTTCAAGATGTACTGTCACACCCTCTGCACGTGGGCGTCGCTGCTTCTCGACGTTGGGACTTCCCGGCAGGGCATCGTCGGACACGAGATTGAACGCGCTCCTCGGCTGCCACACGGCTGCCGAGGCTTCAGCCCGATATCAACACCTCGCTGCCGCGCCCTCGAGGCGTCGGCACGACTGCTCGAAGTCAACTCCCCGCGGGGTTCTCGAACATGACCGAAGGGGACGAGGGGAAGGGGGATTTTGCGGCTGTCTTCACCAATGCGGCGGTTGGCATGGCAATAGTAGGCCTCGACGGTCGCTTTCAGCGGGTAAGCAGCTCGCTTTGTCGGATCCTCGAACGGACAGTGGAGGAACTGGTCGGCCGTTCTTTTCTCGACGTCACTGATCCTGGAGATCACGACGTCGGGGTTGACGACCTGCGTCGTCTCGTGGCTGGCGAGATCGAGGTCGCGCAGCGCAAAAAGCGTTACCGGTTACCGACGGGGGCCCAGGTCTGGGTCCGGATGAGTGCGGCAGCGGTGAAGGACGCGTCGGGTGCCGTTGTGCATCTCGCGACGCAGATCGAGGACCTCACCGAGCAGCGCGGGGTTGAGCGTCGCCTTGCGGTGTCAGAGGCTCGATTCCGGGGAATGTTCGAGAACTCCCCGGTGGCGATTGCTCTGGTTGATCTTGCATGGGTGATCCGGTCGGCCAACGTGGCTCTGTCCGACCTGGTTGGTGTCGCGTTGGTAGACCTGGTCGGGCGTCCCTTGCGGGGAATCGTCGGCGGCCTGACAAAGTCAGACCTCACGCGGGCTGCCCGACAGCGTAGCGTCATGCTCGGCGAGCACCCCTTCACCCATGCCGACGGTTCCTCCGGCTGGGTGCTGGCCGCATCAACCCGCCTGGAGTCCATCGGCGACGGCAACAGCGCCACACTTGCTGTGCGATTGATCGACATCACCAAGCTCAAGGTCGGGGAGGAGGCCCTTCGGCAACATGGCCTGCACGACGAGTTGACCGGGCTTCCCAACCGAAGTCTGTATAACCAGCGCCTAAACGAAGCCTTAGTGGACCCGCGGCACGCCGGGCGGGAACTGGCTGTGATCATCGTCGACCTCAACCATTTCAAGCACGTCAATGACGGGCTCGGTCACAAGTTGGGTGATCTTGTCCTCACCGAAGCCGGACGGAGGATTAAAGCGGTGACGCGAAACGCCGACACGGTCGCTCGGATCGGAGGCGACGAGTTCGCGTTGGTCGTTCGTGAGGTACTAGACGAGGTCGCCGCCTTGGCGATCGCTAGCAATCTTCGGCGGCGACTCTGCGAGCCCTACCGCGTAACTGGCAACGTCATCCACGTCGAGGCGAGCATCGGGTTCGCACTCGCTCCCGGCGACGGTCACGACGCCGAGACCCTGATCCAGAAGGCCGACATGGCTCTCCACCGGGCCAAGCAGCTAAGCGGCGGGATCGCCGCCTTCTGTGTCGACGACAGCGCAGGCTTTTACCGACTCGGTCTTGTCGAAGTCCTCCGGCAAGCGGTGGCAGACGGCGGCATCGACGTCGCCTACCAGCCGATCGTCGATGCGGAGGGGGCGGTCCGGGGTCTCGAGGCGCTGGCCCGCTGGCATCATCCAACGCGGGGCGATATCCCTCCCGACCAGTTCATCCCCCTTGCCGAGCAGGAACATCTGATCGACGACTTGACTCGCGTCGTGATGGGACAAGCGACGACTCAGCACGCCTTGTGGCTCGCCCGCGACGTCGACATCCCCACCATCTCGGTGAACGTCTCGGCTATCTCGCTTCGCCGCGGCTCTCTTCTGAGCATCGTGGACGAGGCTCTCCGGGCGTCGTCGCTCCCAGGCGAGCGCCTTACACTCGAGATCACTGAAGGCACCCTCGCCGACGGGCTCGACCCGGACGTCCTCAGCACAATCAGGCAGCTCCACGACAGGAACGTCCGCCTCTCCATCGACGACTTCGGCACCGGCTACTCGTCGTTGGCCTATCTCAAGCGCCTCGAGTTTGACGAACTCAAGATCGACCGGTCATTTATCGCCGACGTTGACAGCGACGAACTGTCGGTTCCGATCGTGCGTTCCATCATCCAACTAGCTCACACCCTCGGCCTGCGCGTCGTCGCCGAGGGGGTCGAGAGCCTCGAAGCCGAGCGCATCCTGAGCGAGCTCGACTGCGACCTGTTCCAGGGCTACGTCATCAGCCGGCCCGTCCACCCGAGCGCAATCGCGAACTTCGTCACAACCACGAACACCAATGCGCAAGTGGGCGGCCATTCCGCCACCTCGAGCGTCCGTCACCGGCGGTTGAAGATTTTCGTCGTGGACGAGGACCGGGTTATGCGCCATGCGCTACGCATGAACCTCCAACGCCTCGGTCACGAGGTCCATGAGGCCCGCAGCGGCGCTTCCGCCCTCAGGCTGCTCAAGCATCTGCATCCCGACGTCATCGTGCTGGACCATATCCTCCCAGGCTTGAGTGGGGTCGAGACAGTGCCGTTGCTACGACGGGCCGGTCATCTCGGACCCATCTTCCTGTTCTCCCAACTCCTTTGCGATCTGTCGAAGACGGTCACGCTTCCCCTCGACGTGTGGCCCATCTCGAAGCTTGATCAGGCGACCCTCCTCGAGACCGTCGATGCTTACGCGACCCAACCGCCTGCGACGTACGGGCCATGAGCCGTCATTTCTGCAACGGACAGAATGGGCAATTCAGCCCGCACTCTCTCAGCCGATCCTTGACGGCCCGAACGTGGAACAAGGCGGATGACCCGCTTTCCGATCGCCGACGACGAGGTCCGGGTCCGGGAGTGGCTGCTTCGGGTGCTGCAGCGGCGAGGGCACTCCGGCGAGGAACCGCTGTGCCTGAAGACGGCCATGTGCTGTAAAGGCGATAGTGTTCGTCAGGTCTGGAGAACGCAGTGATCGACAGCAGCGAACCCCACCAGGTTGCCCAACCTCCAGGCGATAGCGCTCGTCTGCAGGCACTCATTTCCTCTCTCGATGATCTTGTGTTCGAACTCGACGAGAACGGCACCTACCTCGGGATTTGGACCGCCGCCGACGCCCTCCTTTCAGCGCCCAGGGGCGAATTGCTCGGCCAGACACTCACCGAGGCCCTCGGCAGCGAGGTTGGCCTCGGCTTGATGAAAGTCATCGGCTGTGTCCTCGAAACGGGTCGCCCGGAGATCTGGGAGTATTGCCTTGAGGTTCCTGCGGGCATCCGGTGGTTCGAGAGCAGAGTCGCTCCGATCGCCACTTCGGAGGGCTCTTCAAGGCGGGTATGCCTTCTGGTCCGCGACATGACAGAACAGAAGGCTGCCGAGCAAGAGATTTCAAGACTCCTATTTCGTGAGCAGCTGTTGAGCCGCTTGTCCGAGGCGCTGCCAGTTGGCCTGTTCGAGATCGACAGGACGGGCCGCATCACATTCGACAACGATCGCATGCGCGCGATTGCGGGCTATCTTCCCGCCGCTGGAGAGGAAGGTTTGATGTCAGCGGTTGTCTCCGAGGACCGACTGGTACTTGAGGCAGCGCTTGCTGCGGTACTCGCCAATCAACCAGTCGACGGCCTCGAGATAAGGCTCGTGGTCGAAAACACCCAGCGAGTCTGCGAAATGAGCATGCGGTCGCTCACGTCCGCGACCGGTGTGGTGACTGGCGCCGTTGGGTACCTCAGCGATGTAACCGACCGCGCGCAACTCCGCCAAACGCTCGAGGTGAAGGCGTCGGTCGACAAGCTCACGTCGTGTTTGAACCGCGGGGCGTCGCTCGAACTTGTCGAGGCGATGACCTCTGCGCGGAAGGCGCCCACCGAGGGAAGTGCGCTCGTCTACGTCGACCTAGACGACTTCAAGTCCGTGAACGACCGGTTGGGTCACGCGGCCGGCGACTGCCTTCTTGTCGCGGCCGCCGATCGTCTTCGGGGCGCCGCGCGCAAAGGCGATGCCGTCGGCCGTCTTGGAGGCGACGAGTTCCTTGTCATCTGCCCGCGAGTCGAAAGCTCGGCTCAAGCAGTCAGAATTGCTGAACGCGTCGCGGCGGCGACGGAGGCCACGATCGACGTCGGCACCGGTGTAGTCGAGCTGCGGACAAGTGTCGGCGTCGCTTGGACCAAAGAGGCCATCGACGCCGACGCGTTCCTCGCTCAGGCGGACAGCGCGATGTACGAATCGAAACGGACGCGCCGCAAAGGCGTGACGCTGTTCGTGACCGACAGCCATGCCGTGAGTCCGCTCGTACCGGGGGTGCTACCTGTTGCGGCGCCGCGCGGAGTCTCCGACAAAGCCGGTGTTCACACTTCAGTGCCTCCCGGCCCTAAGGCCCGAGAAGTTGCAGAGGAAGCGAAGACGCAGGACTCGGGCGGCGCGTAGCCGAGAGAAACTGTCAGAGCCGGAGCCAAGTCGCACTCCGGCTCCGGTCTTGGGTCGACGTGCCTAGCGCCTCCTGCCTTCCTCTCTTGTCCTCGGCTCTCCGGCTGCTCCGGCTTACCGTCATCAACACCGATCTTCGGCACCTTGCCAAGCTCGACGACGAGGCCGAGATGGCCGCCGAGCACGTCGGCGGACTCCTTCGAGCCGATCATGCGCGCCAGGATCCAGAGTGAGTAGCACGGCAACCCCACTAGCACCGGCGACACGGCCGTCTAGCCATAGCCGACGGGGATGGTGAAGTCGAAGAACCACAGGTCCCACTGGCACAGTTCCGCCGGCTTGTACTCGGTGCGACCGAAGGCTTCGGGCACCTCATAGCTCGGACGCAGCTCGGCCACGCGCTCACGAACCGGGCGCCTTCTCCTCAGCTTGCTACTGGTTCGTTTGGGCTATCCACCAGCCGTTCATCTACCAGGAGGGATCGGAGCAGGTCTTCGTGCACTGCACAAGGCCGATGCCGGGGATTCCGGACCGCTGGGGGAGCTCATCGCCCGAGCTGTAACCGACAACCTCTGTCGCTTCAGAGAGCCTGCCGAGGTGGGGCCACGATTGGCACCGCTCGCAGCCCCCCGACAACGAACCAGAACGTGCTGGCGCTTCGCGCAGCAGTCGAGCGCGGGCGCCTGAAGGCCCAGAAGGGACCAGACGGTCATTGGCGCAGTACTCGGGCGTGGGTCGACGGTACCCAGCGAGCAAGTATGAGCGGCGAGGCTGACACTTCCGACCGTTTCCGGCGAACCTGCCTGCAGACGGATGCGATCGTTAGTAGAGCGCTCTACTACAGGGGCGCATTTGGCGGACGCGGTGGACGGCTTCGTGGACGGGAGACGACGAAAGGGCTCAGGCCGAACCGCGGACCTTCGCGACCCGCGCCGCCCAAGCGAGGGCGAACGTTCCAGTCACTGCGAGAAGAAGGCCCGGTCCCAGGTTGGCGCCGACAACGTAGGTGAAGCTGCGCAGTGGTGAGGCGGGCGCGAACACGATCTGCTGGGTGGACTTGAGTACCGGCCACTCGCTCGGACCGACGACGAGCCACGCCCCGGCGAGGATTGCCAAAAGCCCAGCCAGTGCCGCGCCGGATCGCCCGGCACCGCGGGCGGCCTTTGGCACGATAGCGACCATCGCCACTCCCGCGACTAGCGCGGCCCCTCCGGGCGCCACGTGCAGCGCGGCGTGGATCAGGCTCCAGTGCCATGACGGCGAACCATCCGGGCTCCATCCAAACGAGGGCCCCACGAGTACCGAGAGGCCTGCCCAGGCGCCGAGCAAAGCCGTCAGCAGTCCGACCATGATCAGGCCCGCTGGTGGCAGCCCGCTCATCGGCAGCTGCTTTCGGTAAGATCCGCCAGACGACAGCCCTCTCATCGGATCCGCCGGCGCGCTCGACTGTGGCACGGTTGCCGACGTTTGGTCCAAACCCGTCCCCTGGCCGAAGTCGGGGAATGCAGAGGCAACTGGCATCGCCATGGCGGCTGGTTCCGGCTGGACTGGAGAATCGATCCCTGGGCGTGGACCGACGCTCTCCGCTTGCGGTTCGTTCAAGGCATCGGACATCTCCGCACCTCCTCACACTTTCCGTGTGACCGTCTGCGCTCGTCCCCACTCCGATGAGCGCCAACCGGCTCGTTGGACCGACGGGTGAGGTGAGGATGTGCGTAGGTCGCGAGCAGATAGTACAGCGGCCGTTGTCAGGTTGGAAAGCCTGCTCGGAGCGCGGCGGATTTGGCAGCACTTCTCTCCTGAGTGGCTGTCGAGGGGATCGTGCGCCGGCACTCCGTGAGACAGGTCGAGCGGTGGCGTCGTCGGCTGCGACGACACCCACGGGAACACCTTAGGCTTAGCGCTGTCCCAGTTCACGCCCTTACGTGAACACCACGCCAGTTTTCCTCGTTCTACTCCGAATGTGCGGCGTGTCGATTGTTCCCGCACAGTCATTGGGCTGATTACTCCGACTCTCTCGTCAGTGCCCCTGATCTGAACTACTTCGGCCCCTCGATTCCGGTGAAGGCCTCCGCGTTGGCTGTGAAGAATCGGCAGGTTTCTCAACAAGGCTGTTGCCGCGATGATCACATCGAAGGGAGGGACCTTCGTACGGCGACCGTTGCCACGCAATTCGGCTGCGACGCGAGCGAACGCGCGAGCCGTTGGCGCATCGAAGGGGATCGGCTCAATGGCTGCTTCGGTCACTTGTAGCCGCGCCTAGCCAATGGCGCGTTCGTACTCGTCATCGGTGACGAGGGGACCGACAGAAAGTTCAGCGAGAGTGCCGTGGTGAGAAGCGGTCCCTCAGGTAGATCGGCCTCCATGCGAGCCGACGTAGCAAGACGGCCACTGACGTGTCTAGAACCCCCGGGCTGGGACGCATCAAAGGATCGTGTCGATGACCGAATCGATGTCTTCGCGCAGTGCCGCGGGCTCTATTGCCGGTAGGTAGCGGAACCGCTCGAGGATCGCAGGAAGGGTCAGCCGCTGATCTTCCAAGGGTCGAAGTTCCGCTACCGGTCGACCGTCACGGGTGACTCGCACGGCTTCGCCGTGCTCAACACGGTCGATGATCTCACCACCGTGATTGCGTAGGTCGCGTATCGAAACGTTGTTCATGACTGATGTATCACCGGAGATACGTCAACTGGGCCCGAACGGAGACCGGAGCGCGCCCAGCCGCCAGAGCGGGAGGGAGCGAGAAGGGCAAAAGGGGGCGGCAGAAATCGCCGTCTACGTACTCAAGCCCTGGTGATCCGGAGGGGCTTGGTCTCTTGGCCCAACTGGTGTGGGGGTTGACCGCTTCAGCCTCTGCGCCCAACTACGCGGCACCCGGCCGAGCATGGCCGCCAATTCGCCGCTTGGTGCCGCCGGTGAGAAGAAGTAACCCTGACCTATCTCACACCTGAGGCGGCGGAGGTGTTCAAGTTGCTCTTGGGTTTCGATCCCCTCGGCGAGCACGGTCATCTTGAGCTTTTGGCCGAGCGAGACGATCGCCTCGAGCAGCGTGTCGTTGTAGACGCTCCCGTGTAGTGGGCTGACGAAGGACCGGTCGATCTTGATGATCATCGGGTGCAAGAGCGCTAGGTACGAGAGCGAGGAGTACCCCGTGCCGAAGTCGTCGAGCGCGAAGGCCACCCCGATCCGGTCGAGACGCGCGATAGCGCTCATTGTCCCGGCAATGTCGTCGAGCGCCACGCTCTCGGTGATCTCGAGGACAAGGCGTTCCGGTGCAAGTCCGCTGGCCGTCAACGCCTCCTCGATCATCGACACGAGGTTCGGGTCGTGGAACTGGCGAGCGGAGAGGTTGACCGTGACGAAGAGCCGGCTTGCTCGAGCAGCTGTTGGCTCCCAAGACCTCGCCTTAGAAACGGCGTCGTGCAGTGCGAAAGAGCCAAGTGCGTAGATGAGGTCGGTCTTCTCCGCAAGCGGGATGAACACGTTGGGGGGTATGTGTCCCCGCTCGGGGTGTTGCCAGCGCATCAGCGCCTCGAATCCGATCACCTGGCTTGTAGCGAGATTGACAAACGGTTGGTAGTACATCGAGAGCTCACCGGCCGCAAGAGCGTGCCCAAGCTCCTGGGTGAGAGCGAAGCGATTGTCCTCGTCCTCGTACATAGCCGGGGTGAAAACAACGTGGCGGCCCTCACCCCTGCGCTTGGCCTGGTACATGGCGACGTCGACGTCCTGGAGTAGCTCGCTGCAGTCCTTGCTCGCTCCCTCCCAGACCACGACCCCGATACTCGCGTGCTGTTCGAGGCGCACGCCGTCGATGTAGAAGGGCCCGGCGACCGCGGCAAGTAGACGCTCGGCCACGTCCTCGGCCTGAGCCGGGTATGTCAGTCCCTCGGCCAAGTAGAGGAACTCGTCGCCCCCCAAGCGACAAAGCGTGTCCGAGGAGCGGCTCATCTGTTCGAGGCGACGAGCGAACGCAACGAGCAGCTGGTCGCCGACGACGTGACCCAAGGTGTCGTTCACCCCCTTGAAGTTGTCGAGGTCCAACATCAACACTGCATTCCACCCGGCTCCGCGAGCGGCTCTCCCGTTCGCCTGAGAAAGCCGGTCCTCGAAGAGCGCCCGGTTGGGGAGCCCGGTGAGCGAGTCGTGCAGTGCTTGGTGCGAGAGTTGGGCGGTGAGCGCTCGTTCCTGGGTGACGTCCCGGACCGAGATGACCGAGTACAGCGGCACTCCGGCGGCGTCGAGCGCAATGGACTTCGAGACCTCGACAACGATCACCCGCCCGTCCTTGTGCCTAAAGCGGTCGATGTAGCTCACTCGGGCAGTCTCGTCGGGCGACAGGTGGCCGTGGAACTCCTTGGGATGAGTAAACGGCGCTGCTCCGTTGTCGATGACCTCCTCTCTGTTGCGTCCGACCATCTGGCAGAAGGAATCATTGACTGCCAGTACCTTGTCCTCGAGATCGACGAGGATCATGCCGGCCACATTGTTTTCAAAGGCGAGGCGGAATCGCTGCTCGCTACTCGCGAGTGCCTCGGCGGCTGCAAGTTCGGTGGCGATGGCACGCAGCTCAGCCTTAGTGCGGACGTGCCCCGCTGTTCTTTGACCGCTGTCGTCGCAGACTGCGACGACAGCCCACGGCTTGCCGTCAAGCACGAACTGCGCGCGTGCGACATCGACCATGAGCTCGCTGCCATCTCGACGCAAGAGCCTGTAATCCAAGTGGCGCGCCATCACCGGCACGCGCGGGATCGGATCCCGGGCGAATTCGTGGCCAAGCGCGACGTGAGTATCCCGGCACCGAGACTGCAAGAGCACTTCGACAGTCTGACCGACGAGCTCGTCACGCGCGTAGCCCGTGAGACCCTCGAGGCGTTTGTTCGCGTGGCAGATAACGCCGTACTCATCGACGAAGGCGATCCCATCAGGCACCACCTCGAGCAACTGGTTTAGGGCAACGGGAGGATTCTCGATGTAACCCATCGTGGTATTAGTATCTGCCTATTCGATAATGCATCAAATGGGCAGAACGTCATTTATCGTTAGACGAAGTGCCTTTTTTAGATTCTGAGTAGGTCGATCAGTTCCTGTTGTGACTCGACGTTCAGCTTCCTGAAGATCGCGGAGAGATGGTTGCGAACGGTGCTCTGAGAGATGAAGAGCACCTTTGCGATGGCCGGCACTCGGTACCCGGCAAGCAACCTCGTAAGCACGTCGAGTTCGCGCGCCGACAGTTCAGAGATTCCAGGGATCTGTGTTTCGCTGATGCTAGCGAGGTCGCGCGAGGAGCCAAAGACATCGATCCCCCGCGTCTCGCCCGACGGTGCGTCAACCTCGGACTCCGGCAAACCTTCGGACTGCTCAATCGGCCTGAGCGCGAAGGCGAAGGTCGGGGGAGGATCCATTGGCAGCAGCAACAGCTGGCACAGCTGTGCTTGTCCATGTTCGCGATGGACATGGACGTGAAGCGCCACGCCCTTGGCCGTAGAAGTCGATTGCGCGAGTGCCCACATGAGCCCGGTGAGGTCGTCCACGTGAACGATCTGGAAGATGCTCTGACCAACTAGTTCCATTGGCCCGCTCGAGCTTGTATCGCAGTCAGTACACGCACGGTCAACTTTGAGGCTGGCGTCGATCGTGCCGATGAGAGCGTTGAAGTCCTTGGGCAGCGAAGGCGTTGCACTTGGGGCGGGCAAACTGTCTGTCGTAAAAACAAAGAGAACGTGCCGTAGCGGAATCTCCTCACCGATCGTCCTCACCCAGGTTCGAAGTGGGACTGACGATCCGTCTCTGAGGCGAAATTGGTGGTTTGCCTCATATCCGTTCAGCCGTCCTGCGACGAGAAGATCGAGGGCGCCTTTCGGCGTGTCGACGGTGAGCGCCTCGACCCTGCAACCAACCAACTCGCTACGTTGTGACGAGAACAGAATCTGAGCCGCAGGGCTGACAGCGATGACACGCTCGGAGGGCACCTCGACGATAAGTGCCGGCAAGGGATTGCGACTGACGATGTCCAGCACACCGCTTGGCAGTGCGACGTCCGAAAAAGATGAGCCGGAGTGCGACGTCATCTCAGCAGCCTCCTCATCTGGATTGTACAGCACATTTGACCAAGCGGACCGGCAATCAGGTGAGATCGATCCAGGCCGCCGGGGAGTTGCTTGTTACGACGGATGCCCTGTCGTATCGACTCGTAGGACCCGGTGGGCGACCTGCTTGCTCTCCAGGAAGGATTTGAACTGCGCGTCAACACCGCAAACAAGTTTTTGTCTCCAACGGCGCGGGCATCCATGCCAGTGCGGGCGTCCCCAGCTCACCAATGGCCGCGTTCTAAAGGTGCACGGCGTATGCGTGGGCGAGCGCGGACTCCATCGTCGACGGCACTGACCGAACGGGATCAACGGGACCGCCAGCGCGGACCAGCGGGACCAATGGCGCGAGTCTCCAGCCACGGCAGACGTCTCCGGCGGTGCTTGCACGGCCGGTGACCACGATATCGACCTCGTCAATGCCGAAGTCTCCACGTGCAGGGCGCGAGCACGTGGGTGAGGTCGGGTTCCAACGTCACGGGAGCCCGGTGGACCTCCGGAAAGAGCGGATCACAACAAGTCCCGACTCCGTCGTTATCCAAGACCAGCCATCGCCGTTGTCATGCGCGATGTCGGCATATACGCCGGCACTGGGTAGTGCGCGTCCGACTGCCATGCTCTCAGTGGCGGCGGTGAGCAGACCGACCCAAAGGTCGGTGAGGAGTCCTGACGGATTTAGAACCCACTGGCGATTCCACGTCTTCCCCGGCCACGGACGGAGGTTGACTACCCCGTCAATGCCACTTCCGGCGACGGGAGTCTTACCGCGATGTCATCTGCGGAGTGTAAGACGGCACTTGTGACACCTGAGTAAGGTTCGCCCCGTCATCTTTTCGGCCTTTGCGAGCCTACGGACTACCCATTTAGCCGGAGTGGTCTGCGAAGGCTGATCACCCTCGGGTCGAGATGCACTACGCGAGGTGCGGCACCCCGAAGACGAGCGGCGGCCGCGACCAGAAGGCAGTCGCCGGCCGCGTAACTCAACCGGTCGTTTACGGACTTGAAGTCGTCGAGGTCGACATAGACGAGCGCGCTTCCCTCGGTGAGCGTCTTCGGCGCAGGGGTCATCGCCTCGACGAGTTCGAGGGACGCTTTTCGATTCAAACATGAGGTGGGCTTGTCAACCGACCTCTTCACCTCGAGCTCGCGGTGAAGTTGAGGGCGGTCGGTTACATCGCTGAGGTACCCAATGGCGCCAGTCACCACACCGGTCACGGACTTGAGCGACTGCATGCTCATTTCGCCGACTCGCTCGGCACCGGCGTTTAGCGGATCGTCTGGCGCCTGGAGACAAGACCGTATTTCAAGGGCGTCGACCGGTTGATCTGCAAGTAGGGTGGCGAGCGCTGATTCGAGTGCCGGTCAGCCCTTGGCAACGACGACAGATGACATCAGAGCTTCCACGGTGTTCGCGGATGAGTCGCCCATGATCTTGTATATGCGATCGTTGCTGAAGATGATGTGGCCTGCCAGGTCGATCTCGGATAACACCGACTCAACGGTTGCCCGCGAGATAGGAGTCTCGAGATGTTGTGCTCGGTGATGGCGCCAACAAGGGGGCCCCCGTCGAGGAGCCCCCGGGACCGACGATTGGAGCGAGCCTGCCTTGGAAACGCCGAATGCCTGCCGGAACATCGAAGAAGTGTACTGATGTGTGTGCGCGCCCTATCTTGACGACAGTGCCAAAAAGGTGGGTCAAAGTGAGGCCAATGGTCCAGCCAAGAGCGTTGCTAAATGACTTGCCGAACAGTTCGCTCAGGGGCGCAATAAGCAAGGCGTCAGTGATGCCCCAGATCTCGACTTGAGGTCCGCTCTCTTCGAGCTCGAACAAGGTCGTCGGGAGAGGAAAGGAGCGCGTGAAGACGGGGTTTCCTTACAGCGTCTAGCCGGTCAGGTGATTGATGTCCACCAATGGCAAGTCCTGCACGTCTTGCCTCGAGATCTTGAGCTGGATGCCGTCATCGGTCCCGGTCACCGCGCTGATGGGGATGGCCACTTCCTTGCGGCCCCAAAGATGTCCCTCCTGGAGAAGTACGTGGGTAACGCGGTCACTGCCAGGGTCAATGACGAGACCCTGTACGCGCCCGATGTCGCCGTCTGTGGCGTGGACCTGCTCACCACGGCGCACGGCCACCTCGCCTAAGGGGAGAGTGTCGTAGGTCACGGGCTCCGAGGCGTTCCCGATGCCAAGGCTCAGAGCACTCCCCGCGGTCATGCCGACCGTCATGCCACTGCCTAGGCCGTAGTACGGCCAGGAGAGCACCTCTTCGGGGTCGTAGTCCGCATGGACCCCTGTTCCGGGGAGGAAACGCATCTCCTCGGCATAGTCGAGCTTGTCGAACTCCGCCACGGTGCAGCGGAGTGAGATCTCACCGGTACTGGCGTCGACGAGGTCGAGGGGAACAAGTCGGCCGAGTCCTTGCCGGTGCTTGGGTTCGACCACAAGGTGGGTGACCGCCTTGGCGATGGGATCGACTACTACGCGGCTTACCTCACCGCAGACCCCGTCGCTACATCTAGCTTCAACTCCGATCGTGAACCGCGTGGTTTCCGACATAGCCATCCTCCTCATATCCCTGGATCCTTCCGCATTGGTCGGAGACAGATGGCGCGCGGCAGGCTGCGACCAGGCTCACTCTGAGCTTACCGAGGGTGGGCGTGGCCCGAATCGTGACGGCGGCCGCTGTTCAGCCAACGCAGTCGGCGTGGGCAAACGGGATGCGACAGACCGACAACACCGCTGTCAGACAGCTTCTCCGAGCGGGGGGAGGGTCAGTCGGAGGGCTTGCTCGGGGGGTTCGACGAGCGCGTATCGGCGACGGTACGCCTGAGTTTCTCTCTGCGGTTGCGGGCGCCTATGCCACCACCTAACCCGGACACACAGAGTCGGCGCCTGAGCCGCTACGACGAAGCTACGAGTCGCACCTTGTCGTGACGAGCCAACAGGAAGGAGGTCGAGAGCACTATCCGAATGAGACTCAGATGATCCCCAATCGCCGAAACATAGGCACTTTGATGAGGTCCAAGAGAAAGCCGAAGAGTGCGGCCGCTGCGAATACCGTCGCAGCTACGACGACGGAAATCGCCCGCATCTCGATCCCCCGAAGGGCAAGCAGAGAGATGATCACGATGTCTGCCACCGATGCGACGATCATCCACGTGCTCGGGAGTGATCTCCAAAGGTGTCGGCGCTCCCGGACGCAGTAGAGGATCGCCTCTCCGCCGAAGATGAGGGTAACTGCGGCGAGGGTTTGGAGCCGGCTGATGCTCAGTCCGAGAGAGTATTTCCCGATCAGCAGCGTCCCCGTGCAGAAAATCAGGAAGCAAAGGCCCATCACCAGTCCAGCCTTGGTGAGCCTGGCGATCTGCCACACACTGGGCGCTGTCGACGGTCGGACTTTGTCAGTGGTCACCGACATTCCGAGGAAGTCGCCGGTGATCATGATGATCACCATGAGCATCGGGGTCAGGATCGCGTGCCCGGTGATGACCAGTCCAAGGGTGAGGAAGAGCACATTGGCGATCTTCTTGGTAAAAGAATTGAGCGTGTAAGTCAGGATGCGCTGGTAGGTAAGTCGTCCCTCCTTCACGGCTGAGACGATGCCACCGAGCCCGGAGGTGGTGAGAACGATCCCGGCGGCTGACTTGGCTACGTCGGTTGCGGTGGAGACGGCTACGCCCATCTGGGCTTGACGGAGCGCTGGTGCGTCGTTGGCGCCGTCGCCGCACATCCCGACGGTGTGACCGGACTTTTGGAAGCTCTTGACCAGTTCGTACTTCCCCTCAGGGAAGATGCCGGCAAAAACGGCGAAGTCCTCGGGTCGAACGTCTTTCGGCAATGGTCCAGCCGGGCAGACCTTCCCTTCCAGCCCGACGGCGTGAGCGACGATCCCAGCAGTAGTGGCCGCGTCGCCGGTCGCCATCACCGTGCGCACTCCCATACTTGCTAGTTCGGAGATGAGGCCAGCTGAGTCAGAGCGCGGCGGATCACTGAGCGCGATCAGCCCCATCAAGGTCATCGGACTGCCAATCGGCCCCTCGGCGACCGCCAGGACTCGAAAGCCCTGTTTTTCGAGCTCTTTGACAGCGGCCGATCCAGGCACCGACGGCTTGGCCAAGGCGATGACTGTGTCGAACGCGCCCTTGACGATCCTCACGCTCTTGCCGTCGCCACTTGTGATGGTCGCTTCCGACAACTTCTTCGTCGGGTCGAACGGAATGAACTGAACCAGCGCGGGCGGCCTCTTCATTCCGTGCTGCCCCATCTCACGAATAGCACCATCCACGGGGTCCTGACCGCCCTCGTCACTTGCCAGCGTGGCGTAGGTGAGGAGGCGAGCTTCGTCATAGCCGGACATCGGTTGCACACTGTCGACCGACAATTTGTTCTTGGTCAGGGTGCCAGTCTTGTCAACACAAAGGACATCGACAGACGCAGCCTCGTCGACCGCAGAGAGCCTGGTGGGAAGCACGCCGAGCTTCCCGAGCACACCCGCACCGAGCGCCGCCGCGAGAGTGAACGTCGCGGGCAACGCCACTGGAATGGCTGCAAGTATCGCTGTGAGGATGAGCGGAATAATCGCGCTCCACGTCAGACCATGGGCAGTGGCGTAAGCCACCAGCACAACGATTACCGCAGCGTTGAAGAGCGCGATGTTGCGCACGACTCGGAGAACGACCTTCTGCTGGGAGCTCTCGATGTGTGCCGTGCGGACCAGCTCGGCCGAATTGCCGAACTTGGTTCGCGGTCCGGTCTGAGTCACCTGCGCGGTTGCTTCGCCACGCTGCACCAGCGCGCCCGCGAATGTTTCGGCGCCGGTTCCAAGTTCCACTGGTTCGGACTCTCCAGTCAGCGATGACTGGTCCAAGAGCACCGCTCCTTCGACGATGCTCACGTCGGCAGGTACCACCGCCCCTAGCGACAGCTTGACGAGGTCACCCGGCACCACTTCGGAGGATGGAATGATGGTCCAGGACCCATCACGTCGAACCGAAGCGTTCAGCGCCAGGCGGGATTTCAGCGCAGTCAGCGTCGTGTGGGCTCTTCCTTCCTGGTAGAGCCCGATGCCCGCGTTGAACACGAGAAGACCCGCGATCACCGCCGCTTCGGTGAAGTCGTGAAGCACCAGCTCGAGCACCGTCGCAGCCTCGAGCATCCATGGAACCGGTGCCCAGAACTTCTTTGCAGCTTGCAGCAAAGGGTGCAACGTCGTGTCGGGAAGTGAGTTTGGTCCTACGCGGGCTAGAAGCTGTTTGGCTTCACTCGCAGTCAGGCCATCGAGCGCAGTCTCGGGAGCCAAGGTCGCCGTGGCTCCGGCGGCGTTGTGTTGCTTTGCTCGGGATGTGTCGCCAGCCGGGTGCTCCGGTGGTTTCATAGATGCCACTGCCTCGCCCGCCCACTCGTTCTTGCCGCAATCTTACCGGTGTGTGTTTTCGACATAGATCACCGCAGGGCTTCTCGGTCATTGAGCCTTTCGCATCTCGTCCTTCGAGGACGACGGTGTGGGTCGTAGCGACCAACTACTCTGTACTCAGCGCCAAAGGCCGAACCGACGGAGCCCCCGTTGTACGACGCCATTGCTCGTCCGCAGGACGCGGCGCCGCACGACTCGTTTGCGGTAGGACGTTGAGCTTCGCTCGGCGGCGTTAAGGTTGCCGAGGTCACAAGCAGCCCGATAGAGCTCGATGTCGAGGCTCTTGCCTCTCGCTATCTCCTGCATTGCTATACCACCTCTCGGTCGGGAGTGTCGGAGTCCCATTCCTTCATTGGTCACCGGCCCGCTGGCAAGACCGCGCTCAGTGCCCGAGCGGCTGGGCCGGTCTAGGGGAGGGGGTCAAGACGAATCCCGACCCCAGGTCATTAGTCCGCTTAGTTCGTCCAAGTGGTTTTCTCTCATGACCTCCCGATGCCGAGGTGTTGCGTGACACGACGAATCGCGCGCGTGCCCTGTTTGGGCTCTTCGAGCAAGCGAATGACTAGCGACAGCCTTGTCGTCGGCATGCCGTCCACTCAGCTCACCACCTGTAGAAGTGGTGCCTCCCGGAGCTCCCGCGTCCTAGTGCGAGCCCGATAATCCACACGAAGAGGACGATCGCTGCAACGACCCACAATAAGTGCAAGGTGAATCCCAGTCCGAAAAAGAGCAAAGCAAGTAGCAACACGAAAAAGATAATCATTTCCTAGCCTTCTTCTCGTCCACGAGGGGTACTGATGGTCCAACGACCCAGACGCGTTGATCGCGATCTGGAGTCGCGTCACTTCTTGAAGGCGTCCTTGAGCTTCTCACCGGCCTGCTTGACGTTGCCCTTCACTTGGTCGGCTTTACCCTCGGCGCGCAGCTTGTTGTTGCCGCTGGCCTTGCCGACGGTTTCCTTCAGTTTCCCCTTTGCCTGCTGGGCGGTGTTCTTTGCCTTGTCGGTCGTTGTCATGGTTGGGCTCCTTGTCTTGGGATGTAAAAAGGGGGTTGGGCCCTCTGTAGCCGGTAACGGGTTTTCGGGTGTTCTCTAGATGTGACGATCACGTGCCCACGTTTTGAGAGACTCATAGAGGGCGTCCTCATCAGGGCCTGAGCTGATCCTCGAGAGGTTCCAGATCACCTCGAGTGTTAGAGAGTCCGACCGGCAAATAGTGAGTCTCAGTGCGGGTACTTCGTGGCCCAGGGCCTATTACGTTCGTGCCAAAAGGCTCTATCTCTTGGTCAGCGAATGGCCGCGCCCGAGATAGTCTGCGTTACCGCATAGAGCGATGGGACAGACCCGGTGGCGAACACCGATCTCTTTGCTAGAGCGGTCTTAGGAGCGGTGTAGGCGATACTGGCACCCGACGCTGGGGCCTTGACGCCGCTACCCGACCCAGTCGCCGTCAAGGTCAGAACGTTAGAGGCACACTTTGCGGTGATTGTCCCGGCAAGACCGGACGCGATGCCCGTGTAGTCGTACGCGAAGGCAGCCGGAACCGTGTTCACTGCGGCGCAGGACACGTCCTCGTTGTAGGTGATCACGAGTGTTGATGAGGTCGTGAGCGCCGACACGATGGCTGGAGCCGGCGCCCCCGTTACTGCGAGTTTCTGCGATGCCGCAAACTCCGTCACCTTGCTGGGGGCGTACACGGCTTTGGTAGTGCTGCTAGGAGCGGTGTACACGATGCTGCCGCCAGTACTCCCTGGCAATGTGAAGGTTCCAGTCAGGCTCAGCACGTCACCGGATGTTGTGCAGCTCTTGGCGGTGATCGCGCCACCGGCCGCTGAACCAGTCCAGTAGTCGGCAAAGTCGCTGGAAGCATCCGTCGGGCAGGACACGCCCTCGTTGTAGGTGATCGCAATTGAGGTGTGGGTTACCGCTGCCAGGACCATGATCGGCCCAGCGGTAGAAACCGTGAAGTATCCGAAGGCATCGACCGCGAGGTTGATCGTCGCACCGCGGCCGTTGTAGACATCCACGCTGCCAGTGCCCGCCGTGTCTGCGATCGTGAAGTTCGGAACGATCTCGTTCGCGATCCAGTTCACGTCAGAAGCGACCGGTACCGTCGTGTCGGCTGTCGGGTAGACGGTGAGGTAGCTAGGGGCGTCGCCCGCGATAACCGTGAGGTTCCCGGCGACGGCAGAGGCAGTCGCCGGGATCCCGCTCGCGCTGGTGGCAAGATCGAACTTCTCAGTGGTGTTCGCCGCGATCGAGGTTTCGGTACCCACCAGGGAGTGCGCGCGGGTGTCGGCCACGCGGACCGGCGTGATCGGCACGAAGACCGAGCCCGTACCACCGGCGCCGGTGTAGTAACCGTCCACGTCCACGTCCACGTTCACCGTGCCTGCGTGGTTGTAGACCTCGATCTGGCCGCCGGTGCCGACTCCGACCGTCACGCGGTTCGCGACGGCCTGGCCGGCTGTGAAGTTGACACTTGACGCGGTCGGCATAGGGGTCACGCCAGCTGGGTAGACGGTGAGAAAGCTTGCCCGCGTCCCGTGGGCAGCAGTCACGTTGGTCACCACTGCGGTCGCGGTGACAGGCACTCCGTCAGCTGCGGCAGTGCCCGCGACAGTGACCGGCGAGCTCGTGTTCGGACCTATCGCCGTGCCCAGCTGGAGGTTGCCGAGCACACGCGTCGGCGACACGGAGTTGTACAACCCTTTGCCGTTGGTCGAAGGAGTGCTCGTGTAATAGCCGTCCACATCGACCACGACGTTCGTGCTACCGGCATGGTTGTAGATCGACACCTTGCCCGAAGAACTGAGCGGCACCGTCACTAGGTTCGCCACTGTCACGGCAGGTTTGAAGTTAAGGTTGGAAACCGTCGGCATCGTGCTTCCCTCGGGGAAGACGGTCAGGAATCCGGAGACTGTGGGGTTGATCGCGGTCACGTTGAGCACCACCGCGGAGGCTCCGGAGGGTATGGGTGCGGTGCCCACCCCAGTGACTTGCACAGGTAGCGTATCTGCGGCAGTGAGGCCCTTCCCCGCGTTCGGCTGGCCGGAGTTCGGTCGGGTGTCGCTGATGCGGAAGGGCGTCACTGACACGTAGGAACCCATAACGGGTGTCGACGCTCGTGGCGTGGATGCGGCCGAAACGGCTATTGCGACCGGGCCGAGGAGCAACCCGACAGCGGCAATCAGTACCGTCCCGAGCCGGACCGGCGTAAGCCTACGAACCTTCCCATCCGTTGGGCCGTCGCGGGATGACCGAAACATGCGAAATGGCCTAGACATGCGGCTCTTCCTCCTCAATTCCGATGGTGCTGAAGAACATTCCCATCTGACTCACTTTCTCTGCCCCCTGTCGTGAGCTTTCGGGCAGATTCGGTCAGCGATCACATCTGTTTCAGTGCACCTCTTTTGTCTTCGAACGTATGGGCACTCGACCCCAGATTGTTTGCTTGGCTGAGGCCGATCGCCTGAAGTCTTGATTGGCGTTGAGCGTGGCGACTATCTGTCGGTTTGCAAGTGCGGAACTGAATGACCGAGGGCCTGCACAAGGTCGCGGCCGATTCCGGAACGCTGACGCGGTCATCCTCGCCTCGCAAGGCGAGCACCGTCCATACGCTCTCAAAGCCGAATCTGAGCGCCAACTGCCCGCGAAGATCCTTGGGCGCGGTCACTTCGGGCATCGTGGCCTTCCACTTTGCGATCCGCGGTGAGCTTGTTGCCCAGCGCTCGAGACGACCTGCAGTGGAGAGGACATCCCCCAAAAGTTTCGGAGAGGTGCCAGCATCAGATGCCAAGAATGCTTCGGGCGACAGCACGGAACTCGACACGAAGTCGTTGCCTCCGAGGTGGCGGCGAGTACTTTGGCCGCCAGTGGTTCCCTCGCTGTCGAAGGTGAATCTCACTGTACACCTTGTCAACTACCTGAGAAGTAATATAATGCCCGCTGCCTGGAGGCCTTCTAGGACCATAGACCGGGAGAGGGGACTACTGCTCTCCTCAATGGCCGGAGTCGCCTGCTCCAACGCGCGCTCGCGCGAAGCCGAGGAACTCGCTGCCGCCGGGTCGCTCTGGGACTGATGGGCCAAGCTCAAGGGCTCCGCATCGAGCCTGAGCTGATCAAGGCTGACCAGGCTTTCCACATCGAATGCGAGGCCTCGCGGCATTCTTGCGTAAAACTTCGAGAAGTCGTAGATATCGTTGACACGGGCGAGAGACCAGATACCGGATCGCCCGGTCGTCGTGATGATGTCCTGGCGTAGCGACGCGAGCCGCAACCGCCGCAGGCGACACTTCGCGCCGACGAAGTTCAGAAGCTGACGCCGCCCGTGGCGAACATGGCGACGGCCGCGACGGCCATGACCGCGGCCGTGAGCCAGCCGAGAATCTTGGCAGCCTTGCCGTTCACGTAGTCGCCC
>Ga0224553_1000224_pt1 | contig 27581 bp, 34 predicted proteins | sample 714S21014metaG_FD_179897 | JGI IMG/M metagenome (GOLD analysis project Ga0224553, IMG submission 179897) | Peat soil microbial communities from Stordalen Mire, Sweden - 717 S2 10-14 | ecosystem: Environmental > Terrestrial > Soil > Wetlands > Peat | place: Sweden: Norrbotten County, Stordalen... | reverse complement strand
TTGCGAGCCATCTGTCTCATCCTCCTTGGAAATGTCGTCTTGGTAAACAACATCCTAAGGAATCGAACCGATGGCTCGCTCACGCTCACCAATCAGACGCTTCTACAGAACTTTAAGGACTCAATCAATTGGATGCAAGCGAGCAGCCAGACAGCAATGTATACGATTGCTCAGCGCATTCAAATGCAAAGTGGAAAACTGCAAATGCAACAGAGAGAATGTTTCCTGGAAGATGGAGGATACAATGCCCCAGAGCAAATATGACAATGCCGCAGATCTGCATATCTACGCGGCACACGCCCATACTGCTGCCGCTGCCGCACACCACCGTGGCGATCACGAAGCCGCGGAAGAGCTGAGCTCAAAGGCTCACGACTACTCGATGGAAGCTTCTGAGAAGACACTTGAGATCGCGCAGCAACTTCACGCCCCTATGAAGGCTTAAATTGCATTCAATCACTGCATGACGATCATGGGAGACATACGGAATGGCCGCTCCAAACACAACCTTAAATTCAGAATCAAACCGTCTCATCCGTCCCGAAGCGTGGCGTCCGGCATTCGGAGTCGATTCAATATCCTCCCTTCAACTGGTGCCTCGCCCACAGCGACCGGTCAGGATAGCGGTGATTGGTAACCACCTTCCGAGGCAGTGTGGAATTGCAACCTTCACCACTGATTTGTGCGACGCGATCGCTGCCGAATACGGAGCGGCCCAACTATCAGTGGTAGCAGTCAACGACGGACATTCATCCTACTCATACCCGGAGCGGGTGCGATTCGAAATCAGCGAAGGTGATATAGAGTCCTACAGAGCGGCCGCAGACCATTTGAACGCGAGCAATGTCGATCTGGTGTGCTTGCAGCATGAATTTGGAATCTACGGAGGCAAATCCGGAAGCCACATCATAGAGTTGCTGAAGCTCCTCAAAATGCCGGTACTGACAACTCTGCACACTGTGCTTCGTGAGCCAAATCTGGACCAACGCGTTGTGATGCTCAAGATTGCCGCACTCTCCGAGCGCCTCATCGTGATGAGCCAATACTCCTCGTGGGTTTTGCGGGAGGTGTACAACGTTTCTGCCGAGAAGTTTCTTCCTTTGGCTGGCCTCGTCGATCTCTGCAGATCCGAGGTCTTCTTCTGGCTCGGTCGGTACGGCATTGAGTGTGACAGTTGGTAGTAGCCACACATGCATGACCCTATTCCCCACTCAGATTCGTCAAGGCTTAGCTTCGCTCGGGCCGTTGTGAGGTTTGGTTCTTGCTTCGTGACTCGCTGTCTGGCGCACCACCTCTTCCATCTTGCCCATCAGCGAGCTCATCTGATGCGACAGCAACTGAATCTCCGTCTCTGCGCGCCGGTTCAACTGGAAATCCAACTCGCTCCGCACACGGTCCTTCACGTCCTGGCGGTTCTGGCTCATCATGATCACCGGAGCCTGAATCGCAGCCAGCATCGACAGAAACAGGTTCAGAAGAATGAATGGATACGGATCCCACGCCCGGTTGTGCAGCGCCACGTTCGTCGACGAATAGACCACAAGCACAATGGCAAAAAGGATGATGAACGACCACGAGCCTCCAAAGCGCGCCACCAGGTCCGCAAGACGCTCCCCAAAGGTCTCCTCTTCCTCGATGACTTCGTTGGGGTTGCGGCTGATCCGGCTCCGCACCAGATTTTGCGAGGCATGGAGCTGCCGCGCCTGCATGGTCAGCATGTCCATGCCTGCCATCGGCATATGCATCACCAATTCGGTAATGTCATCGCGCCCAACCTCCAGGCAGACCGTCTCTTCTATCGCCATCGCCGTCGACTGGTGCTCGGACTGCTGAAGCATCGATGCAAAGCCGAAGAACTCCCCGTGCACCGGCTCCTCAACCACTACTTCCTGCTGGTCTTCGTCCATCATGGCCACTTGCGCTTTGCCCGACATCACCACGTAACCATGATCCGCGGGGTCGCCGGCCTGGAAAATTCGCTCCAGCGGCGCAAATCGCTTGATCTCCACCTGCGCCGCCAGAACTTCAACTTCATCGTCGTCCAGAAGTTCGAAAAGAGGAACGTGTCGCAACTCGTCGGGATTGCATGGCATGGCTTGCCTCATTCATGACCTGGATTAGGTCGGCTGCGTCTGGTCGTGGGTGACAATATTAGACCTGACGGTCAACCGTTACCTCAATCATCATGATATGCGCTCGACGAATCTGTGAAGAATTGGGCGATAGATATATCAGGCCGCGTCATCCAGTTCTTCGACCTCTTCGACTGGATCGTCATCGTCGATCTCTGCAAATCCGGGGTCTTCTTCCGGTTCGGCAGGTGTGACGGCGGCTGTGGCCGCCGGTGTCGGCATATCAAATAGGCTTGCTGGTTTCTGGGGTGCGGACTTCGCTGGTTCGGCAGGTTTGGCGGTCGGAGTACTCTGAGTGACTTCCGTATTCGGCGGCGCTGTCTTGGTCGGCGTCTTCGCCTTTGCGCGGGCCTCGGCCTGGGCAGCCTTGGAAGCCGCATCCATCTCGGCCTTGGCCTTCTCCAGGGTATTCTTCATCTGGAGATGGGAGCCGACGAAGCTGATAATTGTTGTGGACAACTCGGTGTCGAGGTCCTCGGCAGTTCCGGTGACGCTGAGTGGCGTGGTGAGAGCATCATTGTCGCCGTCTTTGAGCTTCTTCGGCACAATGTTCACCCGAATCTGATCTGCATCAACCAACGTGACGGTGAGCAACACAGCGCGGTCACGTAGGACTGGAACAAGCTCTTTGAACATGGATTTCTCTCCTGATGGGATTTGATTTCTGGATTACGGTCGCCGACCGCGTCGCCGCGTCTGTGACCAGAGGTATGGGTCTACGCCAAGCGCCGTCATGCGTCCTGTCTGTGCGTTGAAAAACCCGCCGTGGTGTGTGAGCTTGCCGTAACGGAAGAGTCGCGCCAGCATAGCCAGCGCAGCCGAAGCCAGAGTCTGATTGATGAAGGGTTCTTGCCGGTCCAGCGCCTCAACGGCGGAGCAACTTGGCAACGGGTCTTCACCAGCTTCGGCGTTAATGATCTCGGGGTAAAGTTCACTGACCGTGCGCAATCGTGCAGCCTTCCTGCGATTGCGCGCGTTCAATGGCTGGCCGAGAACAAACTGGCCACTGGCGGCGTTGTTACCGAGGTCAAGCCAATAGGCGGTGCGGTTCCTGGCCTTGGTCAGTGCGCGCGCAATGATGTTTCGCGCCGCTCTGGTGTCCACGCAACCGATCAGCAGATCGATGGATCTGTCATTGATCCGATCGAATGTCTGCTCATCGAAGTAAGTCGGCTCTGCCCGCCACCTCGTCCCCCAAAACAGGTTGATGCGATTGATGAGGACGGTTGCCTTGTTCTGCCCGATGTCGGAGACCGAGAATGGCTGGCGCACACAGTTCGTCTCCGAGACTGTGTCGGCGTCCATCATGACCACTTCGAGCCCCGATGACCGGCCCCAAACTCGCATCGCCTGGTCGAGATAAGGCAGGCCCATGACGATGGCGCTGCCTGTCCCGCCCGCGCCGACAACCAGTACGCGCACCGGTTTCTGGCCCAATAGATCGCTTGAAAGCGCGTGCTCTATGCGCATATCAGCCTCTCTCTCCGCGCACGAACTGCGTGAGCGTCTGCGGAAGGGCGATGAGTGCTTCGGCGGGGAACTTCTGGCGCTTGCCAGTCAAGCCACTCCACAGCCCATCGAATCCACCCTCATGGCGCGTGAGGCGGCCAACATTGGCGTGCGTGAAGGCGCTCTCGTAAAAGCCGCGCTCCCACGACGGAATCGACGCAACAGAGGCACTGTCCGGGCGTCGCATGGTGCCGGTGCAAACGCGCCCATCATCCGAGAGATTCCAGTAGGGCGCGACGGCAAGTTTCGTTGAACCATCTGGCCGCTTGTTTTCGGTGAGCGCGCGGATGTTCAGTTCTCCATTCGAGACTCGCCAGACCAATGGAGGTTGCGGGAAGATGCAGCCATTCAACTTCGCGGCCTTGCCTTCGGAGTTCTCGTAGAACATCTGGCGGCGCCGTGCAGGAGTCCACCAGACGATCATGCGGTCCGCCTTGGCAAGAATGTTCGCCGGCAGCACCTCGGCCTGAACACTGCCGCTGAGGGATCGCGTCAGAGACTCGATGAATGCTACGGTGAGCGGTTGCGCGGGGCCAAGCGTGGGCGGCGCATCCTTGCGGGCGGTCACATCGTGACGGGTGATGAAACTACTCTGCCGGTCGCGATAAATCAGCAATGTCTCATGCAGTTCAAAGCGATGGTTCTCCCCGATCGATAGATGTACTTGCATCGCGCTTCTCCCATTCCTGGATTTCCTCGACCAATTCAAAAAGCGCGCAGTTGAGCGCGATGAAGCGATTTACGATCCGAATCGCGTGCCGAACCTGCTCTGGCTTGCAAGGACAAAAGACAACGCACACGGTCGGCTCTGCGGTTCCCTCCATCATGGACTGGCCCTCTTCATCGAAGCAGGCGGTGATGGCGTCATGCTCTTTGAAAGCGACAAGCAAAGACGGCAAGGGAGGATCGTCATAGTAGCCGGATTCGAGGATCTCCCGCGACTGCTTGAGTGGAAGCCGTGAGAGGCACTGAATGCGCCGCAACCGCTCAAACCAAGAACTGAATTTGCCATTGCGATACCTGCGCAAGAGAGCGCGGTCGTGTGCTTTCCAATCGGGAGATTCGTGTTTCTGCGTCTTTCGGATGCACTCCGGCAGCGCCTTCTCCACTTCGGGAAACTCATACTGCCCTTGATTCTCTGCATCGTCTTCGGCAGCATAATCGCGCATCCGCTCTTCGTACATCAGCGCATTGTCGTGGTTGTAGATCCACATCACGCGATAAAGTGCGAAGGTCAGTGCCCAATAGAATGCTGCTCCCAATCCCTCAGCCTCCGCTTCCAGTGCATCAAGCGCCGGTCCAATCCTGAAGTACCCCGATCCGCCACACTCGACGGTGACAACCAGTTGCCCGCTTTCAAGTTCCGCATCGCTCCCAGCGCGGCCGAGTTGATCACTCACTTCAAGGTGATACTCGACATTGCGTTGCAGCAGATCGCCGCGCTCGGTGCCAATCGCGCTCATCATGACGTGCTGGGCAAATGCAAGCGCGTTTCCGCCAGATTTCTTCCAGGTCTCCGCAGTTCCCAATCCCTCGCGCACCAGCGTTGCGCAGAGTTCATAGACCAGTTCCGCATTGACCTCATGGCTATACTCGGCGCGAACATCGGCGAGCGATGGCAATGCCTGTCCGAAGGCCGGTGCAAGCGTCGCTATCCCATTGGAGGAAGTAGTTCTGGCGGCGTCGGGAGCCGATAACTGCCCGGCGGCACATAGTGCCTGATCGCTTCTGCGACGGATTGTGCGAGATCGCAGGATTCTTTGCATTGAAGATGCCTCGCCAGGATCAGATTGGCTTCCGGTGGCGGTTCCGCGGCCTTCTTGAGAAATAGCGCCACCAGTTCTTCTTGCGACATTGCGGGCGTGGACACGGTTCACCCCTTCGAGCCAATCGCTCGATTGAAGGTGTAACGCAAGGTGGTTCCGGTGTCTTCCGGGCCGGTGAGGGTCGCGGTTGCAAGTTCCGGATATGAAGGAGCCAGCAAATCGCGAACTTCCTCGACGCTCATCTGCGGCGCCGGGTCGGGAATGCGAACGCCGTTATAGTTGAATTCTCGCAACAGAATCTGTGCTTGGAGTTTGGCCATTGCTGTTTGTCTCCTTGTCTGCGGATTTCAAGATGAATCCTTGTTGTGGTTAGAAGAGGCTCGCTTGCACCGGAACCCTTGTCCTGACTGCTTCATGTGTGGAAACCGGTGGAATCGTCGGGGCCGAGTCCGCATCTGGTTGATGGCTGGCTACCGTTCGATACTTCGCTTCAAGCCGCTTGAGCGTTTCCATCTCGCCGGAACGCACAGCCTCAGCGGCGCGAAGTTCATAGCGAGCAAGATAGTTGCGCTTGCGCACTTCCTGCTGGATTGCGCGTTCTACATCCGAGAATGTGTACTCCGGATCGCCCCAGCACGGCCAACGCAATATGTGCTCAAGGAAGCGCAACCGGTCGCGTTCAGAGGCAAACCAGGTTTTATAGAATGTAGCCCGGTCGTAATTCGCGATGTGCCCGAAGCAGCAGGAGAGGCGGTGATAGAAGTCTTTGGTGAAGAGCGCCTGCGCCCACTCGGAATCGATGAATCGCAGAAAGTGATTGCCGAACTCCGCCTTGTATGCATCAGTTGAGAACTTCGTCGGCGTAAACTCTGAGGTAAGAAAGGGTCCCTTCGGCATGATCTGCCTCCGAACATGCAGAAGGCCAGTTCGCGCCGGCCTTCTGTATTGCCTTATTTGCAAACCGGCCGCTGCCGGTTTCGCAGGAACGTATTCTCCCTGGTGGGAGAGTAACATCGCTTGCTGCGATTGAGAAGAGTGTTACCGAAAAAATGGTTGTACATTCCTTGGAAATTTTCTATTCGTCTGCTCGCTGACCGTTTTGGCCACTCGCCTTGAACTGTTCTCTCAATTCGTGGTGAAGGTCGTTCAGTTCATCGACCATGTCTGCCCCGCTGATCTGAGCATCGTCTTCTTTGCCCAGCCAGGGAAACCTCTCTTCGAGCAGGTTAAGCGCCATTCAACAAACGTCTGCTGTGGGCGATTTTCTTGGGTCACGAAATCACCTTGATAAGCTCTGAAATGGATTGGAAGCAACTCAACCGAAGAGGCTGAGTTGCACGGGAACCGCCTTCGTCACAGGCCAAGGTGCTTCCTTGACTTCTGTCCGGACTGGCTCAACCAAATGAATGCCATCTCGATCCAATGAAGGATAGGCGATGACGAACTCTGGAAGATCGAGTAGCGAACTGCTTTCCTCTTTCGCTGGCAGTGAGGGAGGCTGAGGCAGAATCTGGCCACGCTCTTTGTCTAGTTCACGCCAGACGGAATCCGCTGTCTGGCCGACTCCGGCCTTCTCGACCAGTTCGCGCGCCATCGCGCTCATCAAGTCGTCGTCCGCGTCCAGTGATAACAGGCCTTCGCCCGAGAATTTGCCCTCCATCATCAGCGCGACGAGCATCTTTTTGCCCATCAGCCGCAGGCAGGTTTCCTGCATTGTGCCGGCGTAGGTTACGAACTTTACCCGTACCGGATAACGCTGGCCGATGCGCCACGAGCGGCGGCTGGCCTGCCGCAGCGTGTGCAGCGAGTAGCCAGTCTCGTAGAAGTAAAGTGTCGGAAGGGCCAGTAGATCCAGGCCCGTCTCCACCAACTTGGGATGGCAGACGACAACCTCAACTCCAGACTGCAACTGCCGCTCGTACCACTCCTCGCGTTTGTCCGTTGCAACAGAAGAGCGCAGCACTGCAACCCGGAATCCTGCCTGGCGCAGAACCGTCTCCAGACGCAAGGTGACATCCTTCTCTCCGGTATAGGTGGCATAAACCTGGCAACGCCGTCCTTGCCGTAACTCCTCGCGCACGTCGGCAATCAGAGCGCGCTCTTTGGAGAAGAGCCGATCTTCGGAGAGATTTACAGGCGTAGCGGCAAGAAACCGAACGTACTCCCGCGTCTGCGGGTCAAAGGCCCGCGCCCAGATGTCCTCAAATCCATACGGGTGGTCGGGATAAAGCAGTAGCGTGTTCAGCAGAATGCTCATCAGGCTCTTGTTGCCACGATGCGACCGTATGGCGGCCCGGATATCCTCTTCAAGTTCTTCGTAGGCTTTGGCAAGCTCCGAGTCCATTTCAACCGAGAGTACGCTCTCGTCGTAGCGCGGAAGGTTGTCCGCGATGTCTTCGAGCGAAAGAAATGCCGTGGTGTTCATCAGGAACTTGCCGAACAAAAGCGGCGAAGCTCCCGGCTTTCGCAGAACCTGAATCGTCTTCTTCGTCGCTCGCGAGCAAGCATTGTCGGTGTCCCGCACCTTCTCGATGGTCTCCAGCACCCCATACTGCTGCTGAAAGTCACGTCGTCCATGGCCGCCGTAGGCAAATCCTTCGCCGACCATGGTGTGCGGTTCCATGCGATAAAAGATGTTGAAGAGATCGTCCGCATAGCCGCCCATCAGAGTGCCGGTGAGAGCGATCAGCCTCTTTGCCGCTCGTCCAAGCACGCTGAGACCGTTACCCTGTGCCGTGTCGCCGGCCAACTGGTGCAACTCATCGGCGATGGCAAAGTCGAACCATCCGCCCATGTACCGACCGATAAACTCGATTGGCGCCATGCGCTGAATACGCTCGCGGTCGGCCTGCCAGAGTGCCGAATAGCGCATCGTTCCCCTTTGTGGCAGAGTCAGCAATTCAAAGAGCTTGATCTTATCGACGAAGTCGAGGTGGGTGAGTTTCTGCCGCTCCGAATCCAGGATTGCAGCGCCAGTGTCGGGATTGACGATGCCGCCCAGATTCGGTCCGGATTTCGCCTTGATGTAGACGTGTTCCCAGTAGTAGCCAAGCTTCCCTTTGTCCTTGCCCGTGATGAAGAAAGCCGGCGCAGGGCAGCGCTTGCGCCACTCCTTGCGGCTCATTCGTCTGAGATCCGCAAGTGATAGCCGCATTCCCTCGTAGACGATCCGTCCCTTGCGCAGTCTGACCTCGCAGACGCCGTGCGCCTTCTTTGGATCGCCGCCATTACGCATGTCTTCGATCAGGAAAGCACGAGCACGCGGCACCGTCAGCAGGGTTTCACGCGCCCACTTGTGCGTAATGTGCGAGGGGCACATCACCAGCGTCGTGCTGGGCCGCCCGTCTGCAAGTACGTGGATTGCGCCCAACGCCATGTAGGTCTTTCCCGCGCCGCACTCGGCCACAATCCGGGCCGCTTTGGCCTTGCGCAGGTATTTTGCTGTCCCGGTAATCGCCAGCGCCTGCGCGGGAAGCGCCTTGCGCAGAAGCGTCGCAATGCGTGGCGCTACTGGATCCTTGGTGCTCTGCAGCGGAGGATAGGTTTCGAGAATCCGTTCGCCGAGTTCGATGGCGTGCGCCCGTAAATATGTGGTGATATCGGTTATGTTGTCATGGCTCATGGCAAAGAACCTCGCGAAGGGTCAGTGGGAAGTGGAACGTTGATAGACACTCAACAGTGACCTGAAGGTGGGAGGGAGTTGGGTTAAGGTTCGTGATTCTCTCGAATCTGGCGCAACGTTTCAAACAAGGAAAACTTGGGCCAGAGGATTGGTCCATTGTTCTCAGGAAAGACAATCTCCCCGGATTGCAATGCCGATGAGATCCATGCGAGCACCTCATCCGCCGTGGCCGTTACCAGTACCGGATCGCAACCGATGCCATCGAGCGGCTGGACGCGCCCTTCAAACTCAAGAATCTTTGAGATGTGTTCCGCCCACGACGGTTCGGCAGGCAAGCCAAGGAAGACGCTCAGCCATGCCCACGCTTCGATTGAGCAATATCGAAAGAGAATCGTTTTCCCGACGCCGCCGTTCGAGTGCAACTGCTCCGATACGGCAACCAGATGCCGCACAGGCTGCTTGCGATCCGGCAGGCTCACCGAACCGCGATAGCACGAAGCGTGTTCACCAAAGGTGATTTCCTTGATCGTGCCATCGGGAAAGGTCAGCGTGAAGGTTGCCTTCTCGTGGATCGCCGCTGTAATCGCGCCGATGTCTGAATCGTTGCCGAAGATGCCGATCAGATGCGCCTGCGCATCCTCGCCGATATAGGTGGAGACCCGCACCCTGATTTTGGTGGAGGTCTTTTCTGTGACACGGTGATACTCAAGCAGCCCGAGCCGCAGGTGTGCATTCTGCATTGGCATCGTCCTCCTGTCGGATCGACGTTTCGGTAAGTCGCAGCGTTCTTCCGTCGGCGTAAACCAGGCGTAGTTCGTTGGCCCATCGTTCGCGGTGATGCACGATCTCGCTCTCTCCATCGTGCTCGACGAAGGTGGTGACATGCTTGACTGATCGCCAGCGCGCGATGTGCCGGTCTTCTCCCTGACCGAAGACGCCATTCAGCAGGCCCGCCGTGCAGAGCAATCCGACGTGGCCTCCATGAAGAGGCGTAATCGGCCGCCCGGTGGCCACATCTTCGCGCGGCGCTAGAAACGGCATCGCTTGCATCCACGCTCCAGAGTGCGGCAACAGGTCTTCGAGCAGGTCGTAGGGAAGGCCGCGGTAACTGAGTTCGGCTTCACTTGTTGATGGAACTCGATACGGCTCACAGGCATCGGTCGCCAGTTCCGGAAGTTCCTGATAGCTTCCGTACAGACCGACGCTTTGCAACTGGCGTTTGTTCGCATCAACGGCTGCGCCACGTACGTTGTTGCGGACGCCGAGTATAACGATTTGCCGGAAGCGAATAGACTCCTCATCGGTCATGCGAAGGACATTGAGCGCTGTGAAGTGCGAACTCAGCAGGCCCGCGCAGTCCATCAACCGTTCAAAGGGAATGACCATTGCCAACACGCCATCCATTGCGAGCCAGCGATAGGTGTGATCGAGAAACAGCCGTTCCATGCGGTTGTTCGCCACCTGGCCAATCTCGGAGTCGTAGGGTGGGTTTAGATAGAGCAATGAAAGTGACTCAGGTTTGGCGACCGCGTCGAATGCATTGCCTTGAATGGTCTCGATGCCTTTCGATTGAGCAAGGGCCGCCCGTTCGGCGTCGAGTTCAATGCCATAGCGATGCACATCGGCGCCCTTCGTGATGATTTCGAGCGCCATTCCTTGTCCAACGCAGGGGTCGACAATCGATGCCGGACCTGTAAACTCAAGTAGTGCGCGAAGCCGCACGGCCTCGCTTTCTGGAAGAGGGTAATAGCCCATCTTCAATCTTGCCGCGTTGCGCGCCATGGTTCCTCCTGGAGATGTAAACTCTTGGGTTTTGAATTGGGTCGTTTATTCTTCGATGGGAGGTGCTAAGCGCACCATGATGAAAGATATTCTTGCTAAGATCGACGCTGAGATTGCTCGCCTTAAACAAGCCAAAGCTCTGCTGAGCACATCAGGCGTGATTATCACCAAGCGGAAGCCTAGCCAAGCAGCCAAAGCCGCTGCTGTTGTGACTCCGAAGGTTCAGAAGACCAGGAAGCGCGGCAAGATGAGCGCAGAGGGACGGGAGCGCGTCCGACAGGCGCAGATCAAGCGATGGGCTGCATTGAAGAGCGCTTCCAAGGTCAACCTGAACGCCACGGTTTCGCCGCTGCCAAAGGCAAAGAAGATGGCCGCGAAGACTGCTTGATGGGCCGGGCTTTCAATTCCTGACCCAACTGCGGCCTGAACAGAAAAATGCAGATGGCTACAGCAACTTGATCTTGTCTGCTATCTCTTGGGTGGATTTTCGCGAAACCTCTGCGTGTTCTGCATAACGGCGCCAGTTGGCCACGGCCGCTTTTACCTTCGCCAGAATCTCCGGCGCGCTTTTTATTCCATGCTGTTTGCCCAACACCTGAAGTTGGGTCGCACCGGGATTCTTTCCCTCGCCCATGACGAGCATGCTTTGCTCTCCGCCCGGACCATAGGAGAAGGTAAGGTCATAGGCAGGCGCGAAGATCCACTCGTTTCGCACATCCAGAAGGAACGAAAAATTCTTCACATGGTCATCGCGGTTATGAGCAAGTACATTGAAGCAGGCCAGCGCATAAACCTTTTCCGCTTCCTGGATATTCCTGGTTAACGCCATGGTCACGCGCAGAACCATGTCGTAGTCGAGGCTGGGCGTGCGATGATCGGCATGGATCAGGCCGCCAAGACTGTGCATGTGGATGCGCACATCGCCGTCCCGATCAAATCGCTTCGTGCCGAAGTATTTGTTCCTCTTCGTACGGAAAAGATGCGTCTCAGGCATCTCCACTCCGGCCGCCTTTGCCATCAGGCTATAGGCGTATTCGATAGCTCCCACGTCCCGCGTGTCCTGTGAAGACGGAAACTTGATCATCCAGTGCGTGAAGCCCGGTTGCAACTCCTGCTGGCCGTGAATGATTCGTTTCTTGTCTGCGCTCACTTGCGCCACGATCTTGGGCCGTGCACCCGAAGAAGAGCCATTGAGCCGCAGCAAATCTTCGAAGACCTCTTCATTCTCTCCAGCCAGAACCACGGCTGACTCGTCAGCAAGTTTGTCCAGCGCCAGCGGAGCATCGTTGGCGGTTTGCTGGCTCAGTTCCGGCTCATAGCTGAGAGCGCCCATGCCATGCCGCCCCACGTAGGCCAACCGGTCGAGTGGATTCAGCTGGCCGCGATGCACACCGTATTTTTCCACTGTGCGGTCGAGCAGAAGGCGGCCCCATCCGTCCGGCAGGCTGTCATTGAATACACCGAACAGGCCGTCGAAGATCGCCGTGTCGGCAATGGACACGCCGGTCCTGAGCGGAAGTTTGATCGGCGAAATCTCAATGCCCGACGCTATAAACGAGGCATCGTACTCGAAAAGGATATGTCTGTCCTTGAACGCGAGGCGTCCAACTTTTCGGCGCTCCGCTTTGCCGCTTGGGCCGCGTGCGTCCAGATAAGCCGTCAGCAACTCTGTTGGACTATATGCCATGGTTGCTTCCTTTTCTGCCCGTCGCTCTCTTCCGCCGCGCCGGCGTGGCCAGCAGGGCGTCGAGCGATTGAGTGGCTGAGATGGGCATGTTCTCCGCGGCCAGCTTGTCGAAATCGTCTAGGCAATTGAGCACCAAGGCCAGATTCAGAAGCGAGTCCAGTGCGATCAGTCCTTCGCGCTCAAATCGCTTCAGCGAACTGAAGGTCACGCCCGAGCGCGCCGCCAACTCATTCTGCGTCAGGTTCATGGCCAGACGCCGGGCCTTGAACCGCCCGGCAATACCTGCCTGAACTTCTTGCACCGTCTTGAGATATACAGCCAAATAGTTGCCTCTTTGCTTTCATTATACCGCTTAAATGGCAATATATTAACCATGCAATTCAGGAGAAGATTGCCCGTCTACTTGTTGCAGAGGAATGCTCTGACGGCGCTCAGAATGGCTGGCGCTACCTCATCAATCTCATTCTCGCGCATCAGGCGCAACGGCACTCTGTCGCCCAGTTCCGGGTTTACGCCTGTCAGCCAGGCCTGCACGACGGCAGGGGAATCGTACTCGCTCAAGGTGCGCGCTACCTGGAAAGCAAACCGTAATCGGCTCTCAGCGTCGCCGTAAATCTCGCAGCCGGCGATCCAACGATCGACGGCGCGCGCGTCCTTGACGCCACCAATATACGCGGTGAGTTTTCGCCCGACGATCTCAACCAACTTCTCGATGACCTTCGAAGCAGGGAGCCGAAGCGCCTCCCGGTGGGCAAACAGGTCGGGCCTGGAAAGTTCTGGTGTGTCCATGGCGGACCTCCTGATTGAGCTTTCTCGGAATTGCGATGGGTGACGTATCCTATTGGGTCACTACGCCGCCCTGGCCAATTCGATTCGCATCGTGGGTGCGAAACGCCGAACCGATGCTGAACCGGGGCGTGGTCCCATCGGCGGTTGCGGGACCAACTCGGCCAGCGGCCAAATGGAGATGTTGCCACATAATGCACAACATCCTCCGCTGGAGTTAGAGACCGAGGCGCAACTCTCGCAGTAGACGGCTTCCGTGACTGGAATACTGACGAGGCTGCGCCGCGGACGCAGAATGCTGATCTCACCCATGATTTCCTCCCGGCGCAGAACTGCTCGCTACGCGACCTGCTGATTGGCCAGGGATTCGAGTTCCTCGACCAGTTGCTTCAACGCCGACAAGCTCGGCAACTCGGTTACCGACGCGATCTTGAAGCGCTCCGCCACGGTGAAGAACTGCGTGTCGCCAGCCATCTCGGCCAGTTGGCGCAACCTCTCGAAACCGCGCGCCGCAGCCTGCATTTTCTCGATGGTCTGCTTCTGCCGTTCCGCATTGGGGATGGTCCGCGCGTTGGCACTGTGCCCGGATCGGCGCAGAATCTCCGCATAGATCGACTCGCCCAGTGTGCTGCGGAAACTCTCGATCTCAGCTGTCAGCTTGTGATCGACAGGGCCGCGCACATCGACGGCTTTGCTATTGGTTGACTGCACGGTCACTCCCGGAGGTAGCGCCCATGCTGGCAAAACCGGAATCGCAACCGGTTCGCCGCGCTGATTCAGATGCACCCAAGTCTCCTCGAAACGGTAGAGATACCGCCCAAGGCCGAAGCAACTGCACGCACGCTTGAAGGCTTGCGCGTCGGCTGCGGTCACTGCGTTTTCCCTGTCGGCCCACTCTTCTCCGGTTCCGGTATGGCTGCCTAGTCGGGTGATTGTGACGGCAGTCGCAACCAGCACCTTGCTGGTGACAATCACTTTGCCCTTGTCCACGCGGGTCAGCGATGGCACGGTGGAGATCGTGTACTCGCGCGTCCATCCCGACGGCGTGAAGAGTTCGTTAAGCCGGTCTGTATAGGCGCGCGGATCGGCAAAAGGCAGGATGACGCCGCTCCGCCCATCCGCAGAGGTGCGCATTACCCGCCACTTGATCTGCGTCGGATCGAAGGGCGTTTCGAGCTGTGCGAAGAGCTTCTCGCGCTCAGCTTCTGTGAACTTTGTTGCGGCCATACCTCACCTCCTCGGGCTAGGGGTCTACGTTTTCATACCAAGTGATCGAGAGTGCTCCAGCAGGCGCTCCCTATAGTTCAGGCCATAGATTTTTGTGCAGGTGCCCGCTGCATATTCTGCACTTGGCCCTATTTTTCCAATTTCCAAAATGGAAATATAGGGCTACAATGGGCATATGCAAGGACAAGACGTTGCGCTTCTTCTCAAACTCGCCATCCAGATTGGTCCGCAGGTGCCCTCGAAAAACATGGCGGAGAGCCTGTTTATCTCTCCTTCCGAGGTATCGAAGGCTCTGAAGCGCTGTGCGGATTCAGGCTTGCTCTACGTGTCTAGCGGAGAGAAAAGGGTAAACCGATCTGCGCTCATGGAGTTTCTGGCGCATGGATTAAAGTACGTTTTTCCGCCCGTGAAGGGACCTCTCGTTCGAGGAGTCCCCACGGCAGTTTCGGCGGAACCACTCAAATCACGCCTACTGGAGGACGGTGAGCCACCCGCAGTTTGGCCATATGCAGCAGGAAAGGTTCGGGGAATGTCGCTTGCCCCGCTCTACAAGGGAGCGCCCAAAGCCGCATTGCTCGATCCAAAGTTCTATGGTGTTCTCGCGCTCTGCGATGCAATTCGCAGCGGAAGAACGCGGGAACGAAACCTCGCGGTAGAACTTCTCGGAAAGGAGATCAATGCCTGATCCGAATCTGCCCTTGCTGGAAGATGCAGTCCGCAAGCTCGCGCCTTTTCTGGATGAGATCGTTTTTGTCGGCGGGATTACGCTCGGGCTGTTGATTACCGACGAAGGCGCCGCTCCGATTCGCGGAACAAACGATGTCGATATAATCGCTGAAATTGTCACGTATGCTGATTACATCGCCTTCTCGGAACGTCTTCGCAAGGCCCACTTCGCGGAGGACGAAGGCGAAAACCCTCTTACATGCCGGTGGCACAATGGCGGTCTGACGTTGGATGTGCTGGCGCTCAATAAAGAAGTGCTCGGGTTCACGAACATCTGGTATGAGCCTGCGCTCACACATGCGTTTACGGTTACTCTGCCGGGCAGACAATCGATCCGGGTAATCACCGCACCGTTCTTCCTTGGTACAAAGATGGAAGCATTCCGTGGACGAGGCAAGATGGACTTTCAGGCCAGCCACGATCTTGAAGATTTTGTTGCTGTCATCGAGGGACGGGAGACACTGCTTCAGGAGATCGCAGCGTCTCCACAACCGCTTCGGCGGTATCTAGCGGATGCCGCGAAGATGCTGCTTGCCGAATCCAGATTTCTTGACGTTCTTCCTGGATTTGTCCTCGACGACGAGCGAGTTCCACTCATCGAAGGGCGCCTTGCATCCATTGCCGCCAATATTCTCTGAGGCGACCGAAACATGGATTGCTTTTGTCGCAAGCGCATTCCGGCTTGTGCTCAATAAGGCACTTCCTCCTGCGTGATCTCCGGTTCCTCATTGAACTCAGGCTGTGCAAAGCCCTGCCCGCTTACAAAGTGATCTACATTGTCACGATTGCCTGCGGCAGGCGGCGGCGACAAGAGACTGATCTCTGTGACAACAATTTCGGTGCGATACCTGCGCTGGCCGGTTTCCCGATCATCCCAGGAGCGCGTCCGCAGGGTGCCTTCAATATAGAGCAGCGAGCCCTTCCGAACGTAGTCGCGTAGAATCTCGCCAGTGCGTTGGTAGCCGACCAGGTTGTGCCACTCGGTCCGCTCCTGCCATTCGCCATGATTGTCTTTGTAGCGTTCGCTGGTGGCGAGCGACAGATTGACGATTGTGCCCGCGCGCAGGATGTGGACCGACGGGTCCTTGCCAGCACGGCCAAGAAGAATAACCTTGTTGACGCTCTTGCTCATTTTGCTACACTCCTTTTCATTGATCGTGGCCGTAGACAGCGTCGAGCGCCTGTCGCCGGTCGATCTCGATATAACCGCCGTTGGAATAGCGGTAGAACTTCCCAGTCACCGCGTCGATGTTCAGATAGCGCCGCGTAAAGCTGTGCTTGTAGAGCACGATGTCGCCAGCCTTGCCCATGAACATTAACGATTCGCAGTACTCCGGCGGAATTGCATTCTCAAGTGGCCGCCAGTCAGGATTACCCACTTCGATTGCGTGCTTCATCGCTCACCGCCTTTGTTCGCGGCTGGAGCCACGGCGATGTGGGTGTGCTTGCATCCCAGGCAGGCGACCGCGCCGGTGATCTTGCGAATGGCTTCTTCAAAGCGATTGGGCAGATTGAGCAGCTCGCCAGCCGCGGTATAGAAGACCGGCGCAATCGTCCCGCGCAGGGCCTTGTTCTCCGCATTCCAGAGTTCAACGGCAAGCGTTCCCTGGTGGCCGCGGAAGACAGGTGCAGTGGCGATGGCTGGGCGCGCGTGGCTTTCAACGGTCTTCAACCAAAGCCGCGTGATGGCCAGTTCATAGGTGTGACCGACGCGCAGCATCTCGATCCGCACCAGTTCCGGCGCGATCACAATGGCGTGGCGGCCGTTGCCGGAGATCGAATCAATTTGTTGCAGCCACTGCACTGGATTTCCGTCCATGTCGAGCCATGCGCAGTAGCGGCCCATGTCGGCTACCGCTCCGCCGGACTCGACACCGCGCAGCACATACCGCCGAGCCAGGTGCTGGTGCTCGATTGAGACACTTGGCTGGCAGTAGATGCAGCGCTTCTCCAAGGCGCGAAGCGACAGCGACGGCAGCGACATACCGTATCGCGCATAGCGGTTGGCGTTGTTTGCAACGATCTTTGCTGGGTGCTTCATCGGCATCGCCTCCTCATACCGCGACCTTGCGGCGGACCGGCTGGCCCAGCGCCGCACGAATCTCTTCCTTCGTGCATCCAGCCCAGCACTTGTAGAGGCGGGGATTTCTGATCTGAATGGCGAGGTTGTCGCCGGTGCGGTCGTGACCAGCTTGCGAACACGATGGGCAACGTGCCCACCAGTTGCGGCTATCCTTGCGCGTGGCGCGCACGTAGTCGAGAATCCGGAACTCGGTGCTCAATGTGGAAGTGGCTGGCGGAAAATATGGAGGAGCAACGACCGGCCGGTAGGCCTCCGGCAGTGTCATGCCATGGATGAATGTTCTCAGTTCCGCCTCGGTGAGCTTCTTCAATCTGTCAAGGTAGTCGAGTTGCGCCTCCGGTGTCAGCGCGGCCTCGTAGAACCAGTACCTCTGGTTCGTCCTCCGATGCACGCCGATCGGGGCGCGGATGGCGCTACCGTATTCGCCGTCCTCGATCCGGTCCTGGCGCGGGAAAACCTCGATGCCGTCTTTGAGCCCACCACCTTTGACCGGAACGCCGAGCCGCAGGGCGAGGTTGTAAATGTAGATGCGGCACTCGGCAGCCAAGAGCGGCGCGTCCGCAAAGATCCACAGATGGCCGCCGCGGCGCGATTGTTCGAGCGCGGCTTCGACGCCATCCTGCTTTAACTCCCACTGCAACTGAAAGAGGGCCTCGACGGCGCCGTCGAAATCAGCGTCGATAGCAACCCACTTCGAGCGTTGCGTCTCCGGGTTGATGGCGTAGAGATTGATGGTGATGTCTCCGTTCAGGTGCATGCGCACCACGCCGACATCAAGGGGCTTTGGCTTCTTGGTCTGCCAATCCCGCGCCAGGTAGTACGGGACCGAACCGTTGGGCAAGGGATGAACAGCCTGCATCCCATAGGCGCGCCGGTTGATGAAGAGTTTGGTGAACCGGTCGGCCGTCTCGCGGCTTACACAGAAGGTGGCATACATACGCCCACTCCTTTCTGAAGTTCTGTGTTTGTACCCCGGTTCCAGAACTCGGTCAAATCTGCGGAGAGTTGGCAGGATGGCTGCATTGGGTTGAGAAATGGAAGGCCCGGAGGAAGCCACCGGGCCTTCAAAGCGGGCATGGAGTCGGGGAGTAGAAGGTCGATCAGAATTGGTGAGCGTAGCGCAGTCGGCCATGCTTGAAGTCAGGCGCGGGTTTGCGGTTGGTGGCGAGGCCATTCGGTTCGGTGTGGATACCGGGAAAGGCGGCGGCCTCGGCCAGAGCATAACGGGTTGCGAGCGAGCGGATACGGCCAGCGGATAGGCGCATGGGATTCCTCCTGATTGTGATTGGGATTTGCTGTGGTGGGTGGAATGCGGAAGGGGGAGGCGGTCAGGCAACAGCCAACTGCATCTGAGAGAGCAGCAGGCCAGGCTGATCGACGTAGTTGAACAGCTTGTATTCGGAGAAGACCCGGTCAAACAGATCGGAGGTGAACCGATCCTCGCAGCCTTCGAAGGAGAGCATGTACCAGTCGTCGCGCTGCCGGTCGAAGACGTAGATCGCGCCGGATGCGTTGTTATCGGGAACCATCTGTAGGAGCATGACGCCCTTGCGGGTTTGAATCCAGCGGGTGGCGACCGCCTCGCCAAGTTCGAGGAAGGCTTGGACGGTCTGTTGAATTGTGTTGGCAGCGCTGTCGCGCCAGTTGAACAGCTTGTAGACGGACATCTTTCCCAGGCTGCGGGTCATAGAAACTCTCCTCTCTTCGAGATTCAGTTGGATGGGTTGAGGGTTAGCGCGGCCTGACAGGCAGCGCCAGATACCAGATTCTAGCCAGTGAAGCGAACAGGGACAGGAAGAGCAGGACAATCCCGGTAAGCCAAACTGGGTGATGGGCGGAGACGTGATAGAGCGTGCCACCGAAGGCGACAACGGCCCAGGAATCGAGTACGGTGAACAAGATGCTGATTGCCACTCGTGCCGTGTTGAGCGGGAACAGAGTAGGCTCGGTTACGTCGGACGGAGATGCAATCGACAGTGATTCGGGCATAGTGATCCTTTCCGAAGGGGCTTACCTTCGATGGGTGGGATGAATTGTGGGTGGGATTCTGAGAACCTGGGCAGGATGAATCGGAGGCTGGATTTCAATACAGACAAGTCAACCTTGGACTTCGATCTACTTGTTCCAGAACTTTGAAACGGCGTTCAAAGTTGCCGTTAAAAGGGGAAGGAATTCCTGGCCAGTCATCGACTCACATATGCTTCGGCTGACCATTTTCTCCCTTCTCACAACACTCAATTCCAACCACCATCAAAAACATCGACAAACAAAGGGATAGTCAGAATGCATCTTCCTGATCCGGCGCAAGATGCGACCCTGTGGATCTGTTCAATAGGAAGGAAAACGGAAGACAATAGGAAGGCAATCGGTATTCAATGCCGATTTAATTGCAATTCACTCGCCAAAGATGCTCAGTCGTCGGCTCTGCGCACGAAACAGGCCATCTCATCCAAAAAGAAACTCGCGGAAGGTGACAACATCATTGGCCGATGCGTTGGTGAGGACGTTGGTCGAAAGCAGGCTGGATCGAAATGCCCGGCTCAAAGCAAAGCCGATTCGCTTATCAACTGCGCGCAACTCTGCGGCGAGAAGGTAGAGAATGGACGGGTCCGGCGTCAAATAGAGGATGGTATCGACGCTGTTGTCCGCGCTGAGCACCTTGCGCAGATCACCGTAGCGGGCCGATCCTTTGGCAGTCCGCTCGAACTCGATTGCGAAACCCCTCACACGATTGCCGTCGGAAACTTCGGCCAATGCGTCGAAATCTTTTGCGCATCTGCCGCCATAAACAAGGTTCTGCGAGAGGACTTCAAGCTCCCACTGCCACGATGTCAGCACATGGGCAGTGGTCAGCGCTGTGCAGATTCCTGCCAGTTCGACCGAGTGAAGAACCTGTGATCTGCGCACAATTTCCTTGGTTGTCGACGGTAAAGAGACAAGTGCGTGGCCACGCAGTTCGAGCAATTCAAGTCCAGAGCGCGTAATCGCGAAGACCGGTTCTGGAAGCAACCGGCCACAATCGATGCGCTCGACAAGGCCATTCTGCTCCAACCGAGCGAGCCGCCAGTGCACAGAACGTCGGCAACTCTCCGGTCCATTGTTGAGCAATAGCGCGCAAATCTGGTCGCAGGTAATCGCACGAGCGTTGCGAATCGTGACGAGCATCGGAATGTCCCGATCATCAGAGAGTGCGATGAAGCCGCGCCGATATCTCATGCGATGCGCTCCGTAGTTCCGGTTTCAAGCTCGATCCGTCGGCCATCCGCCGACAGAATCCACCTTCCGAATTCTGTTTCGACCCAATCGGCGGCGCCGATCAGCACCATCGCTTCGTAGCGAGCGCCGCGCACGCTGACCGAGATAGGCTCAACACCGCCCGATCTCCATGCGCTGGTTGCGAAAGAGATGCGTCCATGCACGCGTTCGTTGAGCGTGACCAGAAAGCGATCAGGCGCGTCGCAGCGGGCAGGAAGACGAATGAGAAGGTGCATTCTGCCGTCAAAGAAGTTTGGCTCCGAGCACTCGAATGTTCTGCCGATTGATCGCAATGGGCGATCTGGATCGATGTTGCTCGTCAGATTGAAGCGGATTTGTCCGGGGAATGCCCAGCACATGCGCAGCCTACGCCCGTACTTGAGGCCAGCCGAGTTGAACCATGCCGCGTTCCGGCGGAAGCAGAATGGATCGTTCAGGTCGCGCGAGTGCGCGGCCCACCAATTGGTTCCAAAACCAATTATGCGGACGCGCACGGCTTCATGGCCTCAATCAGTCCCTGCACTATGGCGCGCGCCTGGAGATTCCGTTCGGGTCCGCGCAGCCGGTCAAGGAACCAGATTCGTTCAAATGAGAGTGGCGGCAGCGGGCAATTGTTGTCGCGATAATGCGCGAGCAACTGCCCCAATTGTCCTATCAATACCGCATATTCGCCATCACGCTTCGCGCTTTTGGACGGATCAAGGCTATGAATTGTGGTGACGAACTCCTCCCAGGGAATCCGCCCAGCGCAATCAGCCGAACCTGTATAGTCACGCCAGTACCTGAAGTGAGGACTCGTTCGTGCGAGGTGATCGAGCAGTGTATCGAGCTGCTCACGCTGATCAATTTGATTGTCGGAGTGGTCGGCAATGACTGCGGCGGATTTACATTCCGACATCAACTGTATCGTTGCCGTTGCGAGCAGCGAGTCATTGAACGCTTCGAGCGCCTTAGTTCGCTCCGGCTCGTTGACCTTCGCGATGCGGTCAAGTTCCGCCTTGACTTCAACAGGCGGTTTCATTCCACGCAGTTTGTAGAAGCACAGAAAGAGTTGCGTGCGCTCGAACGCCAGCACATAATCAACGTCCTCATCCGGAGCGAATGCGCGAACATATTCGCGCCACTCTGCTGGATCGGCGAAATCCTTGGACGACTTGATCTTCAACTTGTTTGTCATTGCTTTACTCATTGGCTCCTTTAAGGGTCCGATTGCGTCTCCGTTCCTCGTCCAGTTGCGTGTTCACCTGGTTAAGACGCTCACGCAAATTGTGTTCGCTGTTTTGCGTCGCCTCCAGACGGCGCTGAAGAAGCAGCGTCTGTTGTTGCTGGCTCATTGAGCTATTTCCGACTGGTGAAGGGGCAACCGAACTTGTATCGGGCACATCTGACGAAATCTTGGCAACGTCCTTAGCGCCCGTTTTAGCTTTCTGTTCGAGGACCTGAACCGCGCGCTTGAAATCCGATGTATCTGGTTCCGCCGCTTGATTTGGCTGCTGCTTTTCTATCAAGGCGCGCTCGACTTCAGCGTTATGCAGTTCGACCAGTTGGTTGAACTGCTCGGTGCGGCGCAGGATTTCGACTCTGTCGCTGACGCGGCCGTTCCAGAGTTCCGCAATGATGGTGGCGGCAATGATCTCCTTCTTTGCCGCAGAACGCCACTCGAAATAAATAATCCCTACAGCACAAACAAGCAGGCCAAGCGTAACTATGTTCGACCAGAAGTAGAGATCGTCGACTGTATGACCGACAAGATTGCCTCGTCCGTCTGCCAATGTTACGCCATAGTCGGTGTTCGAAGGGTTGATCTTGCCCAGCGCATAGTCGAAGAATCCCTGGCGTTGGCGTAGGGTTTGTCCGCTTTTCTCTGGCGGAACGGTTTGCGTTTGGGCAAAGAGGCCCGGCGCAATCGCACAGAAGAGCAGGAGGATGGCTATTAATTGAATGGCGGAAATGCGTCGCATCATCAACCTCCGTTGGGTGTATCAAGCGAATTCCCGGCGATCCGTCTGCGCCGCTGGCGGCGATTGACAGCGTCTTTGAAGCGGAGATTGACGCCGATCTCTGAATCCAATCGGCTGTGCATCTTGGGATAGAGATACTGGTCGATTCCGTCCAAGTGGTAGCTGGGTGCGCGGCGTACATGGAGATGGGAGTGGAGCGTTCCCTCGCGCGGATCTGTCATCAGAATCTCCATCTGCCCCACGGGAAGGTTCTTGATGTGATCCTCCCGCGCCCTTGTCTCCTTCGCTTCGCTCTCGCTTCCCGTACCGGTCTCGATGTACTTGGGTGTAAAGATACCGGTCTTGCGCACCGATAAACTGCGCCGCTTCGTCGCAATCCTAGCCGACGCTTTCAGAAACCACTGCGCAGTATTTTCCTCGGATACATTCATGATCATCTTGGTTCCGGGCGCTGAGGAAACCTCATCGGAGAAGGATTGGCTGACGCGTTGCAACTGCGGCAGGCTCTGAAAGGAGAGTAGGAACGACACTTTCGCGCCGCGTGCCGTCTGCAAAACCTGCGTGAACCCCGGATAAGCAAACGGCGCAAACTCGTCCAGGATCACGGATAGCATCGGCTCATCCTTGGATCTTGCCGCGCTTGTTTGCGCATATCGATTGCCCACCATCAGTTGAATGTTCTGGAGAAGTATCTTTCCCAAGGCCTCGACGGCGCGCTGATTACGATTCGAGTTCAGCGAGACAAACAGAATCAGATCGTTTTCAAGCACATCGTCGAGCGTCAGCAAATCCTGGTAAGAACCGGTAACGACTGACAGTTCATCTTCGAGGAAGCTCAGCAATTCATTCAAAAGCCCCTGAATTTTCTCTACGCGCTCGCGGTCTTGGAGCGACCGCTGAAGCATTTTTACCGACATCTCGAAGTTCAGCCGCTTCTGCATTGAAAGGCCAGTCAAAGTCGCAACACGCGCCTTGGCCGCTTTGATCTGATCTTGAAGTACATCCTCATCAAGCGCCATGACCAGCACATCGTAGACATTAAAGAGCCGACCAGTGTACTGCAGGACGCGAACGAGATCGGAGAGGTAGGCCTCTTGATGGCCTTTGAAGAAGTCCTCGCGCAGTCCGAAGGAACCAAAGATGAAGTTCACATGCTCCTGGTAGGCGTCATCAAGCGAGTAGAAGGGATTGTAGCGGCAGGATTCCGTGGGATGCGTAGGGTCGAGAATCCGCAGGTCCTGCAAGCGGCCAGCCGCGGCAATGTGCGGTAGAAGATGATCCAGAAACTCCCGTTCACCTTTGCCGTCGAAGATAATCATCGGCATCTTGCGCTCGCCAAAGCGGCGCGTCAGATCCTGGGCAATGATGTTTTCAAGGAATGTGGACTTGCCAGCGCCGGTGCCGCCTACAATCACTCCATGCTTGATTCGCACAGCATCCGGCCAGAGCCATGGTTCTCTATGCATGTTGTAGCCAAGCAGTGTAGCGCCATTATTGTGCGCATCTGTGATGATTCGTGCATCCGTGGCTGACGGAACAGTGACAGCAGGATGCGGCCAGTTCTCTTCGCGCTTCTGTCTTCGACCAGCAAAATGGGCGACAATCAGGCCTCCGCCAAAGAAGATAATGGCGCAGTCGAGAAAGGCTTCCAGGCACTGATCGTTGTGTAGATGCAGGCGGGAGACGGCGATATACCAGAGAAATCCGAATACGGCGCAGCCAAGCAGAACAACGACACCGGCGACATCCTCCGGTCCTGTTCGCCTGTAGCCGGGTTGATCATAGTAGGAACTCATAGGCTTCGCCCCAGTGAGAAGTAGAGGAATACGCCCAGCAACGCACAGATCAGGAAGCCGACGAGAATCACCAGCGAGCTTGGCTTCCAGCGTCCCCGCTCATCGACGGGTTTCAGATCGTCTACAAACGCTTGGCGCAGTGCCTTCTTAGGATTCGTCTCAATGTCCTCAGAGTGCAGCTTTCGAAGCGCAAGGCGCACCTCTTCCGGCGTGACATAACCCGCGGCGTCCATGACTAAAGCACCGCCTCGGCCGTAACTGGACGGTTCTGATCGACGCCGAAGTTCAACTGGTAAAGACGCGATTGGTTCCCGTCCGTGCCCTTGATGGCAATGACGCCGGTAGCTTTCTCACCTGGAGTTAGATCGCGTGGAGTGGATTCTGTCTGCGCAACATCCAGCGCAACTCCGCGCCGCGCTTTCAACGATGCGTATGTTTTGTGCTTGAGTTGGTGGCTGCGAAGGCTCACCAGTGAGACAGTGTTTTGACTTGGTGTCTGCGCGTAAGCAGTCGGCGTTGTCACCCGAAATGGCGCATCCGTCCGATTGGTTATCGAATACCGGAGATAGATTTGGTCTCCAGAGCGGTAGATCTGCTCAATCGCAACTTGTACGCGATTGTGCGCAGCCTTGGTGGAGTCCTGCACAATATCTTCCGCGTCGGCAATCGTCTGGGTGAGAGCAAGGGTCGTAATCTTGTGAATCTTCTCTTCAGACAAATCCTCATTCGACTGCGCATTCGTGCGCGGATTAGGAGTAGGATCGGTGTGAATTGAAACATCCATGGAAGCAAGAGAGCCGGCAGGATCGAGTTCATAGCTCACCTCCCGTGACGCCGTCCACACAAAGAGATTTGTCGCAACACCCTGCTGGAGCGGTTTGATAAAAACCTTGTCTTCGTGGCGTTCGATCTGAAAGCTGTCCGCATCGCCAATCGCAAGCGTCGTCACCGGCTCGCCGAATTCGAGAACGGTGAGATGATCCATCGATGTTTCTACGTGGCGAATCTGGCCTTGGCCAATCGTCTGCGCCTCTGCCGCGGCGACTGCAACAACAAATATCAATGACAAGAGCGTCTTCATAGCGGCCTCCTCGGCGCAAAAAAACAGAAAGGAGAAGCCACGGCTCACGCAGTGACTTCTCCTTTTGGTTATGAGCATTCCAGTGTAGCTGGAATGCTGGTGTCTTCAAATGTCAGGTTCCGTTTTCCTTTGTACTGGAAGAGGAATACCCGCTTCACACCTTCCGGTCCATCGGGATTGGCGATCCGCTCGACGAGAAACGCGCGTTGCTGATCGTCAAACCAGACGTACCCGTTGATGGTCTTCGGTAGCCTAACCCTCACGCGCTGTCCGCCGGTTGCCTCTGCAAAGGCATTGACGATCTCCTGCGGGAAGGATTGGAAGAGAACCGCTCCGGAGCCTGTGCCATTCGAGACGATGGTGTTCATCGCCTGTGCCCAAGCCCTGCGATTCTCCTGCTTGCCTTGCGCCCAGTAGTGCACAAACAGGTGGAGCGAGCTGAACTGATCGCGCGCCTCCTGTTCATGTTCCCAGAGAGCAGATTGCGCCTTATTGCGCGCAAGCACTGCCGACCTGCGTTGTTCCTTGTCCTCGCACTTGCGCATTGCATCCCACAGCGCCTGTGCGTTTGCGAGTTGAAGTTTAATTTCCTCCTCGCGTTCGACGATCCGGCTTGCGACATCGGCGTAAATGGAGTTGACCAATTGGCATTCCTCGAACATTCCCTTGGTGACAGTTTCGCCAGAGAAGAGTCCGCGGAAGTCCTCGATCGACATTCTTTCCTCGAAGTTCAAGCCAGATTCGTTGGGCAGAAAGCCAAGCTCTTTGCGCATCACGTTATAGAGCCTGCCGACTTTGTCGGTGTCCGCTACATCCAGGTGAGCCGGCAGATCCGACACTCTGCGCTCGCGTTTGAACTTGAGCCAGGGCGCCTGAGCTACCTCCTTGCGGATTTCACTGATCACTGATTCGTCGATCTCAACCCGGTGTTTAAGCGAGTCGAGAGCGTTCTGCAGTTGTTCGACGAGCTTGTATGCAAGATCCGGCCGTCCAGCAGCCAGGCACGAAGTTTTCAGATCGGTAATGGAACCGATCCTGTTTCCACGTGCCTTCATGGCAACCAGGCAGACGTTCCACCAGGGAGACTTCGCTTTTGTGAGCTTGGTCTTCTGTTGGCGGAATTTCTCTCCGTACGCAATCCGTCCCGCAACAAAGCGCGGAAATTGATCAGACGGCATGATGCAGACAGTGTCGAAGTCGAAGTCGCCGCCATTCCGTTTCGCCGTCTCAGAGTGGAGGATGTAGGTTCCCTCCATGCGAAGTTGGCGTTCGAGGATGTTGGCAATCTCGGACTCTTCAATATCCCCGCCCAGCGCACGTTTGAGCGACGGACCAAGTTCGTCGTTGGTGAGATAGCGGATGGGAAGCAAATCCTCCTGCATCCGAATGGGATACCGAATGCAGAGTCCCTGGTCCGCCGTTAACGATGTGATGGACGTGTCCAACGGAATCCAGTCCGAGGCCGAGAGAATCTTTCCCCGGTGCTCGATCAGGACGCCATCATCTGCCAGTGCGAATGCCGGTAGACGGAAACCTCCACCCGTGCAGATGCGAAATGCCCAGCGGGCCAGCTTGCGGTTGATCTGGTTCGACACGTAGGGGAACTTGATGCTGGTTCCACTGCGATCGGCCAGAAGCACTGCTTCAGCCGGTTCCCACTCTTCGGAGACGCGACTTACGCCACTCTCCAACGATTCAGGATCAAAGCTCGAATCCTCATCCTCAAATGCGGCAACGTCGGACGATTTGCCCAAGAGTTCAAGCAAAGCATCGTAATCGCCCTCGTCCCAAGCCTTTCTCACCTTGCGAATCTGCTCAATGGCCCGAGGCATGATCTCAAGTTGAAGGCTGTCTTCCGAAGCGTGCTCGACCAGCGTATAACTCGATCCAAACTCCAATGCCCGGGAGATTTCCTTGATCCCGAGAACCGCTGGACCCGTATACAACCGGCCCGATGTACCCAGCTGTGGAAGGAAGCGCAAGCCCCCTTTCAATGCCGGTTTCGTGGCGCTATCGGGCAGAATGAGATCGACCCCAAGCCTGTCGGCCACGCGGTCGCTCATCGCTTTGAGTGCGCCTTTTGCCTGCTTCGGTTCATGCGCATCGAACGCCAGCCGGAACTGGCAGAACCTGTTGGTGCCGATCTTGAGCTTGCGGTAGACGGACTC